>JGI24022J15233_10007245_pt1 | contig 12195 bp, 5 predicted proteins | sample Ectturendosymbi2_FD_15233 | JGI IMG/M metagenome (IMG submission 15233)
TGGAGGTGAAAAAAGTACTTTTGACATTGTTGGGACATCTCTGCGCCTCCCAAAGTCCTTCGGCGCCCCCCGCCGTGATCCGGAGCCTCCATAGTGATTTGGCGCCCGGCGAATTGTGCCCCCTTGACCCCCTCGTTGCGCCTCTGCGCGTGACCCTCCCAAATTTTCAGAGTGTTTCTTCTGCGTTGCTAGATACATGTTATGTGCACAGACCCGTATCTCGAAAAAATTTTGGGAACTATGTTGCTTTATCCATAACATTTGTTGACTAGTTACAACTCGCATCGGAAATAAAAAGGAGATACACTACTGCATCTCATATTGGTAATCAAAACCAGTTTTCTGAGGAACTGACGATCGAGCAGAACTGGTTCAATTTTTTCTCTGTTTTTGGACACAGAAGCACTCTCTTCAAACTTACATTCTTATACCCATAGACCTACTTACTGAGAAGTTCTCAAGCTCTTCCAATTCATTTCGCTCTAGGAATTGCAAATTGTAAACCTTTTTTCTGGCATTTCTCTTTACGTTGTGCTTAACAACAAAATAAATGATGTCTACAGAAACGGTGTGGCTTAGCCTCATAGAATTTTGATTCATTTTTTTACCTAGAAAAGCTAGGAAAATACAATTATGGGGGACGAAAAGTTCCTTGAAGAAAGTCGTTAAGTGCTAGCGGTATTTTCACCTTCAGTGATGAATTTAGCCAATACAGGAACACAACTTTCACAGGAATGGTATTTGATGGCCTGTATTACAGTCTGCATTTACAAAGTGCTGCCAACTCCAAGCCCCCGTTGCTTCATAATTAAATACAAGACATATGTTCCATTAGAAATTGATCCAGTTTAACAAAATTTGCCAATTTCTTTGGCGTTCCCAAACAGTGAAAGAGTAGATACCTTATATCTTAACTTTGTGTTTCGTTTTCTTCTAAAAACTTTTCAAGGATAAATGGAAGCTATGCGTTAAAAACTGTTGCAGAAGCAGTATATTTCCACATAAAAATCCGTACTTTGGCATGTTTGCTTATACCCTTGCTGTATAGTGTGTAGCGTTGGCAACATGTCACCAAATTTCGAAATTTTTTTTACACTTTTATGAAGCTGCAGCCATTTTTAGTTAAACCAGGGATTGATTTGCCAGTATTCCTGTTTTGTGGTGAAAAAATGTTTTGGAGAAAAAAGTAGAAAAAAAGTAAAACTGGCACATTTCCATTATTTATTCTAAGGTTCTTGGTGTTGAATAAGATATCGAAAACATTTTGAACATATTTGAAACACAACTTTGTCTTCGCAGTTTTCAATCCATCGCTTGCTCGGCTGCCAACTTCATTCCAGTGGTGACGTCATTCGGTCTCTGCCACACTTTTAATGCTGAGCTTGACATCAATAGAAGACAACAGGTTGCAGGAACGAATGGTGGTCTTTTCGTCATAATCAATGCAAGAAACTACGAATATACCGAGGAACCCAATTTCGGTCGCTCAGAAGCAGGAGTTTTATTTCAGGTTTGAAAGAGATCATAGTGTTTTGTAAATAAAAAAAGGCTGGTAAAAAAACATTCATTTGTTCTCGTTATTACTAGACATGAATAAAGAACGTCAGAGATTACCTTTTGAAAGGAAGTGAATGTACTTTGCGCTCGAAAAATCATTTTTGAATTTGTAGTTTACTGCAAATAAGCGTGAGCTGTGTGAAATGTCATGTGACAGGAATCTGTAAGTTTGCATCCTCACCTATTTGCACATAACCACATCTAGGACCCGAAACAAGTTTGGAAAAGATGAAAATAGAGGCACCAACAGTTGCCATAGAAATGTAGTTCATTTTATTTGGTCGCGACCCAGTAAGTTTGTTATTGTATCGTTTGGTGCATTTTTATCCTTCAACGTTCACGTTTCAGGTATGATAAAATAATGAAAACCAACGACGCAAATATCAACAACTTAGGGNATGTCTTATACCTCAGTTCAAAATCTATTTCCGCGCCAGAAATGAAAATTTTGTTTGCACTAAGGCACAGATGATACGCCTGATGATAAACACAGCATGAATCCTTTTTTGGTCTGTTTCGCATACCACCAGCAATTCTCGCCAAGCAAACTCGGCTTTGAAAGAGGAGTAAACAGTCAAAACAGTCTAGGTCAAACAAACCAAACAGACGCCTCACGTCCACCACAAACCTAATGACACAAGAAAACCACCTGCTTTTCTTCAAACTACAAGCGTTTGGGCAAGAAAAATTAGAAGTAAACCACATGGAAATAATTAAAATGTCTCTATTAATTTTCCGACGTTACCTACATTGCAAAACGATCAACGGAAATGGAGCTAACGTGTTCTTGTTTAGATCTCTAAAAGCCATAATCTTGAAAATTTGATAATGCTCAAGTATCCCGAAACCGAAGTGTTTCGCTTGGACTCGTAATTTTAATGTGTACTCAAGATATTTTAGCGAAACTTACAAACAATATAGGAATCTTTTCGCAAACAGTGCAACTGAAGCTATAGAAAGCATATTATTTTATACAAGGTTTTGCCTTGACAGTAAGTTCTCCTCATAAAAATATAAAAGCCGAATGATTTACACTATTTTCCTCAAGCCACTCATGGTAAGAAGGAAAAGTTGAATAATATTGCATACGTTCCTAAATTGTGATCCCTCACTTTAAAAAACTGCAGTAACTCAGTGGATCGTTTGCCAAATGACGATGATCTCAAGCCCACTTATTCTATAAATAAATTAACAAAATATATTTTGCATTTGCTAACGACGGCCGTGAAGAGCCAGTTACTGTACTCGCAAGTGCAAATTGCCATACAACTGCTATCAGTGAAAGACTTGACGTTGGACGTAGTGTGAACTGCAATACCTGGGCCTTTTGACCGACTGCGGCTTTGCTGATGTACAGTTTTCTAAAGCAAAAAAGCATGGTTGGAAACCCTGATACAATTGTTTTGAACTTTCCGCAAATACTTATTAGTGCCAACATTCCACTAGCAAACAAAGCGAGTCACGAGGAAACGCGAATTGCAAATGACCTTTTCTTAGAATATTTTAGTATTCACGTTTTGATTCCGAAGCAGTCAAATGGCATATTAGATAGATTTTGCTCTGACATTTCCTTGCCCTGTTTGTCTTTGCCTATCTTTTTTTGTCGAAATTGATATTATTGCGAGTTTTGGCTATATCAATATTTTTTCTCAGGTTCACGACAAGCACCAACCGCCAAACGTAAAGCAGTTCGGCATTGCGGTACCAGTTGGCGTAAAGGGATATGCCAAAATGTCACGAAAAGATACGAAGCTAATGTACCGGCCTTGGGGAATATGTGATCCCGAAAATGAGAAAAATCTAACGTTCTTTTCTAATTACTCACTAGCTACATGCATGGCTGGTATGTACCTCGTGTCATGACAACATCTTGTTGATTGTAGCTTTTTATTCAAGTAAAGTTCGGCAAGGTGTAATTCTTTTCTAACACCACTTGAGTGGTTTGCTTATTTGTATCGCTTTTTCAAAGCATCCAGGCTGCAGGTGTTGGGCGATGGCTAGCCATAGGGAAACCGACAATTTTTGGCTTTTCCATTCGCAACCGAACCCACTTTTTAGATTATGTGGTTTATTTTAAAACAAAAAATTGTATTTTGTCATGAAAACGTTGCTCTGGCAATGAAAGCCACAACTTTCCTCAAAAAAATGTACAAAAGTTGAGAAAAATCGATGAAAGTCAAATAATGGAGTAATTTGGTGATCAAAAACGCAGATGATCCGTTTTTGGGTACTTATGTGTTCGTGGGATGGTGTTGCATTTGAGTGCTAGACTGTTATCAACGGCACTTTTTATGCATATGTGTTTGAAAGACCAACGGAAATCTCGTACTCACCGCACACCTGCGTTTAGTTAGAATCAGTTTATTAGCCATTCGGGGATCTTATGAAAGAAGGGACTGAGACTCAAAAATCAAGACAAAATTGATGTTCGATTCCACATAACTTTGTTTCCATTACTAAGGTTAGAATAAAAATATGAATTTGGCTCTTGCATTTTATGTTTGTTATCGCAAACAACCAAAAACCAGGCGAGAGGGTTGGGCATGACGTGAAAACGTTATGAATGTGTTTTGTGTCGTTCAGCAAATAACTAAAATTTTAATAAAAGTATTTGACCAATGGTCTCAAATATGGCATGTTTGGACCTTCCACCAAAAAATTTTTAACTAAACCATATACTTCAAGCATTTACAGCTTCAAACTAGAGTTCATTTTAGGCACGATTTAAAAAAATAATGAAAAGAACCATACCAGCATGAAACAATGGCGAACAAATGTGTAACGTACTGCAAGTCTGTAAAAAATCGACGGCATAAATATTGAGTAGGACCTGATAACTGCAAATTGTATACACATGCAGCTTTTGTTTTACTTATAGTTTCCTTTGCAGAGCTTACGATATGCTTTCCCTTTGTAAGTTCTCTTCAGATACAGAACTATACGGTTTAAATTTGACCTTCTTTGCTGAGCAAATATCGAATGTGATGCATATTAGAGCCCTGTGTTGGTTGAAATTTTTGTTCGTTCCCGCCCCGCACCCGCAGGAATTTGAGAAATCTTGCCCGCTCCCGTCCAGCACCCACATACTTCTAACCCGCTACCGCCTCGCACGCCTCCTAACCTGCGCCTTGAAAAAAGATTACCATTCAAGTGTGCCAAATCAGTATAACTCTCTTCAAGCATACTCGCAATGTTTCAAAAGATTATTTTCAATTGTCAGCGAATGACACTCATATCATGATAATAATCAAGTGGCGCGGTACACATTTTTTCTGCGACTTTCTGATTCATACAACATTTACTGCCTTAAGATCTCATTAAGAGAGCGAGGATGCGATGGCAACACGACGTACCTGGTACCAACGTTCCTCAAGCAAACGCGCATAATTATGTGCTTTAATAGTTGTGAACGTTCTTTTTTTGAACGAGTGTAGTTGGCAACTATGTATTGCAGATTAATCTTGTTGTTTTACGTTGTCCCATTACGTTTTATTTGATAGATATAAATCTTTCTGGTTCACTTAAAGTACAACATAATTTTATTAAACTTTTATTCGCATTAGATGCAACATGTTATTGACAAACCGATATGGACACAGGCGTACGAGGCGGTGGGTCGCGGGGGGGGCGGCCGTCCCCCGGGCTTGAAAACTTTCAGGGCAAACTCTGTTTTCAGGGCAAGCGCAAGTTGCAAAAAAATCTTGAATGGTAAAAAGTATATTAAATGCAGTGAAAAATGTCAGGGCACAATGTTTTTCAGGGCAAGAGCAAGTTGCTGAAAAATCTTGAATGTAAAAATATAATCAATGCAGTGAATTCAGGGCAACTCTGTTTTTCAGGGCAAGCGCAAAGTTGCTCAAAAATCCTGAATGGTGAAAAGTATATTCAGCACAATGAAAATTTTTAAGGCAAACTCTGTTTTCAGCGCAAGCGCAAGTTGTTAAAAATCCTGAATGTAAAAATATATTCAATACAGTGAAAAGTTTCAGGGCAACTCTGTTTTTTCAGGGCGAGCGCAAGTTGCTCAAAAATCGTGAACGGTGAAAAAATTGTCAATACAGTGTATATTTACATGGGGGTGATCAGTGTAATTTGGGCTAGTGTGTAATCTGGACCAAAGTCGTGATTAGTTATAGTGACTTTGATCTGGACCAAGTCCTCATTTTCTGTAAAAATCGAAAAATCGGATGTGGGTAGTTCGAAAGCTTTATATATGAATTCAGTAACCCTTTCTTTGTTCGTTTTCGAGTTTGCGCTGGGTAGAGGTGCATGGTGTTAAGATGATAGATTTTTTGACAAACAAGAGTTTTAGAAGCGGGCAGCACGGACGTGCACATTGCTTGGCTCCTTTGAGTGCGCATGTGTAAATGCCTTTCTCAAGCGCACAGCAGCGATAAAACAGGCAGGTTAAGGGAGTCAGACCGTACGATCCGGTACCGTCGCTTTTAAAACATTGCGTTGCGTCATCGAAGTCGTGTACCTGTTTGCATCAGTGAAGCAATTACCGTAAAGTTTCTTGCCTTGGAGAACACAACACGCAAGGAACGTAAACACCTTGAGCTAACAAGCACGTTAACTACAGAATTTGCCCATAACGGCACCTCTAGGGGGTTGCATAAAGAACGTTATTGCCGAATTGACAATTTGACATCATAAGCCAAATGAAATGCATGTAAATGATGCCATCGCGACCAAACAAAATGTAACGTTATGGGCGAATTAACGCTCCAGACGAAGCCGTTATAAACGAATTCAACTCTATAGAACAGATTTACATAAGGTTTCTGGCCCCATTCGGATTAAACTAAAGAGTTATTTTCACGGCAAACTGTTTATTTTTAGGGCAAATTGTTATTTTTAGGGCAAATGTTTCCGCCCCCCAGTAAAATGCCTTCCCGTACGCTTATGGATATGGATATGGCATTGTCAACAAATTCAGTAATATCTATATAGATGACGTGAATATGGCCGCACACCTCTAATATTTCGCAACTGTGCACTACGAAATTGTGCCCTGGAAAAACTTTGTTATATCAGAAACAAGAGGGCCCTTGACTAAATTTGCAACATAAAATTAGGAAGTAGATTGGACCGTGGCTCTGTTCATAGTTTCCTAAAAGACTTTCTGGGTTGAAGAGGACAGTGATTCTGTCCAACAAGGTGAAGAATGTCCACTGGTGAAGTCATCTTTTTTGTTCCAAAAATTCGATTTTATCCGTTTAAAACCACCTTTAAGTGATTTTGGTTTGCAACGGTAACACGACGCAGGATGACCTCAACAGTATTAAGTCCGCTTTTTGCATATAAAGGTGACCAGGTGGCGATTGGGGGTCGTTGAATTTGCCTGATCATCAGAACAGAACTCGCTCCGTGAATTTGGGAAGACTTCCTTACCTTCTCGCTGTTTTCTCCAATCGTAGACTGAGTGCCTTCTTAAGAGGGCTTATCATTTTTACAACTATTCATACACATCTGAAACTCTAAGCAGCAGAACTTGATGTGGTTGTCAATCTGAAAGAGACCAGACAAAGACTGAGTCTCTCCTGGCTTTTGTTGCTGTAGCTTTCATTTACCTAAACATAATATTTCGTATAAAGATGTTCACAACTTTCTTACCACTTCTGAAACACCATATCGCAGCCTCATTAGCGAGCGCAGTTTGGGATCACGCTCAGTGATGTGTTTACTTTCAGTTTTACGTAATGTCCAGGATGAAATTTACAGAATGTTTCAAATAATTTTTTTCTTTTTTTAATGTGTTCCGACTTTTGTGGCAGGCTTATACTATTTCTTTCTATTGCAAACTTAGTTTAATGTCACTCACAAGACTGACCGTTGGTTGAAATTAAGCATATTTCTTTGCTTTCGATCAGCATTGCTTCTCGTTTAGAGATTTCTAAATTTTAGGGCAGTAGAAATGACACCCCAAAATTTTGTGGCCCCTTACAGTTGAAGGAGTTGTTAGCACTTTAGCAGTGAATAGATAAATGCCATGTGTCCNTGAAAAAAGATGCTAACATTTCAAAATATTAAAGAAACCTAACAGAAATTTTAAAAAAATTCTAACACTGCAATTCCTTAACTACTGATCTATCTTTGAAATACAGATAGTTGCCTGTAATATGATGTCTGACCAAAACACTTAAGTCAGTAAAACGCTAAAGTAGCATTATGAAAACATGCCTTTATCATTGAGCAGAGTGCCACACTGAAGACCTGATACAGCACTGCGGGTGCCGGATGTACGATCAATACTGGGCAGCAGGTGTCGCTCCAGAGTGTACCATTGAACAGATGGCGAATTGTAGTTCACTGCGTTTGTTTTATGATCAAATTACAGTAAGCTTACCTGTGTGAGGTTTTGTATTCCTTGTTGTATGACACGTAACTCTAGATGACCTACGACCTCGCTTCTAAATTACTACAAATAATTTAATTTCACTGTTGATGTTGGTACAAACATTTGGGGATTTGAGTAAGAAATACACACAATAAATTATTTTCGTTTCGTCCGCAGCTAACGCCAGAAGCGTGTGGATGCACAGTTCCATGTTCATTCACTGAGTATCCAATAAAGATGACGTACTCACATATTCCGAACACCCCAACGCAGAGTTTCTATGCGGTAAATGAAGTCAGTTTGTACAGTTTTGCGTTTGTTATATTGCTCTTATTACCGACGCTAAAATTATCAACAGGTCAAGGCATATATAGATGTTGTGTTATTTCAGGATTTTTTGCTTCCGTTACTGTTAATCACAAAATGCATGAAGCATTCCAAAAAATTTTAAATGTGTATAGTAGCCAAACAACCTAATTTTGATTGCGAAAATGGAAAAATATTTTATGTGCACCAATCCCAAACCAATGGCCACATCATGATCAGCGAAACATAGTTAGAAGTACGTAATTTGACAAAACGTTTTGTAAATTAAGGCAGTTTGCAATTCCCCTTAGGGTAGTTTAGGTTTGCAAAAGACACCTTTGGAAAATCGCATGTGGCACCCTTCTATCTGTTGCAGTGGATTTCATGTAAGGCGTTATTAGTAGTGGGAGTATAACGTATTTTTTGACGAAATAATGATTCACGTAGTCAATACACTAGACTGCATCATACAGCATTGCGTAGAATATAATGCAGAAGCTATAGCTTATTTGAGCAAAGTTCTACACAAGCAACAAAATTTAATGGTTCCTTTGTCACAAAGGATTGGTTAAAGACCATGAGATCATCTAGTCTACCTGTCCTGCAATACAACTTTCAGTATTAGTCATGTGAAAAGAAAAGAAAAAGTGGTAAAAACAAACATACAAATGATATCTACAGATGTGTGCATGCCTATGCAGTGTGTACACAGAGTCAGCATGATAATGTATTTACTTTCACAGGTGTGGGGAGAACAAAACTCTAAAAGTGATGTGCATTTGTTTGACGATGTAAGAAGTGATAATAAGAGGCAGAAAAAAAAGTTGTAAAAAACATCAAAAGACAGACAAATGAAGACCAATCCTTATTGGAAAGGAAAAAATTGCAGTGCTTCTTAAGTATAAAATACATAGAAAAACATAATGGAAAAACCACATTGTAGAGAGCACAAAGAATGATCAACGCAAGTCAATTAAACGAGTTCCATTACAGCAATTACTTTGCACCAATAAGCTGAGAGAGTAGGTATAGTAGTTTTTGTACAGATGTTGGCAGTCAATGAGATCGAAACTTGACATGGTATTTCTGACCACACTTTATGTCCAGTGAATTTGAGAGAGCATTTCTCTTGAGGAGCGTTTACCCTGGGTACGAAGAAATTTTTTTATATTGCAGGTCTGGTGGGGTTAATATGAACTGTCTGAATAGATTTGAAATACTAGTTAATATGCGATGGAAGTAGATTGTTTCATAGTAGTGCATAAACGTACCAGCAGACATTTTAAATAAATTTTTGAATATTTAAATATGATTTTGTATGTAAGTTTCATTCAAACAATATGTGTTGGATGTTTTCGAAATTTCACAACTTTTTTGTAGATTTACAAGAGGTTGAATAGCAGTTTTTGAAGACACACCCCAGTTCAAGACAGCCTAATTCAGATAACGGTGCGTGAATGCATTGTACACAGCTTTTAGTACAGGTTGGGTGGCATATTGTTTTAATTTGAATAATTTTCCACATGAATTAGAGAGTTAGGAGGTTATTTTAGCAATATGAGTTTTCCAAGATGAGCTTATTTTCAAGTATGATGCCTAGGTATTTTGTGTCATTTTTTTCAAATTTGATACAGTAGTTGTTAAAGAAGTACAGGTATTACAGTAAATGTGGCAATCTCATAATTAAGTCTGTTTAGTACAATGAAGTACAATTTGTTGCAGATAATAGATACTTTCTTTTCCCTATTTCGATAGTCAATATGTTGAAGTTCATCTTTCACTTTGCTTTGTAAAGTTTTAATACTGGATGCAGACATATGCAAATCAATATCATCAGCAAACATTGTAGTAGCAAATGAAGACACTTGAGTAATATTATTTATGTATATAAGAAAAAGCAAAGGTCTAATCACAGAACCTTGTGAGACACCGCATTTTGCAGACATGTAAGAAGATTTTATTTCACCTACTTTGGTGCATTTTTTCTTTTACTTAAGTGGAATTCCTCTAATACCATATTGATAGAGTTTCTGGAGTAAAAATTCATGATCGCAGCAATCAATGCTTTGCTCAGGTCTAAAAAAGTGTTAGCAGTTAATGAGATGTTTCTCTATATTGTTGATATATTCATCATATAATGTTGTTGTAGCTAATTCTGTAAAATGATTAGTGCGAAAGCCATATTGCAGTTTGGAAATTTCACTGTTTTGTGTTAATAAGAAGAAGACTCTACGATACAAAAGCTTTTCAAACACTTTGGATAATGTAGGAAAAAAAGAAATAGGTCTGTCGTCTGATGATGATGGTGGATTTCGAATTTTAGGAACTGGAGTGATGCAAGCAATGTTTAGAGGATCAAGAAAAACCTTCATTCATACGTCTATTGAAGAGTTCAGCAAACCATTTGGAGACAATAGCAATAGCTAGCTTGAGGAATTTAGATGGAATGTCGTAGGATTGACAATTATGTTTAATTTCCACTCTCTTATTGAAGTTGAAAGATTCAGTCTTAAGAAATGAAAAGCACAAGTGGAAGAAAATGAAAAGTGTCAAGTCGAATGTTTTCGGTAAACATGGGCTTCTAAACCTTTTCTTCATTTTTTTAGAATCTGCCCTTCATTCCGAATGCTGAGTATCTCAATGAAAATATTCTGGCCATCGATATCTCTTTCGAAGAAATTGGTTACATCAAAGAAGAGCAATCAAAGTTGGTTGACGAATCTTCTTTGGTCAGTGATGTCGGTAAGGATGTGATTTATGTCAAGGTTGTATTTATTGCTACCTCACGCAGAATATCTTGGTCTCTCAAGGTCACAAGGTCCAACCCTTTTTAAATAAGTTGCAACTACTACCTCACCCACCTGGTTTATCATAAAGTTATTGGAGTATTTTATCAAAGTGGTTAAAGTCAAGAAAATAATTAAAATTCATTTTTTAGCAAACACAAAAAATAAATATTTGATTGCGCATATAGTTTTGGAAAGTACAAGTGCAAAGTTTGTAAACATATTTTTCCGCTACGTGGTTCTTCAGCATAGGTTAGCGAAATTATTGTCTCCAGAGTAGTGGCAGCCCCTTTTCCCCAAAAAGTTCGTAACTGCAACGACATCTGACACCGATTATGATAAACATTTTTTGTTTTGTCTCGTGTTTCCCTAAATTTCCGTAATTATTTTTTAAAAGTGAAGAAAAGCGCAAAAAATCAAAAAAGATGTTAGTCACTTTGTGAAGCCGCATTGCCACTCAAAATCGCGATTCTTACACATTTTATTCACAGTACCATCCCCAATTTGTCTAAAATTTCTTTTTTTACGCAACTCTCCTTACCTTTTTTGCTCTGATTTTTTTTACTTTTTTTATTCTTTTCGTTGCCAAGAAAGTTCAAAAAATCTGCCAGGATTCGCCTGATTTTTACACCTTTTACAGCACTTGGGGCGCTGCAGCATCACAGACAATGCAGCATGTGCGTCTTTAGTAGCAACTACACCCAGTCGCCATATCTTCTATTAGATTTTACAGTATGAGAGGCATGACTTTAAAATTAAATGCGCGATGTAAGATCTAAATGCCGAAAGAATTCTCAGAGAAAGTGATATATCCTACCACACTCGCTAACATTTGAGGATAATTCATCGGTCTTGTCAGGTGATACACAATTTAAAGCAAAAGTTAAAGACAACTTTGCACAAAGTATAGTCTTTTGGTCTTATTCAACACTTTGTAGTGCATGTCTTTCTGAGACAAAAAGAGATCTAAAAAGTAAAAATGGACCAATAAAACAAATTAATCCATCGAAGTTTTGATTACAACACTTGGAGAAACAGAATAGTTTTAAAGTGGAAAGACGGCGAATTTGATGAAAGAATAAACCATGACCCAAATGCTTCAATGCAAACTAGCAGCATTGGTTGGTAACAAAAGAATGATTCATGCTATCATTCGCTCACACACACACACACACACACACACACACACACACACACACACACACA
>JGI24022J15233_10007246_pt1 | contig 12195 bp, 6 predicted proteins | sample Ectturendosymbi2_FD_15233 | JGI IMG/M metagenome (IMG submission 15233)
TGGAGGCAATCTCTGGCACCCCACTGTGCAAGTAGGAGTTCGCGCTCCCGGAGGCAACTGCTGGCATGAGATTGAAAGTACGAGTACACTCGCTAACCGGTAGGCAAGCGTTGGCAAGCAGTACGATTATTTTCGTACCACGGAATGGAACGTGTAGGACAGGACACTAAAACTGCTTCATCGTATGCCACAATTGGAGCACATAATTCCCATTTATTGTGCTAATGTTTGGTGAAAAAAATTTTCATAAAATTCTATTTGAATAAAACATTGAGATAAAAAACAAAATAGGGCGCTTTTTTGAACCACCTGTAAAGTATAAAGATTGAACTACATGCACGTGAACGAAAACTCCGACACAAAAATCAGTAAAGTTTTTCACATATGCAGCCACCTTCACATCTGCAACTGGCTAAATGGTACGGTTGTTGAGCACGCTCCACCACAGAAGGTGGGTTGGGTTCCATTCCCAGTCGGGTTATAGCAAACACTTACAAAATGTTTGTTACGGCCTGCCTAGCCTCCTTAGTTGTGATGGGTGGGTGCAAGGAAACTTGTTTACCCACGCTGGTGCCATTGACTAGCCACCAGCATGGGCGCAATTTTGTTATAAAATGAGGGGACAGCTTGATGTAAAACCAATGAAGTCATCGGGCCTATGCGGAAGTGAAATTATGTAAATACAGATTCCCAATCTTGTTTTAGAGGTGTTTTCAAAGTAACACTAACCACACTTTGTTTTATCCCCACAAATGATTTAGAAATTAATAAACATAATTTTGTTGTTGGACATGGTACTGTAGTTCAGCTTGATTACACTACTATCAGACTATGATACAAACAAGCAACGCAATATAGTAGAACACATCAATTGGGTTTTATCAGAGCTGTCAGCTGGAGTGCACAAAACGGTGAATCGCACTGGTCGCACGCATGGGTGGCGGAACCTTTTTCAAAGTGGGGGTGCACAAGCCCAAGTCAAACAATGTATACAAATTTTGTGGCTTGAATTGGCAACTGTGACGTCACAAGCATTGGAATATGACGTCATTAACTTTTTTTCAGCATGTTTAAGTAATTTTATGCAATGTTTTATAGGCCTCAACGCCTTATATCTACAACAGTACACCCTATCTACCTACGCTGCACTGACTTGAGCACATAAATGCAACCAGTTGTTCTTAATCTTGCACAAAATTCATTCACAAGTAAGTACATATACAACATGTACAAAGCTATGGGAGCGTCCTCATATTACAGCATCAGATAGGGGTGAGAGGGGCTTTGTTGCCAGATTCACCTTCAGCTCCTACACCATATGAAAGTCAAAATTACACTATTTCAGACAAAATTACACCACTATGAAAACGTATCTGTGAACCACCTGAAGTTCAAATAGGCTATTACTGGGGTGACTCCAGGTCAACAGCGTCACTCGGGCTCATCACGCGATTTATCCTGATTGATTGCAACCGTTCGAGCTTAGTGTCACTCAAATTTCCATTTACTTTCATTCTGGCTGGCACTATCGCTGCTCTGTGACGTTAGTTACGTAACAGTAAATGAGAAGTTCACATGATAGCTTCTCTACTGTTGAGTAACGTACGTCAAAAAGCAATGATAACGCCAGTTATTCCTCTGCTTACTACGCTCGTTCATAATAACCCCAGTTACTAGACAATTTATAGTTCGTTTGAAATTATTCTCGAAATGGAAGCTGTAGGGTGGATTGGACTTCATATCCAATGTTCTATATCAGGGGTGGGCAAACTTGTTAAGTGGCAGAGTTTTTTGCAGAAAACCAAAACCACCAGTAAGCAGCAAAATGAGTTTGTAGTGACAATACAAATACAGTTCGCTAAATAATGGAAGTTTTACAGAAAATGTTTTACATAAAAAACTAGATCAAATCTTCCTGACAGATAACCTTACAAATTCGTGTAAATACGTTGATAAATGACACAAACCTTAAATATTAAGCGACAACTCGTTATCATTTTGAGATATTGCTATTCAGCTAGAAGAGCCGTACAAAACACGTCGGCGAACCGGATGCGGCTCGCCAGCCGCAGTTTGCTCACCATTGTTCTATACAAATCCATTGCTTCAAAAAAAATTAGTTTGATATTAATTTTATTTTTGAATATTTCATAGGGCAGCTCGGGCTCTAACGGATGAGCCCGAGCAGGCGCGAGCGATCGAAGTAGAGAGAATGCTTGCTACGAACGATATTGTTTTATTCAGGTCACCTGCAACATGGACACGAAAGGCCAGACATGGAACGAAAATATATGAACAGTGATAGGGCCCAATGAAAATAGCCCGAATAAACAACTTAGTGAATTGGGACCGCAAGTGGTGGCACAGATATACAAAGCAAGCAAGCTTGCGTTCTTCAATATAAATCGTAATCGAAGACTCGGCCTATGAGACCGTGTGGTAAGTTGTAAAGTTGTATTGCAAAAATAAAATAAAGCTATTTGGTGTTACTAATGCAAAAACAAAAACACAGTTGAAGTTGATCTGTCAAATATTTCCTTTTCCTTATAAGATTCAGCAAAATTTTACTATTTAGAATGGTGTTAAAACGCTTGAAATTACACCAAATTACAAGAAGTGTTCGATGGAGTGGCACGACATTTTTCCTACAAACATGCATGTAAAATTACACCATCTTTGGAAAAATGGGGTAGTGTTACACCATCTAGCAACACTCTTCGACAACACCAACGCGGTAAGCAAACCCGAGAAGGGTGATCAAATTGTGTACGGTATTCTGCCAAACATTTAGGAAATCCTGCCAGTTTCACTGCCAAATTACAAATAATGTATTACAGATAATGATGTTGCCAAAATGCTGCCAAAATTCTGCTAAAGTTTAAACGATTTGATTTAACAATGGACTGAATCCTAATTGTGTTACTCAAACTTATTTATGTAAAATTCGAAATTTAAAAGTGGGGGGCCTAGGCCCATGCGGCCCCCCGGTTCCGCCACCAATGGTCGCACGTGCATGCCACTCTGTACTAAGAGTTCGCGTTTATCTAATTCTCCGAGTGGAGACGCATGTATATGGCCTAGGGTGCGTCATGTACAATCATCAAGATTCCAGTCGCGATCGAATTTCGGAGACGTTCTGTGATTCTGTGCGAATGCACTTTTCATGTTACACCCGTGTCAGCTGCTGCTGCATGGTCAGCGTTTGTCTTGTCGTTGTGTCAAGTGTGTACCATACCTAGGTTTACTTAATACTTGTTTGCAGGTATGCGCCCATTTTTGTGTTCGGTAAAGCTACTTGTTATAGATTTGTTTAGTATACACTCTTAAGTAGAACACATCGATTTTCATGCATTTTATAAGAAGTGTGGGTTGCAGCGCGATTTGATGTCTTGTCTAAGTTGCTTAACCTTAAAAATACGTTAATTGCAAGGTACGATATATATATTGCAAGGTATGGTAGCTAAATATTTTTCGTGCACATTTCTGCTCTTTAAAATGCTACAAATCTTTAGCCACTGGACATCATGCATGCAGCCCCACTCCTAGCCAAGCCTCTGTTGATATCCTCTTACAGTAGCAAAAAACGTTTGGCCAAAATTAACGGAGTTCACAAAATGATTTACAATTTATTTTAACTGCTGATGCGTGAAGGATGTATCCTTTCAATCTCCCCTTGTCAGCCCTGCATGCTGTTGGGTACCCTTTTGATTGTCCAAACATCATTTGTCTAATACCCTTTCCCAACATCAATCAAAATCCCAAGCAGAATTATCCAAGCCAACTGGAGAAGATTTCAAGGTATCCAAAAGAAAACGAACCAGAAGTCTTTCTGAATACATACCCGTATACCAATCTAGCCTACAATATGATTTCTGCATACCTAATCATCTGGTGACCAGGCCCGTAACTAAGGGGAGGGCCTCGCCCTCTGGAAAAACTTTCTCCCCCCTGAAAAAATGTCTTGGACATATTGCATGCATAACCATTGTTTTCGTTGTTACATGCTATGTAACCCATTGTTACATGCTAGCAATGTAAAATTTGGGCCTCCCTCAGAAAACTTTCGTCCCCCCTGGTGTCCCAAGCTGGTTACGGGTCTGCTGGTGACTGTTGCCTTGCGACTTCTGTCAGTTATGCCACTAATTTCAGTCTTTTCACAATCAAATTTTTCAGGTTTAACATCAAATTTTAANAGGCGAAANTGATATCAAAACTTTTATTTTAGCTAGAGTTATACATGCATGACGACACGAAANTATATTTGAGATTAAACAGAAATCAAAATGAACAACCGTGAATTGGAAAATAGTNCCACGTTTCACCTGAAATAACACGAAAAGAATGTCCAGCAAAACTAGGTGTTTCGTAGGCTCATAGGTGGCGGGACCTGGAGGGCCGCATGGGTCTAGGCCCCCCCATTTTTTTTCTGGGAGGGACTGGCCCTCCCACTTTTAAATTTCGAATTTTGCCTAAATACGTTTAAGTAACACAATTCGTTTTGGGTCCATTGTTAAAGCAAATTGTTTTTGTGTAAGACTAAGAACAACTAGTAACATTCATGTGCTCAAGACAATGTAGTGTATGATAGATAGGGTGTTGTGCAGATAGGGGTTGTTTGAGGACTTATCAAATTTCGAATAAAATTGCTTAAACATGCTGGCAAAAGTTAATGACGTCATATTAAATGTTCTATTTTTCTGACGTGCACTTGTTCCCCCCACTGTGAAAATAGTTCCTCTACCCATGCGTAGGCTACGTGTAAAGCAAATGTTTCGCACTTGGATGAAAACATTGCTGCGTTGTGGGTACAAATATCTTTTGAATTTTTTGGTCACCTTTGTCGTGACATACAAGAAAAAAGGCTAAATGTATAAGCGGTCTTTAATCCCGAGTCAAGTCATTAAGTTTTGAGCTATAGGACAATATATAACTAGACCAATACTTCTCTAAAGTTTTGATGGAAATCTTGTTTACTAGTGGTTGAAGAGAGTCTTTTGCAAAACTACCCATCCTAAAACTAAGTCTCCACAATAGCGCTGTTGTTTGTTTTCGGCAAAAACTTTGCAGACTTTTGCCTGAAAATGTAACTCTCTACATCATAGGCTACGCTTGCATCTTTAAATTTTACGCTGTCTGTTTCTGAATACGTGACAACCAACGTTACATTAAAGCAAATTAGCCAACGTTTTTGCTCGAAACAAATCAAGGCTGTACTGTGGTCTCTCACGTGCGCAGCCGTTAAACTTCACTGTTTCAAGACAGCGACCTTCTTACAGTAAACCACACTAGATAAATGTGGGACAGAGGCAGTAAACAATCTTTTGCGGTCTCTAGAAACTTGCAAAAGGCTAAAAATCATTTTTGAAGTAAAAGTTTATAAAAATATCAGAATCAGTGATACCACACCAAACTCTGTTTCAACATCAACATAGCTATGTGTATCATCTAACATGAAAAACTATTCACACAAAACGTGAAAAATGTAACATTTCGTTTTGAAACCTCTCCAAATACAAACCCTACGAGAAAACGTGGGGGGACATGGCATATTATGTCCCCCAGTCTAAAAAACTGGTGGGACACGTCCCCCGTGTTCCCCACCAAATTGCGCCGAGGGCCACCAGTGCACATTCATTGCCAAAGAAGCCTCGTGGTGCAGGCCATGGGCGTGGAAAGGATTTTTTCAAAAATAGATATTTCTAGGTGGTGACAAGAATCATTTTTCCAGGAGGGGTAACTGTGGTGAAATTTCATTTTAATAACTCGAAACTACGAGAAAAAAATTGTTTAACTAAAAACGTAGGCCTAGTAGAAAATATGAAATTTCTAAATCCTAGGGGGCCAAGGCCCCTGCACCTCTCTTCTGACGCCCGTGACGCAGGCAAGTGGTGATTAGCGTCGTAATCCACTCGAAAAACGAAATTGAACTGATAGATAACGTCATTGAAAATTTCGAAACCTTAAAATCTTTTGTTGCGTCAAACCTCCAAACTAGTTCAAGAAATGAAAAATTCGAAGCCAAAAATAATGATAAAAATTCTTGCGAATGTTTGGAGATACTTCGCATAATTTTTTAACCATAAATGTGGTTGACATTCTGATAATCAGTTAGTCTTTTTGCACTTGAAGTTTCGGACTGAGCAAACTTCTATGAAAGGCTGAATCCAAAAACAGTCTTGTTTTAGAACTTTTAGACCTTTCAATTTTTCCAATTCAATTTCTGCAAAGAAATAATTTATCCTTAAGAGTTTTGAAAACACTCACTGGTCAAACGTGTGTTTGTATTCAATTTTACAAACAAACATAACACAAAGGTTGCATCCAAAAATACGATAATCGGTGACACGAATCAATCAAAGTTAATAAAAAATCCATTAAGTGCAAGAAAATACTATCTTATGCTCAGTTAAATATATATCTGCCACACACTACAAAGCTAAGTCAAACACAATGATACTTCATGACAAGCAAATGGCAATAAAGCAATTAGTAAACACTCAGGTAAACTTAATAGCGTTCACAAAAAGATATTGGCGGAAGCACCATTGCGACAATTCGCCTCGAAAACCTTCAATGAGCAAAAAAAAAATATTTTCGTTTTTCCTTGCAAGTTTCGTTGATTTTTTGAAGTGAGGAAACTTGGAAATTTCTTGTCTGTTTGAGTTCAGGCTAACTTCAACGGAAGCAAGGGTACAACTTGTTGAAACAAGTGTTACGAGTAAATGACATCACTCTATTTGTGATATAACAATGAAAATGATTTTCCGCAAACATTTCCTATAAACGTTGCATTGCTTTGTTCGTTGTAGAGCTTTGCACACGTTTTGACAAAAATTTGGAGTATTTTACTGGTATTTTTAGTCGTTTTGGCCACCAACCCAAACACAAGCAATCATTTCTCTTTATTGAAGGCAAAGAACTTGCCATCAATAAAGCACAACCTTGGACTTTCTTATACAAGCAAGAAGCTCTAGAATTTAACAGTGATGAGTAAATCCATCACTTGGTGAAACGGCATATAGCTGCACAGGCTTTCACAAGATATCGAGTGGCAGGATTTCGTCTGCTGTGTGATCACCATGAAAACATCGATTAATGCGGCACTGTTCCTTTTGCTCACTACCAACTCAATTCAATCTGCGGCTACGTGCAAACCGTTGCGAGATTTAACGGCGTTTTTTCACATCCCTGACAAACCACTTCTGCGTCGCAGTTTCTGAACAGCTTTGCAGTAAAACGTGGTTATCGACGGCTTCCAGGCATCGGTCCGAGAGAAGGTGCTTTATGTGTCCGTCCTGCAATAAAAGAGAGGTTTCTTATCAAAAAACAAACATAAAAGCTGAAATACCCTACAAATTTCATAGAAAATAAGAAATTTTGTAAAGGAATATGCAATCTGAATGATGTTGCATTGACGCATTGACGCACATAGTCATTACGCAATACGCAGAATAAGCTCGTTGTGAAGCAAGTATTGAAAACCTAGGATGTCAGCCTAATGATTCAAAGCAATAAAAAGAGGATTGACGATGTTACAGCTTGATGAAGCTTAAAACAGCAGAAGTTGCAGGATAAGTGTATCACCTTCAGGCTCTGTCCCAACTATGTCTTTATAGTCTTTTATTCAAGCTACAAACAAACGTTGAAACAAAAACAAGTTATCCAATCAACAGATAAGATATTTTTTCGCTTATATTGATCTTGGCTCCTCTGAGAGACACATGCAAATACTTTCTCAGAGGCAATCCTTAAAATTACTAGTATGGTAAGTAAGCGAATTTTCTAAGTGGAAACTGTCCTAATCAGGGCCGGATTTAGCTGATGCAAGGACCTAGGCTAAACCAGTGGTGAGACCCCCTCTCTCACTGTTACGATGAAAAAATGGAAAAGCGTTGATCAATTTGCGCAAAACCGAAAATGACTATATTGACGCTCTAAACGTACGGTCAATAATAGTTTCTAAATCATGACTAGAGTGCCCCACGATTACTGTGATTGTTGCTGCCTTCAATAAAAAAACGTCAATGCCACGCAATTGTTGAATTCGTACTTAGCTTGTGGGAACAGGATTATTAATTTTTGCAGGCAATCCAACCGAAAACGTCAGGTTTAAATTTTTGACAAAACACGTGGCCTACGTTTTTATACGTTTCACGTCTGTTTTTTATCTGTGCTAAAAAAGAACAAACACATTGCACATATGTGTGGCGGCATAACGACGGCAAAGCACAACGTGAGGACCACGTTGCGACTCGCTTACCACGGCTGTAAAAACCTCTCACACGCGAGCAAAACACGTCAAGCAAAGCGGATCCAAATTGTTGCAACTGCCAGGTTCACGATTCGCGTGTTTGTTTCTTTTCAGACTGCTAAGACTCGAAAGCAACGAAACTGTCGCGCGAAAGGATGTGATGTTTAAACCAGAACCGTCGCCAGAAAGTCTTTAATAGGGGTCTTGACATTCTGAAAATTTAATAAAATCTCCACTGATTTAGAGCGTTTCCTAATTCAGTTTGGAGGGGCTGAGCCTACCAATGCTCCCCCGTGGCGACGGGACTGGTTTAAACTTTCCTTATGCTGTCATTATTGAAATACGTACAGTATTAAGAAATGACAAACTACAATCATTGAATCAAGTAAGCTGAGCATAGCACAGTCAACAATGAAAAAAGTTTTGTCCTGGCCGTCTTCATAACAAAATCATCCAGGAGTTATTAAAATTTGTTTGCCTAAGTTTTTCACTTCTAAAGCTCCGAATGCTTAGTGTGGACAACCTCTCCTGGATCATTGCGACCCTAGAATCAGTGTTCACTCTAAGGTGCGCAAATGCCTAGTGCCACCAGATATAATTAGCGCAGTGCTATCTCAATCTCGCGCACTTCCGACATTCCAAATTCAATACAGTATATATATATACATATCGCATAGCTTTTTCAAAGCTTGGAACCCTTCACTGGTTGTGTGTTTGCATCGTTGCTCAGTTGCATGCGCTTAGTGCGCAGCAAAACAAACATTTGCTCATTGTAGAAGTTTCTTAGAGGGAACACTGCCCAGGCCCGTTACCAGCTTGGGACACCAGGGGAGGCGAAGAGTTTTCTGAGAGAGGCTCAAAATTTTCAAACTATTTCCAATAGTTTTAAACCATGTCAAACACATTTTTCAAGGAGGACGAAAAATTTCTAGGGGGATTCTCCCCTCTGCGCCCCCCTAATTACGGGCCTGACACTGCCTATAATTTAGTTATTTTAATTCTTTTGAATCCTGAAAAAGACTTTTCTCCTGAACAGTTAGTGACCATCAAGCTAAGAAAGAAAGGTCTGTGTGGCTGGTTGGATAAACTAGAATCACTAACTAATCTAAGGCATCAGACTCACACGCGCTTTTGTCTTTTTCTCGCTGTTTCCTTTTCCTTTGTCTCTTTGGGCTACAGTTCTGTGGTTGCCAGTTGGCAAAGTAACTTGTGCTTGTTATTTAAGCTTATCAAAATCTTCTCTGATTTGCTTGGCATGGGAGCAGTACAAACTTGGGCAAGTGCTCAATAGCATACTCGTTTCTGAATGAATTTGTTAAAGAAAATTAAAAATGGAAAAATCACATCGAAATATTCGAAACGAGCTTTACGTCATAGGAGCTGTAACAAAACTACAGTCTTGCCCAGTAGAAGCAACTACGTTTTTATCTTAGGATAATGCTGCCCACCCTACACACAGGCTAGCTCTTATCTGCAATCCAACCTTAAATAAGCTTTGATCAGGTGCATTTCAAACACAAACAGTCGCAAGTTCTTTCGCCTGATTCACACGTAACAATAGACACGATTCAGCAAATGCAGGACCCAGCCAACGTGCTTTGAGTTTAACGACACAATAGTCAGCATGCGTCTTGACCAACGGTCATATTGACAATCATGGAAACTCGTTGGAAGACCCTGGCGTTATCAATACGCAACCTGATTAGGTGAATACAACTAAATTTCATGAATAATGAAAAAAAAAAAATCTGACGAATAGTTATCGAACGGATCATATACAGGAAATTCGCTCTATGAGTATCACAGTTTGCCGGAGACCCCCTTGGATCTCGATGCCCGAGGCTTACATAGCCTACTGGTAAATCCGGCCCTCGTCCAAATGTCTTCTCTGAGAAATAGTTTTCAGTGCAAGATAAAATCTTTGCATAGTTCTTGTTTTCAGTGGCTCGTTTCCTTCTTTATTTGAAAAGCAGGAAATGGAATAGAGCCGTGCTGCTTTGATCTCTAGAACTTACAGGTAGAAGCTTCCATTTTTGCTGAGTGGGAACCTGTGCGTTCGGATAGACGCNATCTTGTCCAATGAGATCTGCACCGTCGGGCTCCATGCACAGTGCTTTCACGTAGTCATGCCTGATCTCACCTTGCCGCGTGAGTTCAAATTCCTGCACAGCGAGAAAGAAGCAGCTAGCTTCTTGCGGAAGTAGTTGAATTTCAGTATGATATTTAAGAGCATATCGTGTGACGAAACACCAGGAAAGCAGTAAGGGTTGGACGTCTGGTCAAAGTAACAATATTCAGTGATGGCAATACTCAAAGTTGTTTGTTTTTATACCCAGGGCCGGTGCTAGGTGATTTTCCCCCCCAGTCCTGGAATTTGGGGCCCCCAACATACAATTTATTGCATTTACAACATGATATTTATATAAATAATGCTGTCGATTTATTTTAAAAAAAGATTATGAAAGCATGTTTCTATAGAATCAACACAACATATAAAGCAGAAAGACTTAGCATTTGCGATATTTCAAGGTAGGAAATTGACTTTTTTCTTGTTTTTAAAGATGCAAATGTTTTTATTAATTCAGTCANATCTACTATTTTTGCAGTTTCACTTTCAGTAGATATCATTGCTAGATTTGTTAGTCTTTCATCAGTCATAGTTGATCTGTGACACGTTTTGATAAACTTCAACTTGCTGAAGCTCCGTTCAACAGTATTGCGTACAACAGTGATCGGCAAACGTTCGTTGTGATCGCTCCAAGCCTTTTTTCAGTCGTAATTGAAGACCCATTCTTATTTTTGAAGACCCAATTTCAAAGTTATGTTGCATTCATTTTTCTGTAACATTTCAATGCTATGTTAATGTCATAAACCCTATAATGACAACAACAATGCATTGTTAACGAGCAATAATCAATGTTCTATAGTTATTACAGTATCCTCTGTTTCATCCCACGCAATCGGCAAAGCACATTAGCTGTTACATAACACGCGGTCCACAGCAGTAGGTGTTGCGCGGCCCAGTAAAAAGTACTGAACGGCCCACAATTGGGCCGAAGCCCACAGTTTGCCGACCACTGACTTACAGTGTTATTGGTTAAATACCTGCTCTTATTGGTGTAAACTGTAAAGTGTGGAATTTTCAATGGACAACTCTGATGCAAGATACACCGGACATTACAGGAGCGGGCTACTAATAGGATTTTATATGATCGTATATCTTCGAAACCGGCTATTCTATTCTTGTACACGTACAGTGATGGGATACAACACAGATCTACAACAGTCGAGTAACTGACGGGGGTGCAAGGTTGCGAACCTCCCTTCCTGGTAAGCTAAATGCAAAAACAGGCCTCCATTTAGTTAATATTTCGGTATTCAGTATNATTTTGTTTTCCAGTAGGTTGTTTTTTTGCCTTTTTCGGATTTTTTTTTCAACTTTTTTGAGTGTTGGGAAGTGGGCCTCCTTTAGCTGCGTTTTCCACCCTGGCTGGTCTACGACTTAATTTTCCTCAATAATTTCTTACTAGACTATACTAAAGATGCTTACAATCAATGTGGATTCAGCAACGTTACCAACACAACTGCCAGCTAACCAAGGCAAATGCTGACAACGAAGTTATCTTCAGTGCATTTCGCAATGGGCAATGATTGACTTAGATAACACATAACAGGAAGTTATGGGTCGTGGAAAGATCAATTTCTTTGACGTATTTGATAAATACGAAAGTTGAAAGANTAAATGTGTGANATCAGTGCGTGGTGAATTCAGTTCTGGTGTGTCTATATGCCCTTACAACGGTCCTCAGTCATATTTGGAGGCCCATTTTTNACAAGTCCCCCCGCCTGGGGGTACGGGGGACCTTTCTCCGGCTCTGTTCATACCATACTTCATAATGATTTTAAAGTGTGTTAGGAGCTGCTTTAGTTTTCTAATTTTGGTT
>JGI24022J15233_10007247_pt1 | contig 12195 bp, 10 predicted proteins | sample Ectturendosymbi2_FD_15233 | JGI IMG/M metagenome (IMG submission 15233)
TGCGTGGTTCGTCAGAAAAGGTTTGAATCAGTCCGGTCGTAGAACGAAAGAGCAGCAAACGAGATTGCAGTGTTCAGCTTGAACGATGCCGAAATCTGTAATGCCATCAGGAGCTATGAAAAGCGCAAGGATCTAGCAGTGTTTGCTAAAACCCCGCGACTGAATCGCTTTTTGTAGCAAAACTTTCCAGCAGCAACTTTAAAGCAGTGGGGTTAACCAGAGCATCTGAAAATGAAGGTGAAAATCAACGCATTAGCTTGGAAACAATTTTGACACTCAGCCTGGCTGGCCATATTGACATGTTTTTTTTCCGGTGTTTTTATTTGTAATCTCTGGTTTCTCCTTTAATTTTCGGATGAATGTTGTTTCTTGCGGAGTCACTCTTCAGCTTGTGACATATTTTTTCTTATTAAAAAACACTCTAGTTATAGTATTAACATCATAAATTCTCTTCTCGCAGCTAACTGCATGTGCATTTGAGTAAGCACATTCTCGACTACTGGAAAAAAACAAAAGGGAACCTTGCGAATCAGCGAAAACGTTACTTTTACAAACGATGACGTCATAGGGGCCCTCCAGCAAAAATTGCCCCGGGCCCCCTGCCCTTTAATCCGGCTCTGACACCAACCCAAGTGGCATATCGCGGTTAAAAAATTCAGATCCAGTTCTTAACAGCTGCGAAAATGGTGCACTGTTCAACAGTTGATAAAAAACACCAATTGTTGGGCATAATTATTGAACAATCTTCAAATATTGCACTCGATTTTAGTATTTTTTAAAACAATGGCCTGCCTTGAACCTTGCAAGGTTTTTAGTGTTGATGAGACTTGCTCAAATGCTTACTCAAATGACACACTTTTCATTGAACCATGGCCGCAATACCATGTTTGAAATAAAGTATAGGTAGTCACAGAATCTTGCGCAGGTAATGACGAGAACGCTTATAAAGTAAGAAGATGTGTTCACAGGAACTCATTTGAAAAAACGTAAAGCTGTGCAAATTTTGCGAAAACGGAATTATTATTACTAATAATATTTCTGCTTTTCACTTTTCACCCTCATATTAATGATTTTTTGCTCTAAACTACGTAATTAGAAAAATCAATTCATTACTTATAAAAAAAATATCACTATCCAAACAAAAGTCAACGAAGGTTTTCTTCTTAGTAAGTAAACATTGACGAAAGGATGAAAAGAAAATGTAGGTCATATGCAAGGTATTTCAGGAAATTTTTTAGTACAACAAAACAAACGTTACCACTGATTCACCAAAATGCAGAAATTGCGAAATGTACCATAAAACAAACCAACTTACATCTTTTATAGCTCGGTACATGTTGTATGCGTTGGCGCTCATCCAAAACCAAGTAACTAATAGGAAGAAATGCAACAGAGCGGCGACCACGTAACATGTGAAGGATTGATTTTTCATTCCGAAACCCGAGACGAAAATGAGATTCACTGCTAATAAGTTGACGCAGATGTTGACTAAAAATTTTGTTGGCTGCCTCTGTCGCAATTCCCTTTGCAAAAAAGTAATGCATAGTCAATTAGCTTTAATTTATTTGCTTTTGACTATGCACATTTAGATGCAGTTTGTAACTTACTCCAGTCAGGATTTTGTTATTTACATTCGAAAATCAATTCAAACACGTTTCTGCAATTAATCTCCTCGTGCTTTCAATCATCGACATGTTACAGCATGCACGAAATTTAAAGTAATTGTTACAAGTGAGTGAAACAGCTAGTGAAGTAAAGTTATAGCCATGCAAATCTGGTCTTAAAAAACTTTTACGGCATTTTCTACGTTATTGAAAGGTACTCCTTTGTCACTGAATTAAATTGCACAGTTCTGAACGAGTGGTGATAAAATCAAGGCTGGATTGTGGTACCTTCAGCTTTTGGCCCTAGGGATATGTTGTTTTTGCAACTGACGTCAAATAGGGTTAGATCAAGCTTGTTTTCATTTTGATAAAAGCGGCAACACGTTGTGAAAAAATGGCCTTCTGTTGTCAAATTTTAACTTTTGAAAACCCATCATTAGGCCTCGTTCAACTGGCAACTCCTATAAAGCTTTAGACAAGGCGAGTGGTATGAAGTGTGTGAAACACACGCACCTTTCAAAGTCGGAGCGAAACGTTTAAAGCAGCAAAAGTACATGTCCATTTCAACAGAAACAAATAAGCAAAGTATTGCATTAACAGAATTTGAAATGCCACAAGAACACAACATTGTTTGATTGCCTTAAACCAGTGGTTCTCAAACGGGAGCCACTTGGCTCACTAAGGGAAGAATTTTTAATCCCTGGCAGGAACTTTGCTCCAGGGAGGAATTGGGGAAGAAAAGCTGTGGGAAAAAAACTAAAGTTTTCATTCGTATTGGTTTATTCAACACTTAAAAAAACTGCACAGTGAGGTTAGTTTAGATGGGGATGTCTACAGTATGCAAGCACAAGCTGCTTCATCATAATCCTCGTTTGAGCCAGTTCATTCAGTCCAATGCTTACCTGCACTAGATCTTTGGGCAGGTTTGGACAGACAATCGATTGTCTCATCATCCAGAATGGTCAGGGCGTGCAATCCATGGGGAGGTCGATGGATTGGACATGTTTGATCTTCTGCGCCACGCTCACAAGCCTTAGAAGCGGCCATACCCAATTTATGCAAACAAGAGCAGAAACGTTCGACACCGGTGTGGTGGCGGTTGAGCCTGACTCACGATGTTAGTGGCACAGCCAGGAATTTTGTTCAGGGTGGGTCAATCACTTGGTACGTCCGATTGTTCCTTCCGGTTATTTCCGAACAATTGAAAATTGGCATAAAGCACCAGTGAAGTGAAAATCTTATCAAGTTTGTTCCGGATGGGACCACGACCTCTTCGGCCACATTCTGGCTGTACTATACTGCACGCTGTTCTCGGCAGTGCCATTCCACGAGGGTGGGCCGGGGGTGAAAGTTCAGAGGAGTCTCTTAGTGCACTCCAACCTTTCCGCATTCCACCGCACTTCTGTTATTGTCGTCAGATGAACTCATGAGTTGTTGAGCGGCGGGTACAAAATGGGTGTCTCGATTTGAGATGTCGTGCATGCCCATTCGATAGACAGTAGAGCGCTGAGTGGAGAAGATGTCAAGAATCCATGGGATGGCGTGCTGGAAACAGTGTGGCTCCATTGCGACGAAGTTCAGCAGGTTGGATGCCTGCAAAGATGGAAACATTGTCCGCTGGTGTAGGACACAGGCATCTTGTCTCAGTTGGCAAGGCGTCGTTGATGGGAAGGTAAATGGGGCGGATGTGCGCACTGCGGTACCAGACAGGAGCACATTACTCTGCTGTTGAATGGACGACGTCTACGGTGGCTGTTCGCAACGTTGTTGCTCCAGCAATACGCCTCAAGAGCGCGACATGCAAGATGTCAACTTTTTGCGAAGTGACTCGAGGTGTAGGCGGTACGTGACTGTCCTGTCCAACATTCGTCCGAGGTATGTGGGCTCGGAGCAAAAGGGAATGTTTTCGTTGTTTTGGTTGATTTTCAGCTCACGTTTAACTTACTGTTTGTTGAGTTGGAAGACTGCCAGCACTGCCTTTGTAATGCTGAGCTTGACTTCCAGGTCTGGAGGATTCACCTACGGTTACCATGTCATTGCTTCACACCTTCCACTGTTTTATCCGCCTCCGTGAGCATGCATGAGTGCTAGGTCTTTGGCGCATGCATACTTTCTGGAAACGATGACTGGCAGGTCAGAGATATAGATGTTGAAGAGAAGTGGTGCCAGGACGGATACCTGTGGGACACTGTTTTTGAGGCGTCGTTACCTACTTCGTTTGGCGTTAGCGTTGGTAAGGGTAAAGCTGTGATTACCAACACCAGCTCCATGATCAAGCGGAGCATGCGCCTGCCAGGTATCAATCGAAGCAACTTCCAGGTACAATCTGCTTTAACTGCAGTGACTAGCATTATAAAAAGTATGTTTCTTTCGTAATCGTGTCTATTGCTTCTCCACCGTAGGTAGTGTGAGATTTTTGCAATTATCATTTGTGATCTTTGCTGGGGAGGAACTGACAGAGTTTGGGTTTATAAGGGAGGAATGTGAAAAAAACTTTGAGAACCACTGCCTTAAACTATTTCCTTACATACCAATTTAGCGATTTCCACATCTTTGAAATGAACTTGCACTTATTCATACATCTGAATATTACTGTTATCTGAGTTCTTGCATTTTTCAATATATAGCAGTTCATCCAAAAACCTTTGATCTCTACATTTGGCCTGAGCATTGCTTACAGGAAATGTGAAAAGAGGAAAAATTGCTTAGGGAAGAAAATACCTTATATTGGAAAAGAGTGGATGCCACCAGTCTTTTGTCAAGGCACTTAGAATTTGAAGTTAAAAGCCTCAAACATCAAAATATCAAAGCGTCGATAAACACAAAAATGTATCAGTTTGTTGCGTTTTTGCCACTGCGCTTAATGATCCATTCTATATGTTTTTCAACATTTTTTGTTATTTCTAGCGATTGCTTCATTAGCACGATTAACTAAAGATGCACGCAGCATTATATGGGTACACAGCCTCCTACGTTCATTTTGCTTCCAGTTCGCTGGCAGAGGTGAATGTCCTAGTCAGCAATCTAGCTGCTAGACTGGAGAATGTGTACCGTAGTATTAGGTAATCACTCATTCTGTACCTCAGTTCATCTCCGTGGCACCAAATGCATATTCAACGATTGATCAAATTGCCACCCAAGTTGAATGGCCTTATTCAAAAATCTAACAAAACCAAATTTTTAGCCTTGACTGGTTTATGTAAAATGTGCTACGACATGCCCCAACCTTTCTTTTTTCTAAAAATTTAAGAGCGAGTTTAACTGTTGCTTACCGAATTGCCAGGTAGATGATTAGTGTCATTATCAGACCAATAATAGAAAGATAGCAGCCAACGGAACTGAAGACCTTCAATTCAAACTGTGCCAAAATCACTTTTGTGCTCTGCCAAATAAATTTATTTAGTGAAAGTACTACATAAATATTCAAGAAAATTTTTCATGCAATAAAACCTGCCATAGAGCAACAGTAATTTATGAATCCCATTTATCTGCAGAAGAGTTAGTCATTAAGATCTTTAACTTTTCTTTGCGATAAATCTACTGTTGTTCATACAAGCAGTAGTGACAGGAATTCCTGAAAAATATAAGCAAGTGCGTAAGAAATTTCTTCGGTAGCTTTCATTTAAAATTTGTCATCCGAAGATGCAATGTCTTATTCGTAGAGACATTGAAAATTATCTAAACAAATGTTGGGAAAGAAAAAGTAAAATTACAGACAAAAACGTTCCCACGTACCCGAATACCCGAAATTTGCAGATTCATTTACTAACGTTAGATTATGATACCAAGGGCATACGCAAAGTTAGGGTTAAACCCCACCTAGGTTAGATATGTTGCAAAAACTTTGTTACCTGCACAAAAGAGATTGACTGTTTTCGCATACTTTTTGCTTGTTACTTTGTCGACTTAATGCAAATACCACGGAATGAATTTGCAAGCAAATTTCAGGAAACATTGTAAATGGGCCAAGAAGTGATAATTAGGTTTGGTGGGAATTTAGGTTATCGTCTGCATCCAGGAACCATCTCACCACTTTTTGCAGACCTTTCGTTCACTACGCATGTTTTACATTGTGTTCCGCGAAAATTCACGTTGTCCGAAACAATTATCTTTATTTTGTCTGCTATGGCTGATCAGCGCGTGCGCTGACCACATTGGTCACATTACCTATTTCTGTGGCATGGCAGAACTATTGCACAAGCTCAAAAACAACAATTGTTAACACAGAAGCATTCAGGCATTGATAATGTCTCAGCAGGAAAAAAGGAAAATTCAAAGTTTGCTGACTTCTATACATAACAGAAAAACAAGTTTTCGTGCATACTTTCTCAATTCTTGTGTAGTTTAGCAAGATTCTATCTTGCAAATACGGGTGTGCGCCAGCCAGTCCAACTGCGCATTTTCGATGCTCGACTGAGTGTATTTTCCTCCGATATCCTAACTTGAAGCACTTATGTTCAATGCAGTGACACGTAAAATAAGGAGAGCGCGTGTAGAAGAATATGCATATTGTGTCAAAATCTTCACCAAAACGTTGGTTTGGAAACGTGAATATGACGTAAAATTGTGACGTCACAAACAGCGCAAACCAAATGCAAATGACCCCCATATGCCACTGAATGAACCTCCCCCATGAAGATTTTCTGCGTACGCCACTCTGTGATGCATAACCACATGAAATTATTGCTAAACACTGATATTGGGTTGTTTGATTCTGAACGTTTAAATACTCACCGCTTTGTAAAACATTTGTCTACAGATAGAGAAGAAACATATTTATTTAGCAAGGTCGCGATTCGTTTTCAATATGCAGGGTGTTACAAAAACTTGTTATCATTTAATATGTATATTTGATTAATTACAGTACGCACCCAAAGCGTATGAAATCAACAAAGTTTAATGTTTAACAGAACAAAGTGTTTCTTAAATTAGCTTGAGAAATATAAACGTATATAAATTTCATAAAATATTCAAGACGTTTTCAAGATTTTTTCAAGAAAATTAGATAGGGCAAGTTGACCCTAAACGTAGTTTGTGAAAGATATTTCAAGATACTGATTGTCATTCTAATCTTTTGGCGCTATACAACAACCTTTCTGTTGAAACGTTTTGTTCCATTTTCAATTCTGTACGCCAGTTGGTGTTTGTCTATGGAATGCTTTTATAAATGTACGCTGAACAGTCTTGTTATATTAACATGTTCTTTCTATTGACTTGAATGCCATTTGTACATCCAAACAGATACCACATGAAAAGTACACAGTTTTAAGCTGTTTAGGGCTTTCTGCACATGCGCCTTGTATTTGAGATCAGTTGAAGAACATTGGTGAGTTTATTAGATTTTGTAATGACAATAATAAATTTGAAACAACCTTCCCTTCTATAAGGTCAGATTTGAAGCAAGATATTCACAGAATAACTGCCTGAAATGTTTTTGCGTAACCAAATAAACGTTTGCATGAAACTTTTATACCATTTGAAAACATTTCAGGAAAGACACGTTCCTCCAAAGAGCTTTAAAACTTATAACTCTTAGGGAGCACTTCAAAACAAAAACTGTCAAATATTTTACCACTATGACTGAAAAGCTTTGCAACCCTTGCAAATGCGGTGTTGTAATATGGAAAGAAGGCTTCTTAGCTTGACCAAAGCATGCACACGTTACTGGGGATCTGCTGATTTTCATCGTAGTACAACCTCTAGAATTCCATCCAATTTCGGCGTTTTGGTAAACACTGCACTTTCTCCACGATACCGTTTCCTGAAAATAATGCAAGTTGATCACGCTTCTCTAGTACATACTTCAAACATTGAAATAGTGGAAATCAATCACAGCCCAAATTATCTTTTTAGCAACAATAACTTTTTAGGTGATACACCCATCAAACATAGAGCTCTCATTTTGTCGGCAATCTGTCGCCAATTTGTTGATGTGGTGCGCTCAAGTAAGAACAAAAGTGATTTGTTTGAAAACAAGTAACTTTGTGTAAGAAACTGTGATAGAAAATACAAATTTTAACTTCTTACAAGGGTAGCCTACACAATTTTAAATCTTAGAATATGCTTTTGTCTAAATGAAAAAGTGCTTTAAAATATGACCTTAAACATGATTCTCGAGGTACTAGTTTTTGTCTTTATCAAGACATAAAATAATTGACAAAATCAAATGTCTATTTTACGTTTTTTCCAAATGGTAAACGCATTCTTCATAAGCAGGTTCTTACCTTTAATGAACCGTTTGTAAACGGAATTTTGCTCGGATACGCTGAAAAGTTGGTAAAATTTAATTGAAGTCCGACTCTGCTGGAACTCAGATCAAATCCAGGTATTTGCACTGATGTTACCTTAAAAACACCTCCATTTATTCTCGGCACTCAACCACAGACAACAAAGTAGTTTTTACCAGGGCCGATGCAGCAATCTGCAAGTTTCTGTAAACCAGGCGTTCCCAAACTGTGGTACGCGTACCACTATTGATACGCGAATGTCTTCCAGGTGGTACGCGAGTAATTTCCATTTTTTCACAAAAACCTAGATTGGCAGCTTTCTTGTTTACGTAACGGGCTTTGTTTCTACAGTAAATAAATACTTGTTCCTGTAGTCTGCTATTCCTATTGTTTCGTAACATTATAACATTCGATGCGCTGCAAGCAAATTTACGCCACATATCGACCAATTTGTGGAAGATAAACTAAAACAAAAATCTCAATAAATTTAGTTGTGGTCTTTTATTGATATTTAAATGTATATTATTCTTCTGAAGAAACTAAGATCGATCAAATTAGTGGTTATGGAAGAAGTGGTACGCGTTCACAATACGGGGTGCCCAAGTGGCATGAAATCGTAAAAAGGTTGGGAACCCTGCTGTAAACGGTAAGCATACGAAGTGGCATTAACACCGCGATGTTTACAACTTAAGCTTGCGAAAAAGATAGTAACGGCAACTGATTCAAATAGTTTCAGTTTTTACAGGAATGTTGTGGGTCTCTCACATCCCATTTTCTAGGTTTTTTTAAAGTCAAGAGACGCCACAAAATGTAACAGATCAAGCCAAATAAGCTAAACGATTTTGCGTCTAGGTTACATAAATAACGATTGTGGCAGGCAAACATTTCACAATGGAACAAGCAAAATTGTGTATATGAATGAGCTTTGAGTTTTAAGGTCAGTAAAATTTTTTCCGACTGATAAACGATCTTTATTGTGGAATTGCCGCAATTCAGCAAAATACCAAATCATCTTGGAAGTTAAGAATGCAGTTTTAGTTTGACTTTTTGCTTTATTTTCATATTCAATATTTTTTTTTATCATCAATATGGACAATAATTTATTTCAAATTACTTGAAGCAAAATTCCGACGAGTTTGAAAGTTTCATTGAAAGCTTATATCACCCGGAAATAGATATCGTAAACGCACATTATTACCCAAATTAACTGACCCACAGTAAAAGCATACCTTTGCAAAAATACGATTTGAAAGCACAAATACGATTGTATTTTCAAAAAATACAAAAATGCAATTTGTGTTTTTCAATATATTGCATTTTCGAGGCAGAAAAATATGTTTTTCTTTCTCACACATTTTTGTAAGTTTTGATAAATTCCTTCATTACGTCACCATTCGTCAGTAATTGCCTCAATAAGTTTGATTAAGATGATAAACAATTCTTTTATAGGAGTCGCGTTTTGATGATGCTCCACTACTTTTTAATGGGATTCAAATCGGGTGAGTTCCTGGATCCGGTTTGGGTCCAAGAATATCGAGCCAAGTGAAATAAAAGCGCCATCTCAGCCACTGTTTCTCTTCACCGTTAATTTCAACTCAGCGAATTGCAAAACATTCTATTTTTGGCAATATTGCTTGTAACAAAAATCCCTGACATTCTCTGCCTTCCCAGCAAGTATTGTCGTTCAATGCTTTGTAGTTCATGCATTTAGCTTCGCTGACGACCAGGCATTTATTTTCGAAACGTCCAGCATTCAGTGATTTAATTCAACTCATTGATCCTTGCATTGCCTTTTCTTTTTTCTAACACCATAGTTTGAAAACAGCAAACATATTCACATGTTTTGCAGAAAAAAAAGGATTTAAAATTGAGGAGCAATTTTTCGCGTATATTAAATCCTAATTAAGTAGATTTATTATTCTATTTACATGGTACTTCAGTACATGATTATTGCCGATTCACGCGATTTAAACCCTGGTTGTGACAAACATATGTAAGAAGCTCTGATGATAAGTCTCGAGCACTCTCCCGCAACAGCTTTCTTGGAACCAGACAAGAAACAAAGATACTTACGACCGGAGCTGCTTTTGCCGCTGGAAACAAAACAGATGTTTTGTGAAACATGACTGACACCCGCACGGGGGCGCTGTTGGACAAAGTGTTCTCACGGCGAGATTTCTCAACAACCTTGCTCGCCTCCTGCAGCAGCCCTCCAGGTACGAAAACAGAAATTGGAAGTTTCGTATTTTGTCCTGAAGAAACGTTAATCGGTGCGTAATTCCCATTCTTTGAAAATGAATCGCTGACCTTTAAAAAACAATTTTAAAGGAAACATGTTTCATACTCTGGGAACATATAAACAGTAAAAGGCAACTTCCAAATACACTATTCTTACAACTTTTTTCATCACGTCTACTGGCATAGTGACAGTGAATCCGAGCGTGAAAAAGTTTCTGACAAGTTTGCAATGCTTAGTACTTAAACTAAAGTTTTTTTTATTGGGAAAATCGATTTAAAAACATTTGTCAATTGTCTTTCTCTGAGGTTTTCAAAGTACAGTATATATGATCTTCACAGTATTCCTAAGTTGATGACACGAATATTATTTCATCTCGTTCAGGTATGACGCTGAGCACAAGTCCAGTGTCTAGCGGTCTGGTGAGAATCGAACTTGGTTACGTTTTCTTGCAAGCGTGGCCTCCGGAAAGTCTAGTGGAACAATTTGACTTTGCTGCGACAAATTTTGCTCATTTTCACATAAAAATCATTCGTGCGCAGTGGATCACACACTTGATAATTTGAATACAATGCTTCGCCATAAAGTGTATTTGAACCCTGATTACTGTACTTATTGCGCAGCCAGAGGTGTAAAATCTGCAAATACAGCATATTGAAAAACACTAGCTAGAAACGAGTAACACTTCAAGCAACCAGGGATCTACAGAGAGCTCGGGGGAAAACACATCTATAAAGTAGAAACCATAGTTTAAAATGTTCCTTGACCGAGTTACACATCAGATACCCTCGAGGCAGAACATAATCTTTTTTATGAGCTTACATGAACTTTTTTGAAAAAAAACTCAAACACCATTCGATTAGTTTCCGAAACTTAAATAAAAGTCAATACAGAACATATTTCTAACGTTTTCCTACGTACATGAAAGAGGGAAAACTAGGACTTTTGCATTCATGGCGTTTCATGTTCAAGGTTCAAAAGCATGTTGATGACAAACAACATCGTAACGCAACTTTAGTTACCATCGTCTCTGGCACAGAATGATATTCTCATTATAGCAACTCTTTATGCTGGAAAACCCCAAGTACATAGCTCATGTGGGAGGAGTAAAACGCTTTTTAAACTAACTAGGAAAACTTCAAGCTCGAGAGAGTTTAACTTTAGTCTCTTTTTCATGTAGTCTGGTTCGTCTAACAAACGTAGCATTGTATAATTTTTCTGTCACAGCAGTTCTTTTTTTCTGTTAAATTTTTCTGTCACAGTTCTGGCTCAAGGAATCGGAACTTTAACTTTTTCAAAATCTGCTGATTAAACATTTGGTACTGCTTGCACCATTTCTCGTTTTTGTTTATCACAATGCGTTTTTTTCCGGAACACTATAGCGTTTTAAATCTTCCTGTTTGCCATCCATTCCGCGTATCAGATTTTTATATCATAAAGGAATAAAAAACAATTTCTATTTCACTCACGCAAACGCCGCGATTTTGCTACGAATCTAAGCCTTTTCTCTTTTCTTCAATTTTATTTTTATTACAGATGCAAAAAATTGGACAAAAGAAGTGTAAGTTGTTCACTCAGCTGCAAGAAGCACTTAAATTTACAAGAACGCTTTCTGACAGCATCTCAAGTTTTTGTGATTATAAACTTGCTTTAACGCGACTAGGTCATGATTAAGCTCTGAAAATAACGCAACAAGGTAGACATTCAGGAAGGACTTTCAGTAACGTCCAATACCTTTCTCTATTGAAATGTTCAACAAATCAAGATATGAGTGCAATGTCTGCCACGCTTGTTTTGTGTGTGAACCATCCTTTGCACAAAACCATTATAGCGATGTGGGACATTGTAAAGCGTTACTGCTCGAAGCGTCTCGCTGATTTTATTCCACATGTCGCTTGTGTCAATTCATTTTGCGCGTGCCACTGGTGATGTGCCTTGCAACGCTCGTATTCTGGTTAATCGAGATATTTGACTCGGTCGTGCTTGTGGAACAGCGGCTAAGCAGGCGGTGCTTGCGTCCTAGTGACAAGCCCGTGGTCAGTGGCGGTTCGGAGGGATGGCCTGGGTGGGCCAGGGCCATGGCTCCCGCTGATTTTGGCTGGCCCACTGCTTGGCCCCCCATATTTTT
>JGI24022J15233_10007248_pt1 | contig 12194 bp, 6 predicted proteins | sample Ectturendosymbi2_FD_15233 | JGI IMG/M metagenome (IMG submission 15233)
TCACCGAGCATTGTCAAAAATGTGGCATCTACCCATTGTCAAACGGAATCACCGAGCATTGTCAAAAATGTGGCATCTACCCATTGTCAAACGGAATCACCAAGCATTGTCAAACCCACAGGATCTTCGCCTGGTGCGCCTTGGGTCTATGACTGTGGTTGTTATTGCTCAAATAGGCAGAACGCCACTGAACATTACTCACAGCTCCACGGGCCGGCGATTTCGCTCTCTTGCTTTTAAAATCTTACTGACGACATAACTTTATAAGTTCTGGCAGTGAGCAACAAAAAACGCAAAATTTTTGTCCACAAGCGTTTGCTATTCACGAAGAAATCTTGGAGGCGATCTCTTTGTTGACCCATCTCCGTAACGACTTTTTCTATTTTCACGGGCAGCTGCTCAGCGGTAAGCTTCGCAGAGGATCACATCGATTCAATACCTTGTCATCGCCCTTAATCCTGCACACGTCATCGATTTCGTTCCCGTCTTCGCCGAATATTCTTTTGACCACAGAGCTTCGCGCAGGGCCTGTCGGGTCGAGCGGTTTGTGCCACGAGGTCAACACTTCCAGAAACTGCGACAACATGATCGTCTCAGTGGCATCTACAACTGCTATGTGGCATCTACAACTGCCACGTGGCATATACAACTGCCATGTGGCATCAACAACTGCTATGTGGCATCTACAAATGCCACGTGGCATATACAACTGCCATGTGGCATCTACAACTGCCACGTTTCATCTACAACTGCCACGTAACAACTTGCAGAAGGAAACAGGAAATGGAAAAGTTTTGAAAAGCGCAGCAGACAGCTTACATACGATTAAGATGGCGCGATTTGCTTTTACGAAGTCATGCTGAATGCTTTCCGCGGCACACAAGCCATGATGCAATTTATACGATCTTTTGAAAGCGCCTTACGAACGGAGCTGTTCGCTTAAACAACAATTGTGAGTTGACACCCTATGTTAACTTCACTTCAAAGTTCCCGGCTTGCTGCAAGCTTTCGATGAATCACCAGGAGTGAAATCGATTTTCTATTGAAAATATTTTGCTGATAGATTCAACTCAGTCGACTTTGCGGAGACTAGTTGCTTGAAATATATCTTAATTCCATCGGTTCTCCTACTATGAGGCCAAAATAAACCAGTTGGAAAAACGTTACAGTGGCCAGTAGAAACAATCTTACGCTGAGGGCAGGTACGTGAGGAGGGCATTGTCGCGCTGGAAAGTATAGCACCACTTCACATCCAGACGGACGTAATCTAATAGCACTTGACTGGCGCTGAGAGACAATTGAACAGCCACGGCTTGCTACCAAACAAAACACAAAAACAAAAGCAAACAGGATTGTTGGAAAATATACCGTGGCTTGAAACCGTTTCCAAACAGGCCCAGCGCGCACACTGTTACAATGAATGACTCGATTAGAAAAAAAAATCAGTCAAAGTAAACCCCAGTGAAATTATTAGCTAAATCTTCACCCTTCCACAGCTTGTGATATTAAAGAAGAAAATTAAAATCGCCAAGTAACCTCACAAAGAACCTGGCGACAAAATTTTGGTCACAATGCCTGTTGTGACGGGTGACGTCACTGACGTCAAACATCCTAGTTACAAGTAGTGTGACATTTCTCACCCTGGCTTTGATGAGAGGGGCATCTTTGGCAGGATCTGCACCCCGCTGAATGTCTCTCATGTTAACGAAAACCTTTTTCGGGTTTCGGTCGCTCCCGTTTTCGTAGATGGTCAGTTGCAAACCGTGAGTTCCCAGCAAGCGATCGTCGCTCTCTACGCAAAGTGCGATAGAAACAGCAGGAAAAGTTTGAAACGAGCAATAAAACTCAACTTCGTGTAGATTTGCTACGAAGAACAAAGAAGCAAAACTCAGGCATATCTCGAGAACATTTGGGCATCGTTTTTGGAGTTCCCTTTTCCGGAGCTGTAGGCATACCTGGCAAAATTGCCAACAGTTTGTCTTGTCAATCTAAAATACGAAATGCATACACCAAAAAACGTTGTGGCAGTTCAAATCACAAGCAGCAAACAAGTGTGTCTGCACCACCGCCCTGACTATACACTTTACAATACAATTCTAATTTTCACTTTGTACCTCTGATACCTGGCATTTCAAAAAAGCAGTTGAAGAAGAATAGCTTATAGGCAATCGAAAAAGAAAAACTTTTTAATTAATGAAACAATAACAAAAAATCAAAAAGTAAAACAAAATTTAAGAATCATTAGGGTCCGTAAATGGATGAAAATTGACCTCTTACCAACTTTCTTGATGTGCCTTAACACATATTCGTGTCCTTCGCACTCCTGCGTGTTCACTTCTTCCTTAACCTTCTTCAGCCTCGCCTTGTACTTGGCCAGTTTGTTTCTGAACATCTCAATATCTTCTTCAACCTGCAAGTGAAAAAACGCCAACAACGAATAAGAGAAGAAGACAACTCGCTGTCCAGTTCGTAGCATTGGTAGCAACAAAGCAACGCCCATAGCTTTTGTCCGAAGTGCACAATAACACGCATCCAAACAAACTTACGCAAGTGAACATACTAGTACACGTGGCAAAGCTGGAAACAGTGAACATCAGACTTGCACCATAGTCTTGGTTTGGGGAAAAAAGCAAATCAAGAGAACAGCTATGTTGTAATAGAAGCAAGACTTCACCTTTCCTCGCGTGGGAGAAATTGCGTCTTCGTCCAAAGCGAGGACTTCCTGATTCGAGACTTCACTGTATTTCTTCTGCTCCACCAAATCAAGGTCGGCCCTACAAACAAACAAGCGCGAAGTAGGCAAACGAGCGAAGCAATATTCTCGACATTATGTTTTTTTCCGCCGGATAAACAACACTGTTAAGCTGTTAACAAATTGCCAGTAGCATAATAAACTTAAAACCATGTACGTAGCAATCAATACATATGCTGTTTAAATCTGTGCAGAACTAGTTTGTGCTTTTTAGCAAACCGTCTAAAATCGCTCGTTGTTTTTATACCGAGGACACGAGCTGTTGCATTGTTGCAACAGTGAAGTGTAAAGTTGGTTATTTATCATCCACTCCCCTGCAACGACATGAAGAATTCAGAGGCAAACAATAATCTAGCATTTTTGTGCCACCAAACAAACAAACAAACTAATCAATTTACGTTTATACACAGAAGATTGTGCGCATCTCAGTGGGGAACAAACAGCTGTTACAAAAAGAAAACCAGAAAATATTGCAGAGTTTTCGAGTAACCCGCGAATAACGGCAGTACCTATGGCAGGAAGCATGAGCGAAGGCTAGCGCGTGAACAAACGCTCAGCTTAAATTTCACGCTGCATTTGTTCTTTGTCGGACGTAAACCTTAAAAAATCAACAAGCACCACCCCTCTTGCGCAGTATGTAGCGCGCAACAACGCACTTGCACAACTTAGCGCTGTCCAATTGCAGCTTGAGGTATGTGACGACGCTTTGCACGTAGTATAGAGATCCGGCTGGACTGAAACCTTCTCTCCTGGAAACCCAAAGAGGTCCGTATACGACGGAGGTCGCCTTGAAAATGTCGTGGTCGATCTTTTCCACTAAATGCAATGGGAAGAGGAAGATGAAGACGAAAGGTTTGCATGTGCTGGGGCTCAATAACCGAAAGTCACGACCGCCCTACAGTTTTCTATGGCTTGCTCTCCCAGCAAGCGCTTGAAACCGCGCGAAATGGTTGCTGTGTTTGTTAAGGTTGTATCGCAAAACTTTTTCCAGCGGTGTTTTTCCTGTGTAGCTATTCGTCTATACTTCACGCGTCAGAGCAGCAAAAGGAATGCTGCATGCGACCAGCACAGTATGAAAATCACCGACAATGTCGCAATTTAACGACAACTAAATGGCGACACGCACAGCAAGCACAGCCCGCGTACCTTTGCTTAAGTCTGTGACGAGTCGTCCACTCCAGTCGTACAAGAGGCGCGCGACTGACGCTAGACGTAAGCGCAGCGTGCAGTCGTCAAGAAACTGCGAAACATGTAACAAAATTAGAAAAATCAGTTGAAGGCACCGTGCGTTGGTTCTGCGTGAATCGGAGTGAGTTGTTTGGTATCATAACCCTGGAATACATGGGCGTCGGAAAGATTGTTTTCAGGTGAGGGCAACAGTGGATTTTCCAGTGGTAGCCGAAAAAATGTTTCCATGGGCTGCCAAAAGGGGATAATTTTCATTACACCTGCTAGGAAACTACGAAAACAACCGTTTTTGCTAAAAATTTGATGGGAAAATGTCAAATTTCAAAATCCCGGGAGAAGCCTTGCCCTCCTTCCGACGCCTATGCTACAATAAAGGATTCGAACAATGCAAAAGCGCATAAAACATCACTAAAATCACTAAAACTCCTTGACAGACAGAAGCTGGTTGAGGTAGTGCAATGTGCCGGGCCTTTCAATGCTCAATCTCAGGGTGACAACTTACCCTTGCTCTCTTGTTTTGCGGGTTCAGGACGACCTCGTGGCTTTCTCTGCCGTCGCCGTTGAGAAAAACGATCACACGCTTCGTGTGCTTTCCAACCAACTCTTTCAAGCGCTTCGAGTCGGGAGGCTTTACAACTCGCCCAAAGGTTTTCGCGGTGCGTTGTAGGTGGTGCGCGGATCCGGATCGAATGCTGAACCCGTCTGGGTAGAAAAAACAAGAAGCAACGAGTCAGATTAGAAGGACTTGTTATTACGATTGTTGCTTGGCTCATGATTACTTACTTGTCAGCCCTTGGTACGGGTTCTTGAATGGTTCTCCCCTGGAAACAAAAACGTCGGCATCTTTTGGCACATCTCGCGGACGAAATACTTCGCAGCCATCGGCGAGGAAAACTCTCCTCGCGGCGCCATTCAGACCGAGTTTCAAGGTAGCGTCTTCGAGCAGCTTCATATGCCAAAAAAACGCGCAATGGTTACCACACCATACATAATTACGCTGGAACCAGCCTATACAGTAGGACAGTTTATAGTAACTTCACATATGGCAGAAAACTACCACTTTATTATTCCTTAACAGTTGAAACAAAAAATGCGAGGAGTCACACCTGCTTCACAGACGGAGCAGCAAGTCTGACTGGCTCTTCTAAGCACCCGTTCTTGTAAGCGAAACACGTGATCGTGTAAGGTTGTCGTTTGTACAACGGCTTTGACAGATCGTGGCTGGGAGTCACAGGCAGATTTTCCTGGTGCCTGAAAGGAGCAAGCAGCCAATCGCATTCGAAAAGAAAAAAGTGCAAACATCAACACATCGCGCAGTTAAGTACACCGTCCAGAGAGCAACGGGGGTAACTGCAGTACGAACTACCAAAAAGATTGGCGGGAGCTTGGATATTATAAATAAGTCTCAATAGTTTACGTTAGAACAAGCGCTTAGTTAGACTACCAATCATTATTTCGACAAAAATGTGATTCATACTTTGTGTTCGTTCAAAGTGATTATTAACACCAACAACTTCGATCAAGTAAATGAAATGCTAATTACAAAGGAACATTCTTGCAGTGATACGGACCCACTGAATGGTCGACAGTTGTGTTAAATCATTTTTTTAAGGAAAATGTTAGGTACCCGATATGGATCTGTAGGGACCCGATGTCTCTGATTCTAGGGACCCGATTTTGTCTGATTTTAGGGACCCGATGATAATTTTCTCTGATTCTAGGGACCCGATTTGAAATTCTAAGGACCCGAATCAGGTCCCTAAAACGCCTTAAAAAAACACTGATTAAATCTACAGCCTTGCTCGCCTTTGTCCATCAAACAGTTATGAAACTCATCGCTTGATTTTGTTCGAAATAAACATTGGTTTGTTATGATCTATTTCTCATTGGTTGCGGGAATGCAACAAAACAAATAACTGTTCGGTAGAAAAAAAACGACGAAGCGAAATCGTTTTAGATTCTTTGGCTTATTCAATGAGACCAGTAGTATTCAACCAGAGGATTGCTAATTTTGGAGGGGGTGCAGGTATGAATGGGCAAGCGCTGGAGTTTCGGCTACCAGAAATTAGTCTTAACGTGTTCGTTCAAATTGGATGACAAAATCCGCGGATTGGGCTGTTTAAAACCTATATTGGGTTGCTACTGTGGGCAGCAGTACAAAAAGGTTGAAAACCAATAGGTTTTAGACAGAGAATACTACAGCTTGGTATCTTCTATACAAGGAAGAATATTTCAACACTGACATTAAATATATACTTGCACACAAATTTTGAATTTATGGAAAACAACTACAAAACTGAAAAATTATAAAAAAAGACAACTATTATAGAAAATTGATTAATTGAAAAACAGAAAATTATTTGAAAAAACAAAAAATTATGTAGAAAAAGTAACAGCTGTTTTATTTTATCGATGCAAAGCTACTCCACCATAGACACAACCACTGACTCTCTTTAAAAGAAAATATTTTGAGTGTATAGAATGAGCTTGCTGTTTTGATGACCAATTACTAGACATATTGTAAGAACAATTTCAAATGTCAACTAAAGAGCAATTTTATCTTTCACAAACTGTCCCACATTGCAATTTTTGATTTACACAACTTATGTTGATGATTCACTGCTAATAATTTAGCTTAAAGAAACTTCACATTGGAGATGCTGATGAGTTTTAGGCTATACTCTGGTTAAATTTGTTGAAAAAATCAGTACTTGGATGAATTTTGTTTGTAAAGATAAGCACGGGGTTCTGAAACAGTGCATACACGTTTTGTATGACAAAAACAAGAAGAATAAATTTAGCCCCACTCTGCAAGTCTTACTTTCTAGACCAGTTTAAATGTCTGATATATTTCCTGGAAAACAATTTTTCAGAAAAAATTATCAGTTTATCTTCATGACAGGGCAACTAAATCCAAAAAAGTTAATGTTAGTAAATTAAATGGCCTTGTTTTCAGGGTCAGTATTGCATCAACCAAATCATTATTGTTCTACTGCTGACAAACACCAATAAATTAAAATGGATGCACTGCCTGAAAGCAGTTGGCTTGTAAGTTTAATCAAAAACTTGATTGCAACTTAGAATCAGCATCATAGTTGAGTGGATTATTTGGAATGCCTGTGAAATGTAAAGCAATAGAGCAGTACCATTAATGTGAACAAATATCAGAATTTTTATTGGAATTATAAACATTGAGATATTACTTTTAAACCTTGCAGTAATTAAGTCAAATTTGCATCACTTTACTCACTCTAACTAGATTACAGGATAAACCTGTAAGAGCATTTAAATATAGCAAAACTAAAAGCACAGAGTTATAAATATATTCCAGACTTATTTATATTATCAGTTGCCAAATTCATGCACTCTTTTTATAAAGGCAAACTGTGTAAACACCTTGGTAGCTACTTTTCTGATATTGCATCAGACCACAGATATCAAACAAGGCTTGCTCTTTTGTACAAATATTATTTACCCAGAATGAAAACGTCTTTGGGTCAGCTTTCTTTAAAGTATATTGGTCCCAAAATTCGGTCTAATATTCCTGAAAATTTGAAATAACTCTTGCCTCATTCCTTTGCAAAACAATACAAACACATCCTGCTATCTTCCCAATATATATTCATGTTGATTTTCGTTTCATGTGCTTGTTAGTTTTCTGCAACATTGTGCTCATCTTTTCCCTTATATCTTTTACTTTGTCAGTTGCTCACCTCAGCCACCTGTATATAGGCATGTTTTCCTTCTCTGTTTTTTGTTGTTGTTTTGTTTAACTAATTGTATCTGACATTGATTCGATGCATTTCTTCTATGACATGTGAAATGTTTTCAATCAAAAATTTATTTGTGCTAGCAAGAGGGCTGGCTGAGCAGTTGACCCATATGTTCTTTTCACCAACCCTTTGTGATTCAAATATGTTAGAACGCAACAATTTCCTAAACATGAATTTTTTGATCCTTTTATATGCGCATCAATACGCAAGTAATTTCCACCAATTGATATTATTCTTTTTCCTCTTGTTGCATTTTTTCTTGCATGATTTTAGTCACAAATATCCATGAATAAACCATTGTCAATGCCATGTTGATATGACAAAAAATCTTACATGTTTGCATCAATGTCAGTGTTGTCACACAAAGTGTTTTATCCCATAAATCCAAAGTATTGTGCTCAATGTTTGGATGTTTCTCACTGAGTTTTGCATTAATAAAAAAAATTCAAATCCTACTTTTGCATGCAGTTCAGTTTAGTTTAAAACAACCATTGCAAATATATTCAAGCTTAACTAAAACTAAAACTATCAACGAAGCAAACCATTTCTGACAAAATGACATCTGCAGATTAAAAATGATAAACAAACGAACCTTTGGACATAAGCAGACCTAGGCCTTTGTTTTGTACGCTGCACATGTATAGGTTTTTCAAAGCTTCGAGACATTGTTGTTTCTGATGTTGGTTGCTGGAAAAAGTTGCAACACGTGCACTAGTTGAAATCAAGTTAAATAGACATACACTACAAACATCATTGTGGTACTTTTTGACTTAACAGATTTGCAGTTACACACAATATCAAAAAAATTGTTGTTTCAGTAAAGGAAAAATACAGATTGCATGCAGTTAGAACATAACCAAAATGAATATGAATGTCAAGAATACCTCATTAGATTAATATTAATCTGCATGAGAAACATACAAATACAAAAGAACTAGTCAGTGAGAAACACAAATACAAAAAAACTTCACTGACTAAAACATTTTTGCATATTTGTGTGTGAAAGCATATCTTCGTGAAATGGAGATGTGTAATTAAGTGGATGTGTGGAATGAGATGCATTCCTAAAGCACTGATCATAGAATAAGTTGTAGTGCTGAGAATAGGTTTTAGTAGAAAGATACATACATGAAAAAGTTAAACAGAAGAAAAATATGTCACTGGTATAAGTTATGTCAGCTTCATTAACAAACTAATGAGTATCAAGCTGACCTGTACAAATTCACTGGCATCAGACTGATCACTTTCACTAGAAATTGAAGAATGTCTACTTTTACTCTTTTTCTGCTTCGTGATTGTTTCCTCTTCAACAGATTGAGTATCGGTTATATCCCAAGAGTGTCGTACTCTGGGCTTAGCAGAACTTGGACGTTTTTTGTTTGTCTGAATAAAACATCTTATTTTCAGTCTTACACGTTCTACTATAAATACACAATTATATTTTCTTTCATAAATAAACATATTTTACTTTTCACTACATCCAACCAACAAGACACATAACTTGCATTTACAACTTATTGGCACAGAATGTATTGATTTCATTAAATTTATAACTGGCAACAACTGAGAGCTATGATTTATGCTAAAACTGCAAAAGTTTAAACTGCAAAAGTTTAAACTGCAAAAAGAAACTTTTTGCATGGAATATGAATCTATAAGAGTCAGTGTTTATAAAAAATAAATTGAAAAGGTTTTGGTATTGATTTGTCAAACTAACCTTATTCAAAGTTGAAATATTTTTAGGAGCAACACTTTGTTGATATGGACTTGAAGTAACACTCCTGCAAGACAAAAGAATAGCCACCAAGAGTCACACAGTTATCCATAAGTTTTGTTCCCATATAGTTACTAGCACAAATAGTCTCTTAAAAATTGATCAACTAAATATCTTTAACTGCTTTAGCATGCGTTACAAAGAAACAAAATAATAACTGAAGACAATGCAGTAAAATAATATGTGCTGTAATCTTACACTTTTGGCTTCTTTTTCTTTTCTTTGAATTGATGACTACCATCCAAAGACTTCTTGTACAATTCAACAATGATATCCTCCAAACTGTCTTGACTAGATATTGAAAAACTACGTTTTGAAAGTTCAAACTTTCTATCAGCCATGGTAGCTTTTATCAATTAAAATATTCTTTAGCTAGACTCTGCAAACATATTCATCTTAGATGTTATGTACAGACAGACAGACAGACAATTCTAGTTTATTTTGCATACCATGACATATTACACTTTAACTCAGTGTAGGAGGAGTATCAGTTTAATATTCTATTCAGTCTGCAATCCACCATAATAAATTCATATGGAAATGTGCTACATGTGGTTGAAAAAATATAAGCACCTTGGCAGTAAAATATAGAATAGGTATAGTCAAAGGACAGTGGTCTCCAAGCCTTTTTAGACTTTTTTCGCTTTAAGAATTTAATGCCAACAGATTCAACACAATACACAGAAATTTATACATGCTACTTAATGCAATGTTTCTGCAAAAATGTCATAACAAAAAAATTTGATAACAAGGATGCTAACTTTGGAAAATTCTGTAAAGCCCTGCAACTGCTTTAAAAAGTTTTAAAACTTTTCATACACACCACATAAAAAAAACAGCAAAACAGCATAAGTTCAACATTTTTTGATCAACGGGGTTATTGTGAATAGCAGTCTATTAGAATCTAATGATTGATTCGGTAATGGTCAAACATTAATCTTATGTAGTTGCAATATACATAAATTCACAATTTGGTCTGTAGTACTAAACAAGTTCAACATGCTGTTTAGACAAAGCAGCAAAGTATATATGATATTATTCTTCTGAAACTATCTCTGCACATTTTTATTATCACAAATCCTTTAATTGCAGTGTAATACTTTTAACTAATTGGCCACTGATTTGACAAGTGCTAAAAGGTGCTTCAGTGCTATTTGGTGCTAAAAAGCTTTATTCTTTTTATAAGTTTTATAGGAAAAAAACAGCAAAAGAATTGTGTAAACTTCCACACATGCAGTCTTCAAGACCTTTACACCTTTAAGTTGGAGTCGTATTAGGAATAATAGCATTCTTGTTATATAGTCACCACAGCTTCAAATGCAATCATAATTCAATCTACAAAAGTAGCGCCAGGATGCATGTATTATGAATTCAAATAAAAGAAACGTTAAAAGAGTTGCAGTAACAATACCAGTACCTGTTTAATAAAAACTCATACATGCAAAAAAACATGACATCCAACATGGAAAATTACAGTGGCAAGTCACCATCATTGACATGCATTGTCTATATATTTGTATTCTCAACAGCAGCCTACATAAATCAACAACAGCCTTGTTCATTTGAGAAAAATAATTAAGTCTGCTGAACATAGAACATTCGTAACCATTACAATATTGTACAATACTCGCTATTCAGTAATTACAATGACTTGAACATGTCACATCTGATGCTGAAATCAAACAACCAATAAGATAAAGTGTTTCAGCTAAAAAACAAAAGATCAGGTCTTTGAGCTTGAAAATTGAAGCATCACATTGATGTTCATGTTAATCATTTTTGTTGAACATGTTTCGACAAGAAGTATATAGTCCATCAACTTAAGTGGACGAATACACTTTTATTTTTTTATTTGTATTTTCCTCAGACACCTGGACTAACACATTACTTCGAAGAACACAAAAACAGAAATTCTTATGCACTGCATTTCACAGGTTAGGAGGTAAGTTGGTTACTTGGTACACATAGTCAACATTGAAGGAAAATGAGTAACAAACACAGAAATAAGGCACCAGTAACTTATGCACCTGGCCATCATAATGTAGAAATATGACATATAATCAATGGCAGAAAGATCAAAATTTGCAAAACCTAACAGACAATTAAAGTGAGTGGATAAAATTTGGAAGAGCGCATGCATCATTCAACAAAAGCATACAAATTATTTCTTATCAAAGCATCAAATGTCGAGATGAAATTGGTAACTAGATGTGATGAACCTTTACATTCCTGGGGATGCAATACAAGATTTTATCGGCATTGTTGAAGGCAATGTGAAGGTGTTTTATATAAGACTGTGGGTAATTGGACCCCAATTGGCAGGCATACATTGACATGCAATATGCATGAAACAGAGTGTTTTTAACTATAGTAGAATACTGAGCAAAGGTTCCTCTGAGATTGTTTGCTGAACAATAAAGTGGTTTCACTTGCCTCTGCATGTCATTATCACCTTACTGTGAGGCACGAAGTAAAATAGCGGCTTGGTTATGTGGCGGCCTAGAGATGGCACCACATTTAAATAAATGGTCACCAGCAGATGGTGCTCATAAGTAACAATTAACTGTGATAGTCACCACAAGCAAATTATCATAATTAACTTATCCCTATGGTACACGAAAAGCGGAAGTGCTAAATAGCCTTATAATAAATACTACGGCCAAAGCAAACGATACAACTGACATCTTGCAAACGTTTCGATAACAAC
>JGI24022J15233_10007249_pt1 | contig 12193 bp, 10 predicted proteins | sample Ectturendosymbi2_FD_15233 | JGI IMG/M metagenome (IMG submission 15233)
GATGAGAATGCCCATCTTGGACGACAACGCAAGCGGCACTGCCGGTGATAACGGGCGCGGACAAAGGGACCAACCTGCTACTCAAGCGGCATCTGTGGCCCAGCACGGTGCCAACCACGTTCCTGGACCTGTTCACGATGATTCATCTCGAATGCACGTCCAGGCTCCTCAGTTCCCCATTTTGGGATTTCCGGCTCCGACGTCGTGGACGGTGCTGCGGGATCTTGAGTTGAATCAATACACTTTGGCTGCTGAGCTGCTGCAAACTGCGAAAGGTGAAGAGTTGCCGAGTATTGTTTGCCTCTTGAAAACGTTTCTGGTTATGGAACCACTTTGCATTAGTTAATAAAAAAAGAACTAAGTAATTCCTTCGTCATGGCAGGAAAGCGTTTGTTCAAAGTTTTTGCTTTTGTGTCATTGTAACGTAGAATTTATCTTATTGGATGTTGTCCTGTGGTAGAAACATGGCGCATCGATGTAGCTTATGCAGTAATCAATGCAGGTGAAGTTATGACTCTGGGTGTCGTGGTCGACCGCATACAACGTCATATACGCAACGGATCGCATGTCTTCCAACTTTCGCATGACGCTTTCAAAAGTGCTACTCTTCAGGGGGGTCCTGCTGCCCCCGACTCTACCATGTTGAATGTAGCAATGGAACTGGCTATGCAGGCAAGCTTATGAGAATAGTGCGTTGCAGTAAAATTAGCTTGTGGTGTGCTTGGTGATATATTCAGGTCGTCTTGTTTCTGTGACTTGCGAGAGTTTTTTCTTTGCTTCTGTGTATGAAACTTGTTAACGGCAATAATGTTACACGACTTCAGGCTAAAAATACGCAATAAGATTACACAAAGTGATCCAGCAGCATGTGTTTTGTCATGGGAAATAGGTACATCACTTGTTTCTACTTCATTAGTTTCACCTTTCATTAGTTTCACCTTGTAATGGTATTCAAATAAGGATTTAGCGTAATAGAGTTTTCTGATTCAGTATATTTTATGGTGTCAGAAGTTGAAAAGTGCTGGTGCTCACAGACACATGACCACGGTTATCATAATTGTTGCACCCAAGAAAAAGAAATCTTTGGTCTTTATCAATCTCATAGCAGTGAAGAAGCCCGGTAGCCTGACAAGGCTAAAAATAGCAAAGCCTTAATGTAAAGATGAAGTCGTCCCAAGCGTCAGCTGACTCATGTGAAACTCAGCGCGCAGCGTGAGAACACTTGTAGTGAATAGTTCATTTTTGTTGGTTTAAGTCAGAAGTTGTCCGCATACCACCGACGGGTCCTAAATTTCGTCGTAGGGGCCCGGTAGCACACTGGTTTTCCAGCGGTACCCATAATTACGTGTATGACGATGGTTGTGTTTGGAAGTAAAGCCAACATAATTTTTAATGCATGGCTAACAGCCAGCTGTAGCTTCTAAAACAATGGTGGGTCACTTAGGACTAGGGTTGGATTATTCAGATAACGGTTGATCGGCCGATTAACCGAGAGTTTTTTTACTATCCGACATCCGGATATAATTCTGTCGGTTAACTGGATAAAAAGTAACGTTACTAATGCGTTTTACGCATGTTTAGTAAGAGTGGATGTTATTTGTTTCCAGATAGGGCGGCCTTAGTTCCAGTGGCGTAGCAAGGTTAAGTGTCGCCCGAGGTCGACCGTAAAAGTGCTGCTCTTTCTACCTTTCAAATTTGTTTACAACAATTCAAGTGAAAGAAAATCATGTTTCGTAATTGTTTAAAGATGTAAGGCAGGGTTTCTTAACCTGGGGTTCTAGCACCCCCAGGGAGTGCTGAAATTAATTTCAAGGGGTGCTGGAGAAGGTCACATATGTGGCGGTCAAAGGTAAAATGAATATGATGTACTACACTTTTCTTTGCTTTATCCTTATAGTAACCAGGTGTTAGCCAATGGTAGGGGGTGCTGGACTGCTTAGACGTGACCAAATGGGGCGCTGAGGTAGAAAAAGGTTAAGAAACGCTGATGTAAGGAATATAAAACATCTTGAACATCAGAATCAAACAGAAATGGGTATTTATTTTTCTGTTTGTTCGCCGCCTTTCGCATCATTACTTTTCACATTTTTCTGCCTTCTTTACGTATGCATCCGTGCAGCTGGCACATTTTGTTACTATTTTCTTCCCTGTTGGTTTTCAATCTGCGGTAAGCCGCACCACTTAGCCTTGCCTTAATCGTTCACTTATTCCAGGGGATCAAACCAAAAACAACAAAATAACTTAAGAGAAGTGTTGGCGGACACCTATTTTACAGATGTAAACATACAAGTATATTAATATTTCGTTTGGTGTCGTTAAGATACGGGACCCATTTTGATGAAATAGGCTCAAACCTCCTCTGGTTGAGAATTACTGACTTGCAGCTTCCATCGTACTGATTGGGCTGAAGTCTCTTTAAGTAAAAGCCTTTACCACAATCATAAAACTGAACATATCGTTTTCCCTTGCATTAGGTTTTCAGACTAAGATTCGTCGCCTGTAATTTATCAAAATGAGAGCAACACCTTTCGAAGCTTTTCTCGTTGAAATGGCTTTTCTGTGATTGCAAATTTTAAGTGTACCGTTGAACAAAGGAGTCTAACCTTTTACGAAACCCACATTTCCTATCTGCATGGCACTGGTTCATTCTCTTTGCAATTCAAGCCTACAATTTGAGCTTTAAATTACCCTATCTCGCTTCAAGAACGTCATTTTCAGATTAAGATTACTTCATATACAGAAAAACATCAGTTCTATTGAATTGAGCAACTTTACCTTTGCAGAGGTCTTCACTTCATCCCACAAAATTTAATGTTGGTAAGCCCACCTCATGACTTGGTTACAGCTTGTGGTAGGCCTACTTGCTTATTGAAAATCTCCCACTAAACATAAAAAAGTAGCAAGTAAAAAAAAAAAAAGTATGAGACGTGCCGAGAAATGTTTGTCACCAAAGCCAATGGGTGTCAGGTGATGTAATGATGCGCCGTTGTGGGGTTGCTAAAGATCGAACGTAAAAAGAAAAAGGACTAAAGTAGCTTTGACTATTTCCCGTGATTTCATGCAGGACCTTTTTATCAGATTTTGGATGGAGGGCAATATAAACCTTGAACTTCTGGACCAGTAATGTTTGTTAGCCAGCGGTCGAATGTTACTTATGTCTTTTGCTCAAAGGAGTTTTGACTTGGGTGGGGTAAATGGCTTTGGTAGGGGAGGGAGGTGGAGGGACTGGGTATTCCCTCTCAAGTAAGTGTGTTAAGAAAATCCTGATTTGAAGACAAAAAGTGGCGGACTTTAGCACCCTGGATTTATCTCAGACTTTTTAGTAAATTTTTTATCAATTTGCTCATTCCGCAACATTTCCTAGTTCTTCAGCCTAACAGTCTAGGGCTTCTCAACACAAAAATTGAAAGTTGACATTCTTTTTTAGAGTAGTTTTAATCAACAACTTGCCGCCGCTCGGGAGGCGCCACCCGGGACACGAACCCCCCCGAGCCACCCCTTGCTACACCACTGCTTAGTTTCTACTAAACCCCGTAATAAATATTTTTTGCAGATAAGTACTCTCGCATTATAAGATGAAGTCTGCGTGTGCTTCTGAAAAAATGCGTTGCAGAAGCAGTAAATGTTAAAAACGCAGGATTTTTTCATATGCGCTCGCACATTGCATGTGTGTAAATTTGCAGTAAAACTATGTCATGATTTTTCCAATCAATTCATCCTGCAAATCTCGTGAAATCAATTGTCTGATTGTCTGACAATTAGCGGTTATTATCCGGTTAACCGGCCAGCTAAAATGCAACTATACGGTTATATCCGTTATCCGGATAGTACAGATTATTGATATCCGAACTAACCCTACTTAGGACGTAATATTTTTTCGCAGAATGATGCAAATGGCTTAATCAAATGAAAATGTAGCTCGTGATTATTTAGTTTAACATGAAATAACTGCGAGGATCTTTACTGTGCTATGAGGTATTCACCTTAATAAAATATGACGTTAAAATCACTTACGTTGAGACGTGGGACAAATTTCAAACCCACTGTCCCATCCCATGGGAAAAATCCAATTTTCCTGGATGAGCAAATTCTGTTGGCATTGGTGCGGTGAAATGCCAGAAGTTTTCTATTCGCTGACATTTGTAGCGATACAAATTCGAGAGCGTGAGTCGGTCGGATTTTTCAGGCTATTCTGGACTTGCTGAGCACTTGCCAAAAACGCGTTGTTCAACATATTTCTAAAGAAATTACGAAAAAGTTTTCCTTCTACTTCTGCTCCGCAGGACTTTTTGTATAATCCCGAAAAGTTAACTACGCTCAAAACTCCGAAAAAGATTCAGTATTTTTGTTGAAGACTTCTGCAAGTCTTTATAAATTTCAGTAACGGGCCGGACTCCTATGCAAAAGTTGTAGCCACCCAATTTCGATCCTTCCCTTCTTTACATTCACTAGAATTAGATGCTTGACTCGGCAATAGCTTGTGCAAATGATGTATTTCGTATTGTTTCGCTTTGATTTTATAGGTTTTTCCTAAAAGTTTATTTTTTAAATTGATGAGACGGAATGGCATAAAATTTAAGAAACCGCCGGACCAAGCCAAGTGTTGTAGAAAAGTAGCAACATTTGTTAAAAACTTGCATGTGGCCAGGTATTGCAAGCCAGCAGGCACAACCGGCTTGCTTCTTTTTTATGGGCAAAACCAGCAGAATGAAAGGTGATTGTAAACGAAAACAACCAATTTCTTGTACAAATAGCAATGCAGGAAATGCTACCTTGTGGAAAGCTGGAAAGCTCAGCGCCTTTCTTGGGTTGTTTTCTGACAATTCACACAGTTAGCGCAGCCACTGATATCGCTTTCTACCGTATTGGGTTGATCGCATGGAAGTCATTAAAACAGATAAAAAAGCAACGACCTGTGCAAATTCTGACAAACAACAATCATCTCTTATTTGCGCAGGTGCTCAAAATGACGATGCGTGGCGGCTTCCACAGCAGAAGGCGAAATGAAATGGTCGGCTGGCTGGTGACGTGCGCGACTGAGATAGGCTTAGTTGCTCTCGTCTCAATAATTAAGGTAACTATTGACGTCTGAAATACAAATCTCATAGACCGTCGATTACCGTGCTTGTATTGTAAACTGTGTTAACTCGGTTGCAGTGAACTTTCTTCCTTGATTTTTTGACATTCCAAAAATCGAACTTATGCGTTTGGCTTGCTTGAAGGAGCTCGTTATGCATGGTCCAACAACACGGGTATTTTTACGTCAGGGCAGCGAATGCTGCACCTTTGCTGAAAGTACCAGCTTGCGTTGCGGATTGCAACAATAGGCGCTCCTTTCAGATTAATCTTTCGCTGGTCTAGACAGCGGAATGCTTTGGGTTTGCCGGGAAGACCTTTCAAGCAAACGGTTCGTGCGTCAACTTGAAAACAGACCCAGTTTGAGCGGTTTCTGTCGTATCACAACGTTCGTTGCAGTAACAGTAAACAAGTTTTTTGAGATTTCGCTAATGAGTCATATTCAAGTAATTGAAGAGGAAAACATTGAGCATGTTCGGCGCGAGAGGCGTTAGCCGTCTTGTACTGCGTCCGTTGGAACAGTTTTGGAACTGGCAGTATAGTAATTGAAGGTGGTGCGTGTGGTTTTTACGTAGAGATATTAGCCACAAAATGCTTGTAGATTACATACGTTCTTTCCCAGACATTTTTCGTTACGCACTTTGAACGCTCTGCTTTGTTCTTGTTTTCTTGCTTCATTTGAAATCCAGTTGCTTAATTCTTGAAAACATTGGGGATTTCCTTTGGAAAGCGGTTGCTCCGCATTTTCTGCGAGTGTAAAGGTTATGTTGCTTTACGGTTCATAACACCAAGCGTGCTGTGTTGCTAAACTAGTAGCGAAGTGTTTTGAAAACAGGGCATCCCCCAGGTTAGTTGACAGGTTAAATAATTTCTTATACAATCTTAAACTTCAACGTTTGAGAGTTGAATAAATATTCAAGGTGTGTCAACTTCTGTCTCAAATAAATTGCCTGAAATTTTCCGAATTGTCTACTTTAGGAGTGTTTGAAATGACAATCCTCTGGAACAGCAGAGGTATTCCATCAACCCTAAGCAAGATTAAAATCTCCTGGAGCAGCAGATTTGGTACTGTATGACGTTGTCACTTATACAGAAATCCACACCGTGTTCGCAATCCACCCTGCATCTTGTGCGGTTTCATTAACTCTTAGAAAATACTTTGACTACCTAAATCACTCCCATTTTGCTGACAAAACTGGAACACTACGGAGCAAAAGTAACCGCTTTTAAACATTGCGTTAAAGAGGAAAACGCAACATCATCCATTAAAACAATCGTTTCCGGGGTTTCGATTTTTAGGCCCTCTACTCTTTTTGCTGTTTACAAATGACTTACCCGATTCCAATATTATGAAAACAATACTTCGTGCTGATCCGGGTCTTCGCGGCAAAAAATCATAAACTGCTGCTAGATCCATCAAAGACCAAAATGGTGATTAACTCAGAAAGAGGACATCATTGGCAGGTGGAGAGACTATTTCAAAGATCTTCTAAACCCAGTCACTATCACACAGAAGGTGCCTTTTGGGGAGGAAAATAACGTCACTACAGTCTCCCAAGCTGTCAAAACACTGAAGGGAATTCTCAAAACCTTGAAACGAAAAGTTATTTGGCTATCCCTTGTGTTTCTGATGGCCAGGTGTTCTGGGAGGGCATCGGAAGACTGGAAAACTGAGGTGGTCATTCCCATAACAAGAAGGGAGACAGGAAAGAGTGCAATAACTACGAACTACGGGGGCATCTATCTGCTTAACCTCCCTGGAAAAGTGTATGCCTGGTGCCTTGAAAAAAGACGCTGTGGAATAATTGAACGAAACCTAGATAATACCCAGTGTGGTTTTGTCCTGGTCGTAGCAATACAGGTCAAATTTTCACTCGCAGCAAATTTTCGACAAACCTTGAATGGGGGATGCCAGAAATGTCTACACATGTTTCGATGACCTCGAATGCATATAGCCAGTTTCCTCACGAAAAGCTTGGCGGAGTACGGTGTTGACAATCGCTTGTTACTGGCCACCAAATCACTGTATTCCTGCCCTGCTCAAAAGTTTGTGTCCGTGTCGGCGGAGTTAAGTCACAACCGTTCACCATGGGTGTTGGACTCCGATAAGGGTGTGTGCTGTCAGCACTCTTTTTCATAGTCTGTATGAATTGGATAGACAGTCATAGCCGAGTAGACAATGGTGTCACTGTTGGAAGCTACCGGATCAACCGTTTGCTTTGTGCGGACTATTTGGTACTGCTTGCATCCTCTGAACAGGGCCTTCAACATGCACTTGGTTGTGTTTCTGATGTGGGTAACCAAGCGGGACTAAAAATCAGCTCTGAAAAGACCGAGGTGTTATGTCTATCCAGTAACCCAAGGCAGTGTGCAGAGAAAGTGAGCGGCGTTCAAGTACGTTGCGGTGGTCTTCACGAGTGGCGGAAGACGGAACAAAGAGATCGATACACGGATTGGTGAAGTAAACGCAGTTTTGCGTGAGCTTTATCGCCCTGTGGTAACAAAACGGGAGCATTCAAACACGGCAAATTTGTCAGTTTTTAAATCGGTGTTGGTTACGATCCTCACGTATGGTCATGAATCTAGAGCAGGGGTAGGCAAACTACGGCCCGCGAGGGCATTTTGTGTGGCCAGCAGTGCAGCCACACGTACGTAGATAGTACATATTTCGAGTCTATGTTAAAGTAATTTTATCGATTAGACAGTGTCAAATGTGAAATAAAACAATAAGGTTATAATAACATCATCATTAATTCACATTTTGAAACGTAAATTGTAACTGAAGTAGATAAATGTAATGTATGCGGTCCCCGGTAGCAATTAAGTTTTCAATGTGCCCCTCCGTAGAAAATGTTTGCCCACCCCTGATCTACGGTAATGCAGCTTCCATGTCATCTACAGCCGATATCGGTTGTTTTAAATCCCACGATGAGGTGTTTGAACGCATCTGGCATTGCGAATCGTAAAATTACTACCATTTATAAAACGCAGAAAATTATGCAAAAAGAAGATATTTGCAATCCTGAAGTGGCCTAGTTCAAGTAGAAATACTGTACAATAAATCACAGCTACCGGCTGCGTTTAATCATTATTTTAAGCACAGTTCATTCTTAAAGTACGAGGCAAACTAATATTCGGCAACACGTTCTAACTCAGGTACGGAAATGTTGGAGCGCAGTGAAATAGGAATCTGATCAAACACTCCTTTATAATGGAATCTTTTACAGCCAAATATAAGAAAATGTGTTACTCGGGTACAAGAAACATGCTGTTACTTCTTTTTTGTTTGCGTTCATTAACCAAGTACCTTGATTCTATATTGGTGTTACTACATAAGTAGTTACTTGAGATATTGCTAACAGCTCTTACTCGTTTTGGTTTTGTTGCGTTCACTGCAGATCGATCGTATTTTCTGCATTAGACTGTCGTATAATGTACTGGAATGCCTTAGTCTGCAATCGCATTGCGATAATTGCACATTGTGTATGTGCCGATCAGCAAATGAATTTGCGTCCCATACATGAGTCAACACATCGACTGAAAATCTATTTCTTAACCGTTTGCACGTCTCGTTCTCAGCCTGTTTAAATTTTGTGACACTAATTGCAGCGCTCCATAACCGCTGTGACGCATTTCCATGTCGCGAATATTGACAATATACGAGAAAACTCGAAATCTGCAGAAAGATTATGTGGCAAAGTTCAACCAATTTCTTCTGATGGCTCAAAATTTCCTTCATTGCATTTTGCTTTCATTAATCGTATAAACACATTGCGGATATAAAGCCTTATGCTAAGAGTAACAGACTTACTTACTATTGATAACCAACTCTTCATTTCATTTAGAGTCTAGAGGATAGATTTGTGGCACTATTAAAGGGCACGCGCATAAATGGCGCCAAAACGATTAATATGATTCTGGCACTGCTGCCTAGTGCTGTGACAAATCTGAACTTTAGACTCTAAGTGGCTTCACTTTGGGACGGTCTGCAGCCAAAGTGACCCCTGGTACTTCTCACCTTCCACTCCAACATACATTTTATGAATCGGACTACTTCGACATATCTATTTTTGTGTTTCTTCAAAGTAATCTTGTTCGCTCCCTCTATGCATATGCTTTTTGTTACCGCCACACATCGATGCTCGTGTGTTTTTCCATGCATCTTTGTGTTGCTTACTGGTGCCATGTTTGCTAAGTTCTACTCTGTCGCGTATAGCCGTGAAGACGTTAAACAATAAACAAAATGTGTTCAACCTTCCGAACTTATCAATAACGGCTAAATTCTGAGTGTCATAGAAAAAATGTCTTCAATTCTATAAGAAAATAAATGCAGAACAACCTAGTCAGATGCTGTACAAAATGTCTTTGTAGAGATTTCTGTTTGATCAGAAATATGCACACGTACACATAGAAAAACTTTTCCTCATGAAACTTTCAAAAGCTCACACTTACGCGGGATTAGCAGCTTAGTAGTGGTCTTGCTCTTACACAGAAATTTAAGCTGCACGACATTCACAAAGAGCAGGTACGAAATTTCTGTAGGTTGGATCGCTGCTACTGACCTTTGTAAGGTCAGTGTTGTTCGACATGTTTTTGGACAGGGTGCATCAAACTTTATCCTTGCACAGGCTTGGTACACTCTGTTCTCACCACTCGAGGCTTGCACGATGGTGGCTGGTTGCGTCGTGTCGCCCAACACTGCCATGCGTTTGAACCTTGACCCCAGACAACGAGAAGAACTGTTCCAATGCATCTGTCAGATGGCCGTGCAGTGTGCTGTGAAAGGTAGTTTGTTAATGGTTTTTCGGCAAAACGCGCATAAGTTGCCTGGTTATTATTTTCATCAACTTTTCTGTTCGTGTCGTGTGAAAACTTGTAGATGTTTGATTGAATAAAATCCTCACGCAGCATGGTGGCATTATGCTGATGGAACTCATGCTGCGTATTCATAAAGCTCGTGGCAGCATGGAAGCTTCTTTGTGGTTTCAAATTTTTGTGTGTATATATAGGTTGCAATATGAAATGTATCTTTACAAAATGTCACAGATCCTCAAGGCTGCGCTTTGTGCGCTTTGAACTTGTGCGAAGCGTTTCCATCTGCATTTGAAGCTGTATATCACGTGGTCATCGATTCCGCCAATAAGCGACGCATCGAGTCAGCACAGCTCTACACAATCGCCAGGTAACGCGTAAACTCATTCTTTCGTTGTACGTGAGCTTAGCAACTTCATTTGAATTTTTTGCTCAATTTCTTTGACAAGAGTAACAGTAAAAATGCAGAAAATAAAAATATGGACTGGTGTCCGGGACTTGCGTTAGCGATTGTCATGTTAACGTTGATTGGTCCGTAAGAGAAGGTCACTTCCCAGAAGATTAGGAGATAACTATGGTTGCGATAGGACCGAATGCGACGTATTTTCCTGTGCTTTCCAACTGTGTTGCACTCATACGTCGTGATTTACAGGTATATGGATCAGCGTGGTTACCATGTCAGGGCGTTCGCCGTCGCTCTTGCAGCGACGAAGCGACTCCGGGTCGCCTTCAATCATGACGTACATCCGGCTGCCAACGACCTCTTGTGGTCAACTCAGCTCGCACACTCGCTTGGTGAGTGCTGTACTGCAGGAAATAATAGCTGGCATGTGTTGTTTCCGTAAGTTTGTTCTGAATGGCGACGGAACACCTGCATGCTGCGATGCAATCATACAAAAAGATTTCGTTAGAAAACGTGCTCAAAATTCTGCTGTGGTGAAAACGCTAACATGACCGTGAAACCTTTGTCGAAGATTTCAAACCGATGAAAACGACTTCAGCCAGAAAAGAAAAGCATTGGTTAACCATGCGGTCTAACTCCATCCAACCATAAAACAGTTACTTTCCGTTGTAGTTCGTTAGAATTTAAATCGTTTGCACTTACAGTACCTCATGACTGATCTTATGCACGGTCCATGTATTTTGAGTGTTGGATTTGGATAATATATTGCTTGTTTGAAACCAGTGAAGGCACCCTAACTGAAGTTTATACACAAAGGGTTTGTTATTGAAATATGTTTTTGCGATATTTATCCGCGACCCTGTTACGAAGTTTGTCCACGATAAGCTTATTTTCGTGCGAGCAGGTTGACATGAACTGATTTGAGTTGGCCTTTGACTCTGTGTGTAAGTTCACTCTGTCATACTTAATCACTTATTTTAAGTTAATTTTTTTGCGCAGGAATTCAAGAACTTGAAGATCTTGTAGCTGTTGTAGTGAACAAGGTTACCTGTGCTACTGTGCTTTCAGACGTGTTAAGGACGTGCACGTCATCCATATCGGGCCGTCTGTCAGGCTGCACAGGTCAGGTTTGTTCCAATTAAGTTTAGTCCATGTCTAGATTAGATGAAAGGTTTCAAAAGTTGCGATGTAAGGCGGTTGGTGGTACGCTGAACTCAGAACCTTACAAGCCCAGTTATGGGACCATTCTTCATTGTTAAAGTGATATGATTTTTGGACCTTGGTGCAAAGTTAGTTGAAAACAATTTCCTAGTTAGCATTCGGGTGCACCACGAGTTATAAGACCGTCACAGATTCTTATAGAATTTTCGGAAGCGTAGTGGTTGTTGTGACTGTTGGTGATTGAGTGACATCACGGTAAAGCTGACTTTCAAAAACCTCGTGATGATCCGCCGTCGCTGGTGGTACTTTCTCAGTCGTTTCAACATTTAATCGCTCAAAGCAATTTTCGAATCGGTGGCGGGAAATGCGGGGGGTAGTATTTCGCCAAAACCGTATTCATTTCCCGACCAGGCTTTTTTGCTTTCTGAAAGGATGCAGCAGGACGTGAGACATATGTTTCGGGGAAGGAAGCAATGTGTTTGGTGCGAAAGTATCAGTTTGCACGCACGGCTGCAGAACCACGCTCGAACGCTTCGGTTGTTTGTTGCAGGAAACTACCGCGGATTGCGCGCTGATCGAGTTCCTTTACGACCTCTGCTCGAAGCGGCCATCGCTGCTTACATCACCACAATTCACAGCAAGCTCAGCCACATCAGCCCCCGGCACTATGCAGAGTTTATCGACTTTTTGAACAAGGTAAAGTCAACCAGGAACGCCGGAACAGCGGAAGGGCGGGGGGGG
>JGI24022J15233_10007251_pt1 | contig 12192 bp, 5 predicted proteins | sample Ectturendosymbi2_FD_15233 | JGI IMG/M metagenome (IMG submission 15233)
CACGGAACAAATAATGGCTGTACTGTGTTCTCTCACATGTGTAGCTGTAATACTCTCGCTGTTACAAGAAAATAACATTTCTAACAGCATACCACACAGGGTAAAATCTCGGACAGAAGCAGTTAAACATCTTTCATCGTCTGTAGAAACTTCAAAAATGCTAAAAAGTATTTTATCGAAGCTAAAATTGATAAACTAACAGAATCAGCGATACCAACGATATCTGTTTCAACATCAACTTTGCTATATAAAGTTGCAATAAAAAATCCCTGTAACCAACTTAAAACATCGTACTACATAAATTTTTAGTATTTAGGAAGCTTTCGGGGGCTTCAAAAAAGTTACAAAAACTTGCCCTATTTGTAACGTAAACAGCTGCAAAAAGCAATGGTTCACTTGCTGTTTAACATATTAAGCCTTGTTAGAATCAGTGAGGTAAAGCTGAGCCAATTGGTCTGCCAAAAAATAGCAAAATACAATGGTATTCCATTGGAATGTTACGTCGCGACATTTCGCTCGTGTTCTCTCAACATGACTGAACAGCAAGTATGCTGTAGATTACAGCATAGGTCAACAGCCCATATGACTCAGCACAGGTATTGAATAGCTACAAGGTTACAGTCAAGACTGCGTCGTTAGGTGGCGGAACGGTCGAAAATCAAAGATGCAACACCTTCAGGAATCCACAACTTCAAGCAGCAATACGTGCTCGCCTAATCTGAATGTAGCGTCTTCACCGTGGTTTCTGTTTGCTGTCCCTTCCGTAGCACACTGTCTTTCATGTGCGATCAGGCCTGACCGTCACGCTAGTTTAGTCTTGAGCAACTAGCGAGTAGCAATAAAAAACGTCATGTCTGCTTGTGCTTGGGGTCCTTGTGGAACTTACAGTGCATGAACTGCATTGCGTATATCCTTTGCAATTGCATAGCTTTTGTCTTCAAAATGACTAAAAATACATGTAGCAGGTAGAGAGTTCTAAGGTGCTTTCATTGACTTCTAATATCTTTCCCTATTGATATGTTAAAATATCGCAACACGAACGCAATGTCTGCCAAGATTTCGTTGCGCGTGGTGTCATTCTTCCATGCTGCGATTGAATGCTGCGAGGATGCTGTTGCTAACGTGTATTTATAACGGCGCGTGGTAACTCAGCTACTGCTGCAACTATCGGACTCGAAGCGCTGCTCTCGCCTGGAAATCGCCCGCAAGGTATCAATGCTTTCTTGTATCGTGCAGCAACAAAAAGAAATATCTGTTTGTTTGCTCTCACTATCACTCCGCCATTACAGGTCATGACTTCGTAGAAGCAAAGTTTGCTGAGTTAGAAGACTTCGTTCAACTTAAATGGAAAAGCTGAAAGTTTGATTGGGTGAATTGCTGCGAAGGGCTTCTATAGGGTATCCGACTAGGTAAGTGCTTCTTAATCTTTTTAATATCGTTACCCATGAGAAGAACCTGATGTATACAAATTGCTCCCTTTTCAAAAAGTGACAAATTACAGCTTGCAATCAATTAACAATAAAGCAACACAAGATTGACGTCATAATTTGCACTGCAGTGTCCATCAAAAACATGCAATGGGAAGGCTGATAACATTTTCTTTTACTATCAAGCGGTCAAACGTAGTCAGCAACACATGTCAACCTAAATTTAAGAAAACATTCCCTTTGTGGCTTGGTTTCTTTGGAGAGAATCGATTTTAGCTAACGCTAGACTACAGCCTACACTGGTGGCGACTACCAGTCACTAACGCAACAAAATATGACCGCACACGAACCTCTACGTTCTACAAAGTTGAACATATTTTAGTGCGACTTAACTAAAAAATGATAATCAAAAATGTCAAATTACCCAGAGGTTAAGAACCACTGGACTAGATTTTGCCGCAAGCCTGGAGATTCCCGCCCTTGGCTCAGAGCCACAGAAGCCACGGGACTTCCGCGCTCTTGGCAGCACTGCTTCTTGAAACTAGCTGATGTTGCTGGCAGCTTTGCCAGAAATCGTTTGCACCCCACAACTCACAGGTTTACTGTAATTATAACTTTTAGCTCAACTGTTGAATTTAAAAAATGAGGCTAACATTTCAACCTACTTCAGAGCGATTTGCTACAGATTATAAATTAGTTTCTGTGAATTTTCGTCAATGTCATGAAAAAAACACTTGAGTGATGGGGTGAATTTTTCTCAAATATTTCATTTAACAGTCCCAATCATTAGCGTAACTTTTCCAAACAGACAATGCAAGATATATATTTACGCAGACAATATCATCATTTTTGTTCTTGAAAATAACATAGCATAACGTTAATTTTGCTCATACGATAAACAAAACAGCTGGTTCACTTTCACTTTTCCACTACCCTTGTACCAATTCCATGAAGATCTAAACAAACAATTAGTAAAATAATCTTTACACACCGCATTCAATTTGCAAACAAAAGCCTACCGCGATAGACGATATTTGGATTTTCTACAGTTTGATTGACGAACTTGTCTCATGATGAAGAAAAACAAAGAATGTGTTGCAGTAAATATTTAAAACAAATGTTTTGCAAACCACAGAAAACCATTATTTCAAGCTTGACCTCTAAATTGTATGACAAAAGAAAACATTTCCCACCATGCAACCTGGTATATGCGTTGCTGGAGTTATCGCCTGGATTCGAAACACGATTTTATTAACTCGCCTCACAACGTTTGACTCATGGCTCAATGCGGGTAATTTGTCATAGATCTCAAAAATCCTGTTATAAGGACATGCGATCGGGGCCTGCTGCAAATGGCAACATGTGAAACAGCTCGAATTTCATCACTACAACTTAAGGTGTTGCGGAATATTCGAACAGAACAGGAAAAGGTAGTGCACAGAAGCGGGTTCGTTCTGCTAAAATGCTTATTTTTTGTTCCGTAAAATTAGGCAGTCGCGTTGGTTTGCTTAAGAGAATCTTGTTTTCTTTATCAGATGTTGACAAACTGCACACAAGTAATTTCGGATGGAGCAAACTTCGCACAAACATCTAACAAACGTAATGTAGATACGATCACACACTTCAATAATTGGAAAACTTTGAAGAGACCATTTCTTAGTGTAAGAAACGCTCGCAGAGATGTGATAAAATTGCGTGAACCAAGGCGGATTATATCAACAATAAGTCAGCGACGTTGAACATGAGCTCTACCCGCATTCAAGAGCCGGCGAATATAATCTAATGAATGAAATCTGCTTCACAATACTCGTCGTTGTGTCGCCACCTGTAATGTAAGCTACGCGAAGACAATAGCATAAACAACATCTCTGATAGACCAGTTTACATTTGAATAAACAAATTGACAGTTGTCGAAGAAAAAAAAGAAAATATAAAAAAGGCGTTTTTTGCAAATAATTGGTTTCCAAAAAGATGAGGCAGGCGAATCAATCAGCCAACTTTTTAAATAGGAAATCGATTTCACGCAACCCTGCATATCCTCAATCCTGAACTCTTATTGTTATTAAAAGGATGTTCCGCAAAAAGCCTAATGTGATAAAGAGCGGTTGGGCTGGTCGTTAAGGTCGTTAAAGCGGTTAGCAAAATGGTAAACTACTATGTTTATCAGATCTTTTCAATGCAGTTATCCGAGGGATTGTTTAACTTCAAAAATACGACCAAAGGTTAAAGGTAGTTTCGGTTTCGATTTAATGTCCCACAAAGAAAGACTAAGGGAATAGATGAACTTCGTTGCAGAATTTGCATCCTCCACTGACNGAATGTTTATATTTTACCATTAACGAAATCTTCGCGATAAACAAATTGAAAAACAGAAGGACCTAATGATGGCTGCAAAGATCACTCATTTAATATTTTTTAAGTCTGTCCATGTGCGTCGCAAGGATTTTTTAAAGAGGGTCCAATAATGGATTTTCCCCGTGGGCATCAAAAAATCGCCTGGGATCGAATAGCAAGTCCTTGATTCGACGTTCCACTTTGACTTTTCCGTTTAAACTCAGATCTAAATATAAGCGTTTTTCCACCATGTTCTGAGAAGATTTGTAATCAATTCTTTCAGTTATGCAAATGAAAATTTGGTGCTTTTACCTTGATGCAATTTTTGCAAATTGGTTGCTTTAATAACACAGGAAATTCAGTTTGTTTAAGATAAAAGGCAATACGCTTTTTTTTAAACAATGCAACATTTGATAGATTTAACAATTCATTGACAAATTGACATCATCGTTTCGATTACAGAACAACCTGGCAAAAGGACGATATTATTCACGTATCAGAAATGCCTGTGGTAGTCTTCTTATTGACAATGATTCTTGTTCCTCAGTTTGTGGTTCCGTAGAATATTTATGAGGTTGAAAAACCTGTTATTATTCGTTGCATGGCTGAAATTTTTTGACACTGGTTAATAAACAAATAATCACCTTCTTAAAGGTTTGTCATGTTGCTGAATTATGATGTCGTTTAAATCAGGGGTCGACAACCTCCATGCCGTGGCCCGGCGCTGGTCCGTGAGGAATTTGCTACCAGGCCGTGCAGAACGAAGGTCAAATTGCTCCGAAACGTGCACAATATTTTGATAAACTCGCCATGGTTACCTCGCTTTTGGAAATCCCAAAGTTGGTGTAAGGCTTGGCTTCACGATTCCAATACACTTTGCACGGTTAGGCTGTAGTGGAAAACTATAAATCTCATTTTCAATAATTAATAAATTTACATGCATCAATTCTGTTGAGGAGCGGTCCGCAACATAGTGCCAAGTTCAAATCGGTTCGTAGTGCAAATAAGGTTACCGGCCCCTTTATTGACTGCTGTACCGTCTAGAAATGTGTTTTGCGAAGGAACTACTCTACGTCCACGTGAACCCAAACAGTGTGTTTTTTAGGTCTTTGAGAGATCGAAATGGCCTCTCAAAATTTTCCAGCTGTGTCTCAAATCCCAGCAGAACCTCACTGCATAACAAACACCAAAACTTACTGAAACCTGGGTTTATGAGCATCTCGTTATTTAGATGGAATAGTTGCGGTCTCTTAGCATGTTTTAGAGGTAACCCAGGTCAAACATTAAAAAACCCTGAACCCAAATGTAGCAGGGTTTGTACGTTTCAAGAGATTAACTGGGAAAAGTAGCAAACGCCTACAACAGTTGACCAAACACAAAACGTTGCTTTCCATCAAACAAGCGAAATATTGATGTTTACAAAAGTATTTGCACAGGTTTTCAAACATCGCGGTATATTTTGTTGCTGCATCCCTCTACAACTTTCTATCCACTGATGCCGGTCGAGTTTTCCGCTTGCAAAACCAACATTCCCATCTCTCAAGCAAACTTAACTGTCACGCAGAAAGAAGGTGGTGCGCTGATAGAAGACCTTGGTTGTTATGCTGTAGTGCAGGGGTCTCCAAACTTTTTTGTCCGAGGGCCACATAAGCTAATACAGAACATGTCGAGGGCCGGACGCCTCACGTAATGCGATTGCTTCGGGATATGATACATACCACCAAACCAACAAATTTTTTCGTGAATGTATTATTTTTTCATCATTTACAAAATGGCTTCGCGGGCCGGATGAAATGGCTCCGCGGGGCGCATCTGACCCGTGGACCGAAGTTTGGAGACCCCTGCTGTAGTGCATTGCATTCCATGCTTTGGAAACGTCGACAGCCGCGATTGTTTGTTTAAACCTTCAGGAATTTCTTATTGACTGAGTCTTTGGCCTTGAGCAAGTGCTTTCATTAACCGTTCGCTGAACGCGTTTTTTGCAGAAACTAAATGAAAAAGAGAAAATGACGCACAAATTGGACCAAGTTTGATTTGAGAACCTTGGTCCTTTACAGCGCCAAAATATCGTCAATGGTTGTCTGCGGCATATGTTGATTAGGGTAGTATTGCGAGCAATGTGCAATACTTTACTGCGGTGAAGAGCATTTTATTTGAAATTTTGCGTGTTTTACATTTTCACTGCTTTTTTTCAAACGCATTCACGAAAAATGTAATCGACGATTAGAAATAGATGCGGAAAGTACAAAGGCCATTAAAATTAGCCCTCTTGATTTTGGTAGCCGCGTTTCACTGCCAGCAAATATCGCGTACTCCGAACGTCTGTTTTCTCCCGAACAAAATCATTGCGATTGAGTAACACTCACAGGTCTTCTAAAGTCGTGTTTGATCAAAGTCAAAAGAGCAATCATTCAAATCATTGGTTGTTGCTTTATTGCTTCTTCAAGTTACAACAAACACTAGAAGGCTACAACAAAACTGACAATTTCGTGAAACGAAGGTCACGGCTACAGCAACTCTACTTTTTCCTGACCACCCAATCAAACAGCCTGACCGACTTCGCAGCCTGGACCGCCAGTCACTGGTAAAAAACGTCTGGCGTTTCGTTCATGCAAGGCCTCACTTGGTTCAACACACAGGGTGGCGTACCACAGACCGTGACGTGACCGAGACAACAACCGAGAACTCGACCGTCAGAAATCTGCTGCCTGAATGTCGGGCTAGACAACAAGCAAAGTACACGCGTTCAAGAAATCATAATGCTCGAATAAAATCACTATCAAGCTCTGCTCCACTTTGTCGCTACATGCATTCCTACAGCTTTCTCGTACAACCTCAAGAAGTACAATTCAACACCACAAACAGTTGAGTCTAGTGCGCATTTTCGTAGCAACATCAGGTTTCTGAGCAATCATGAGCAGTTTGCTGAGACAGACGCTTGCTTTCTTTTTTCTTCGGGTTCACACGCAAACATGCTTGAAATGCGTGACCACACGTCACGTGCTTTTCGCAAGCGTGGTAAGTTCCAAACCTCGTTTCTGAAATCACGATATGCTTTAATGGAAATCTCACTTATGGCGCCGTGGTTGGCCAGGCTGTATGTTAACATAACGCAGGGATATTCAAGGACGAGGTAAGCAATCCAAAACAAGCTTCACCGAAAAATACCCGGAACCACTTGAAGCGGAGTCATAAAAAGCAGTTTGGCGGCATGTGGCAAACAAACCCGGATTTCCAGGATTAGAGCTCGTAATAGGGGATTGAGTTTTATAGACTGTTTGGTAATGATGTGAAGCACAAACATCTTTGTGTGTTGGCACGACATTTGCACACTTGTGGCAGTTACATTACGTTCCTTTCAAAACATTTTTCCTAAGATGAATTAAGCACCACCTAAGCCAATGCAGTGTTACGGAAAAACTGTCTTAGATACATTTACAACATTTTCACACGGTTCTGTAACTCTTAGCCAAGTGCGTTGTAAGAAAACCTTCCAAAAACGCAAAATCGATCAGCAAACTTGGTCCAGTTTGTGCGTCATTTTCTTATTTTTATTTAGTTTCTAATGGAATCAGCAAATCGATCAGTCATGCGTGATTGAATGGCAAGTACCAAGAGTCTAAATGCTACTTGCAAATCAATCACGAACCAAACTGTGTCGAATACTTACATATTTCGTTTTTGGTTACAAACGTTATCCGTTTGTTTGTATTGACTCTTTGCAGTTCTTTTACCGAAAGCATATCTACTCTATACGCATTAGTCGCAGTACGTCATACTTCCTCGGGATCGAACGGACCTCCGTGATTTAAGATTTAACTTGGTTAAAATCAAAATAAATTGCAGTATTATCGTTTTCCTGACCATTTTTATAGCAAGTAACAAATACCAAGCGCATAATTTGTCCATTGAGCAATTTATTCTCAGCATAGGTAAAGATGCTACAGTATCCCGGGATGCCGACTATGTTGACCATTAAACGTTATGTTACGCTTTCTGACTATATCAGTGTTTAGTACAACTCGAAAAGAATAGAAGAATCTGCTATACACGACAATCAATGGTAAGTCTCTAATTCTGTGCTTTTAGAAGACGGTAAATGCCGAAGCTTAACTTTGATGCTTTGAAAGTTCTGTTGTAGTTTAATTAATAAACAACATCTTGTTTACAGTGTTGCCAATACTTTTTTACGGACATTACCTGCTTCAAGATGTTGTGGCCAGTTTTTAATGATAATGGCTCCGTACATAGGCGTACGGGAAGGCATTTTACTGGGGGGTCGAAACAAATTTGCCCTGAAAATAACAATTTGCCCTGAAAATAGCCTTTTTATTTTAATCCAAATGGGGCCTGAATCTCTTGTAAACAGGGCTGCGGAGTCGGAAGTTCCGACTCCGACTCCGGGAAATTTCGATTATCCGACTCCGACTCCAGACCGACTCCGACCTTCAGCTGTATTAGTTAGTTAAAGTGATAATTCTTTTCAGATAAATTCATAAACCCTACTTGCACTTTCAAAGAATACGGAAACTTGTTTTAAATCGATGTAAATGCACGTTCATCTCTCACTTTTCCAAAATATGATCAAGCAGGAGTTAGTCTTTTAAGTTTACAGAAAAAATTCTCATCTAAAAATGCCACAATTTAAATTATTAGAGAAGGCTGATAATCGATTAAAGCAGATAGCCTACCTTGTAAACGATATCAGTAAATATCAGTAAGCAAGTAAAATTGAAAAATGTATGCGTTTTATTCGGTCCCGATGGCATCTTTTACATGCATTTCAATTCGCTTATAACGTCAATTCGACAATAACGTTCGTTATGCAATCCCCTAGAGGTGCCGTTATAGGCAAATTCTGTTGTTACCTTACTTGTTAACTCAGGGGGGTGAAGTTCCTTGCATGTTGTGTTCTCCCTGACAAGAAACTGTACGGTGATCGCCTTTACTGATGCAAATATGTAGGCGACTTCAATGGCGCAGGCAAAGGTTAAAAGCGACGGTTCTGGATCGAAGGGTCTGACTCCCTGCACCTGTTATCGTTGCTGTGCGCTTGAGCAAGGCAGTTACAGACGCGCACGGCGCATTAAAAGGGGCCAAGCAATCTGCACTTCCGTGCGACCTGCTTCTAATAAAGATTGCACCGCGGGAAAGGAAACACGCACTCAAAATTCATGTGCCAGTGTGCCTATACGTATTGTATCGTATTCGCATACTGTGTACAGTAATGTACGATGTTCCTATAAATGTAGCCTATAACACACTTTCCAAGTACTTTATACAAGTATTGTCATTTGTAACACTGGTCCATATTACACAAACCGCCACCAGGTTTGGTCCAAAATACACACCGAATTCATGAAACTAACTTCAAAAATTCCCTACTTCAGCTAGTCAACTAAAATTTGATGTTAAGATCAATGCTGCAACCGACAACAGAAGAGTTCTAAAAAAAGCACGAAAAACCTGGCATTTAAAAAAACGAGGGCTTGGTCCAGATCAAAGTCATTATAACCAGTCACGACTTTGGTCCAGATTACACACTACACACTAGCCTAAATTACACGGGTCACCCCCAAGTGAATATACGCTGAATACACTGTATTGAAAATATTTTCACTGTTCAGGATTTGTCAGCACCTCTGCGCTTGCCCTAAAAACAGTGTGCGCTGGAATTTGTCACTGTATTGAATGTACTTTCTTCATTTAGGATTTTTGAGCAACTTGCACTTGCCCTGAAAAACAGAGAGTGCCGTGGTTTCATTGTATTGAATATACTTTTTTCACAGTGGCGTGCGGTTAGGTTCGTGGCTGGGGAGGAACTGTCTCTATTTTATTGCGAAATTTGCGAGTGTATGAATTGAATGGAGCAGCATAAATTCACCCCTCAACTGGCTGCTTGCAGAATGACTATTGCTTATGCTTTCTATCCCATATCATAATTTGTTGCACACACATAGGTACAGAGGCGATTCTACATTTGAAAAAAAGTAAAATATAGGAGGCCCAAACTGAAAAGACTTGTCACCTACTTGTTTAACGGCTTTACTGAAAAGTCGAAACAGTCTTACAACTTATGCACACGTTTACAATGGATACAGCAGTGTTTTTCAACCTATTTGCTGCAGTGGAACCTTCCGCAAATGCTTGCGTTGCTCATGGAACCCAACGCAATGGTCCAAGTGTCTGTATTGCTACAACCGCAACTTGCGAATTTCCTCCCAGACAGTGTCAATTGCTACAAAAGTCTTGTCCGCCAAACTTCATTCACTTTATGTTAAGGAGTCGAAGTCGGAAATTTTGGAAAGGTCGGAGTTGTAGTGGAAAGGTCGGAGTTGGAGTCAGACATTTCACCTCCGTCTCCGCAACCCTGGATGCCATGTTTGAATAATGGCCTCTATCAGCTTGGTCATGGTGGTGCAATCGAATTTTTCTAACCGGGATTTTCTTACTGATCACAGATTCTCAATGGGGTTAAGATCTGGCGAGTTTCCAGTTTGATCTATCACATTTAATTTTGCTTCCTGAAACTTGTCTTCACTTTTTCAGATGAAAGACACGGGACAATATTCTGGAATTTTCCTCCAACATCTGGAAATGCCTTTCTCATATGTGGAATGGCTTTTCTCTCAATTACATCAATGTATTTGTCTAAATTCATCATACCCTCAATTGGCATAAGTGAAGCTACTAATGAAAAACTGAAACTGCCCCAAAACATCGCTTTGAGTTCCTTCACTAGCTCACTGCAATGGGCAGGACTTAATTGCTCACGATTCCTGATCCTAATAAATCTGCTGTGTTTTCCTGGAACAAAAAATGACTTTCATCTGAAAACAGCACTCTTTCCTGTTTTCTACAGACCAATATTTAGGCTGTGTTTTGCACATTTTTAGCTTTTCTACCAGCTTCCAGTGGGCGGTGTGACACTGTACTTGAACTTCTGTAAACTCAGCATGTACCAAATCCTTCTGTAAATCAAAACCCGTCTTCTTAGCACACCTTTTGCAATTGCTGTTTTGGTATAATTTCAGTGTTACGAAAGCGTAACAATGCAACTCTGCTTCCTAGCTGTGACATTTGCCATTAAAAATCGCAGAAATTCCAACATGCACAACTCTCAACCAGGGGTGGGTATTTAGGGCCCGAGTCAAAATCGCAGAAAGCTACACCAAAACATTGTATAATTTCTGATATGTCATTTGCACGATATATGGTCTTGAAAAAGGGCCCGTTGCCCCTATATTTGTTAACGTTACATCAAAAAATGGCCCCCATATTTTACCCATGCTACACAAAAATTTTACTTGCTGGAAGCAATTTAAATTTTTCATTTTGTCTGGAAATTTTCGTCTGCGTGAAAATCCATTTCACATTGTGAATTGTTTGAAGTTATTTAATTTTACATTGTTCTTTGTCTACACATTAAAGATGTTAAAGGGCCTCCTTTGGCGCATATTTTTGCATTATTTTGAAAAACATATGACTTTCTCCAGAGTTGCGGCTCCAGAGTGGTTCATCAGCTTTTAAACAAAACAATGCAAAACCTAAGTGCGAAAGTCCCAGAGGGCCCCGCGATATCTCTGAAANAAGGGGNCGCCGATACAACAGCCTTGTTCGCCTTCTCTAATATCCACCCCTGCACTCAACTACATACAAAAGAACTGGCTTCATTCTATAACAATATTGAGCTGATTAAAGTCCCATGTAACGTCATAAAAATATTTTTCGATGATTCCGNCATGTTACGCATTACNTAGTGCGTTGGGCTAACAATGAAACAGCAGNAATTGAGATAATCCCAATCACACNTCAAAAGAAATGGCGATACATTGTGTATCGACTAAACCCACAACTTTAGCCAATTAATTTGCACAAGATTGTATGAATAAAGTTATAACAATAAAAANTTTGTGCATAATTGCCCTTTTCCATTTTGAACATTGAGGTTCATAGGACCCAGACTCTTGTGGGCCCCAGAGCGGCGTATCATCGGCTGCATCCCTTCTCTCGTGGGGCCTGAGCAGGAATGTAACTTTAACTTCATTACGAATGGTTGGGCCAGGCTCGCCACCAGATGTGGGTGGGTCTCGCCACTTTTGCCAGGACTACCTAAACAACACCTAATAACTTTTAGGCTCTTGTGAATTTCGAATTTCCCTTGTAACGTTAGAGCTTGGCTGTGAAACCCCAGCAACAGTTAAGCACTGAACATAAAATGCAAAAATGCTTAAATCGTTGCTTACAGTAACACTAGGCAAACGTAAAGCTAACACAATATGAACATATGACTAGGCTATGCTGTTTCTGTCATCAGGCATAGTCTACTGGGTGCAAACTTTGCTCCACAGGTGTGATAGCAATGGAGTATTTATCGTTGACGTTTCAAGAGTGTATGCATTATGCAATCTCTTCCTCAGATGGCAAGAAA
>JGI24022J15233_10007253_pt1 | contig 12190 bp, 7 predicted proteins | sample Ectturendosymbi2_FD_15233 | JGI IMG/M metagenome (IMG submission 15233)
ATTGGTCGCACGTGCATATCACTCTTACAGTAGAACACTTCAGTTTTCATGCATTTCATATGAAGTGTGGCTTACAGCGCGATTTGATGTCTTGTTCAAGTCGCTTAACGTTACAAAGACGATAAATGCTTTTCTTGTACATTTCCGTTTTTTGAAAAAGCCACAAATCTTTTTAAGGCTACTGGGCATCATGCATGCATATTCATTGATATCCTCTTACCAGCAGCAAAAACATTTGACCTGAAATTAGCGTAGCCTACTTCGCAAAATGATTTCAATCTATTTTTACTGTTGGTGGATGGAGGATGTATCCTTTCAATCTCCCCTTGTTGGCCCTTGCGCACATACCCGCACAGAGTTGTAAAAAAGCCTTATTTTGAAGCTTGAACCCGATCCGAACCCGAAATCACGAGCCCGAACACGGCTCGAGACCGACATTTATTTTTGAAGCCCGATTTACACCTGAAAGCCAAATTCACCGAGGTAGTTAAGACATAGATGTAAGAGCAGGCAAATTTTTGGGGGTGCGAAGGAATTTTGTTTGAATTCTCACAAACTTCCCCGAAAATTGGGCGCCAGTTTTTTCAAATCAAAAGATGTTGGGCGCCATTTATGCTCATACTATCGCGGAGTTTGTGAAGGTTTGCAGAGATTTTGGCCGGATTTTGAAGAAGTTTGCCAGGAATTTCACCAATTCAAAACTTTTGGGGGTGTTTGCTCCCCCTGAGACCCCGTCTCCTACACCAGTGAGTTAAGACATGCGCAACTGCAGAGTAACAAAAAACGTTGTGTGCAGGTGTAGTTGCAGGTACACGGTTTATCACACCGAAAATAGCAACCACCTGGACCAACACATTGGCATCATCTGGCACAAACGTGGCATGTTAGTCAACGATAATACTGCAGAATGTAATGCTTCTCAAGAAAGAAGAAACTATCACGAACCTATCTACGATGGCGCTATAGGCATAAATGAAACTTTCTAGGATAGCTCTATAGATATGAAAAGCGGTCTTGTAGGCTTCTTAAAGCAAGCCAAGAATCGCGTGAGTGATTGATCTTTTCGACGTAACGCCATCGCGTGTTAATTTCCTCACCGTTGTCGCCTTCTCAAAACCAGTGTGAGACTAATCCCAGCAGAGAATAAAAGAAAGCAGCAAACAGAATTAGCTGAAAAAAAGTCACAATCACTTCACTCACAGAAGTTACCGCGGTGAGCACAACAAATCTACGTCACGAAAGAAAAAGTCGTTACTCTTAATGTTATAAAAAGTTTTGTATGCAGGCCCGAAATTGGCTCGAAATATTTTGACAAACTCAAGCCCGAGCCCGGTCCGACCCGACCCGAAAAGCCCCGCCAAACTTATAACTCTGCACCATGTCAAAAGTTGCATTCTAAGAGTTCGACTTGCACAACGACACAAAAATATATTTGAGATTAAATCGAAATGCACAACGGTGAATTGGCAAAAAGTACCAAGTTTCGTCTTTAACACGAAAAGAATGTGCAACAACGCTAGGTGTGGTCATGTGATGTATTGTATCTGTAAAGCAAATGTTTCAAACTTGGGTGAAAACACTGCTGCATTGTGGGTTTGGTTAAACTCATGTAAATCAGATGACTTACGAACCAATGCATTCAGCACAAGAACAAAGTGCAAGAGTCAAGGAAAAAATATTTTTGGATTTGTTGGTCACCATTGTTGCGACATGACAAGAAGTTAAATTGAATGTATATTTTATCCTTATTTCCGAGTCAAGTCCCTACGTTTTGAGCTATTGGTCAATATACAGCTGAGCAAATACTGTAGACTACTTCTCCAACGTTTTGATTGAAATCCTGGTCACTAGTGGATGAAAACAGTCTTTTGCTAAACTCCCATCCCAAAACTAAGTCTCCACAATAGTGCCGCTTTTTATCTTTGGCAAAAAGCTTTTCAGAGATTTGTCTGAAAATCTCACTTTCTAACATTACATACACTAGCACCATTAAATTATACACTGTCTGTTTCTGAATACATGACAGCCAACGTTACAGCAAAGCCAGTTACATTTCTCCACGGAACGAATTATGGCTGTTCTGTTGTCTCTCACATGTGCAGCTGTAATACTCTCACAAGAAATTATAAGAAAATAACCTTTCTTAGAGTATACCACACAGGGTAAAATGTCGGACAGAAGCAGTTAAACATCTTTCACGGTCTCTGGAAACTTGAAAAATGCTAAAATTTGTTTTTATCGAAGTTAAAATTTATAAACTACCAGAATCAGTGATACCACACAAAGCTCTGTTTCAACATCAACTTGACTATGTGTGGCCTACCATCTAACATGAAAAGCTCTTCGCACAAAACGTGACAAACATCACTTTTATTTTTGAAGCCTCTCGAAATGCAAAACCTAAACAGAAAAAAGTGGGGGGACATGGCATATTATATCCCCCCCGGTTGAAAAAGTGGGGGGACACATCCCCCGTGTCCCCCATCTAATTGCGCCCATGCCCGTGACACTCCGAATGTTGTACAGAAACCAAGGATAAACAAAACTGCAGAGAAGTTTTAAAAAAACAAAGGTATTGTTGCGTAGAATTGACGCAACAAAGTGCCTCTCGGTTGAAAGTTTCTGCACTGAAACCAGCATACCAAGCATTGATTGAGTGTCGATGTTTTATATTTAAAGAAGGGACAATTGTAATCGAAAATCCTTTTGCATTCATAATATAAAAGAATAATCAACTGAACAAACAATGAGCTTTTCAAAGTATCGTAATATACGAACAATAACTACAGCGTTTTTCTTTGCTCAAATGAACTTATTAAATCTTCGATGAGCTTATTCAAAAGATTAACTAAGGTAAAAGGCAGCTCCTCAACATGACCAGCTGCGCACACGTCAAAATCCACATTAAGCGCCAACCAATTTCTGAAAGGTGATCGGAACGGTACTGCTAATTACAAGTAAAGAACCCTACGAAGAGCGGCAGAGATGGGAAAAAATCACACGCACGGCACAAGGGAATTCCAGCGGTGGGAAACAAAAAATTGCACGTTTTCTACAGGTGTGCGTGAAAGTGATACCCACCTATTCTGGGAAAAAAAAAGTAATTCGATCATTCCATATGTTTGATGAAATTTTTAATGTTCAATCTTTTTAATTGTTAGCAGTTCCGTAAATCCAACTCGACTTACCTGCACTGCGGCTGTCTTTCAAACATTTCGTTTACTACGAGCAGCGTCCTTCGGCTTGCTTCGATACATGCTACGATCTGTTGTGCACTGCCTACTCCACATGAGATATCGCGTCCAATCACAGCCATATTAAATGATGCTTGTCCGTCACGCATCGCTGGAAGCAAACGACTGTCAACCCAGTCTCCTACTTCCTCGTCGTTCAGATCGTAAACAATGAATGCGTGATAGAGGTAGAGGTTATCATTTTGAGGCCTGGAATGAGCAAACCAGTTGGACCTAATGTGTTTGTGCGTCCTTGCAAACAAAATTCTCAAAAACCATCGGCTGGAGAAAACGAGGCCGAATGTCAAAAATAAGAGGACCGCTGTAGAGAAAACTACAGTAAGCGTTCGAGGTGTGTTGCTTTCACACGACATGTTGATTCCCACTTTCAAAACTGACGAGCCTCTAAGATATAGGGGAGAGTGGCAAGACACGCAACCACCGTAATATAGTTCAAGCATTCGGGTGCACTTGGGGTAGAATCCTGGAAGTTGTGTTTCGTCGCTTTTCCCTGAAGCTTACCAAAGGAAAAATGAAGTCCATGTCTGACAAGAACAGTCAAATGGGTTGAAACGAATGTCAAAATAAATCAAGTTCGATAAAAATTTTGGTCCTGACAAAGCTTCCCCCAAGCGTATCATCGCATTATTGCTAAGGTCAACGTACTTGAGAGACATGAACGAAAATAACGATTTGCTGATGAAGCTGATCTGATTGTTTGAAACAGTAAAGCTTTTCAGTTGTGGGCAAATGATTTCTAACCTTACGTCGAGAGATGAAAGCTTGTTGTTGTCCAATTTTAACTCCAACAAAGAGCCGTTTAATGGTTTCAGAGTCGAAGACGGGAATTCAGTCAGTTCGTTGTATCGCAGTTCTAAAAGTTCTAGATGTTTCACGCCGAGCAAAAGATATGAGGGGATTGGACTTTTGATCTGGCATTTTTGAAGCAGCAAGGCACGCATGTTTGAAAAATATCCAAAGTTATTATTCTCCAAAGCATCTAATAATTCAAACATGAAATTCTTTGACAAGTCTAAAGTTTCCACAGCAGGGAAAGTACAACTATAGACAGGCAATTGCTGAAGAGTGGAGAGAACTTGATAACCCATTCCTCTGAACTGGAAAGCTAAATAAGAGCTTGTCAATTGAAAAAATGATAAATCAAACGACAAGCGTGAGACAGTATTTTGTATTAGCAAAACTTGCAGATAACGAAGTTTGCTAATCGCTTTCGGATATATCCTGCTCAGCGGATTGTTCTGAAGATTAAGGTCACAAAGAAAGTGTAAATGTTCCAGGTCGTCATTGAGGATGAATTGCAAGTTGTTATTTGAAAGATTTAAAATTGAAACGTTAACAGGCAGAAGAGCTTGTTTGACAGCGTTGATTAAGCAGTGGGAGAAATCTGCAGAGTGTGTGAGGTCACATCCAGAGCTCCTGGTTTCCTGAGTAGAGCTTGCAAGTGAGGATAAAAGCAATGTTTGTGTTGAAAAAACAGCAATGTCGTTTCTTTTTTGTCTACGCTCATTTTGGATACGATCGCAAATTCCTTTGATATCTTCTTTTCCTATTTGATTGTGATTGGCATAAACTGTTTTTAGGTTTGGGAAATGCTTTAAAGACTTTGGTGCAAGTTTACCCACGCACAAGAAGCTCAAACTTATTGTCTCCAGTCTTGAAGACTGAGCCAGATGTATGAATGTACTTTCATCTATTTCTATATACGGCCGGGGACAATCATTGTACAGTGCAAAATGTTTGGGGTCAAGTCCTATATACAACTCCTTCAGAGCGTACAGTTTAGCAAAAGATTTTCCAAGTTGAAGACGATAACCTGCGTCTTCAATGGAGCGAGTTTTGAAACAAGGGTCGTTTCCCGAAATATCCAAATGTTTTAAAGCTTGCAAAGATGAAAGAAACTTCCCTCTCCGGGCAACTGATACAAGTGGTTGCCTCGAAGTGATAAAGACTCAAGTCTTAAATTATCTATGAAGATTTTTTGAGGTAGGTGTTCTAGTTGATTGTAAGAAAGATCAATATTTTTAATGTATTGTAACGGCATAAACACCTTTTCTTGAATGACAAGACTGCAGGCTTTCACAGTGGAACCATTGAACACCAAACAAGTTCCCGCCAAGGACAAAGTTTCTAATTTAGGTACTGTTTCAAAATCTTTGTCATAAATCGTTGTTATTCCACTAAAATCGATGGAGAGTGCTTTCAAACTGTTTGGAAACGCTTTGGTTGGAATTTTTTTTAAAGCATTTCCAGATATGTTCAGGTATTGTAGAGAATGTGGCCACTTTGCTGGTATTGTAAAGTTTCTCGGGCAAACAAGGATAAGACCACAGTTATAAGCCACTGAAATGAATAGGAGGTTAGGCAAATGTTTTACATAACCTGTTGTTAACCCTCCGATAAACGTGAAGTCAAGGCGAAGAAATTTAATTGATGGGGGCAGATGAGTTGGAGCTTCAGACATCCGGTCAAATATGAGATCTAATACCCAGAGTTTGTTGAGGTGGGAGAAACTGCCTTCTTCAATGTAGAACATTGTCTGACATGTTGGCAGGTTTCTGTAGGAAGAGTCCACAATCAGTGCCTTGGCAGGGGCAGAAATGCAGTTGTAATCGAAAGCCAATATTACAATATCGCTGTATAAATCAAAATCGTCTCGACGAATGCGGGTAATCATGTTTCCACTCAAGTCCAAATACTGTACATTTTTTTGGAATTGTTTTAGGTACTTCAGTCAGTCCTCGCAAGCTGCAGTTAACATAAGCAAACATGCCGTCCAAAATTGGTTGAAGTACTTTGTGTTGCGAAAACAGTCGACTCAGCTGCTTGTCACTGCGCAGTTGCATAAAGTTTACGTATTTCAGTTGGTCACAGGGATCACCAATGTTCTTTGCAGTGACAGCAGTGACAAACAACAAACAAGTACAAATCGCAACACTTTTCATAATGTTTCTTTAACTGTCGTCTTTCTCAAACACAAAATCGATTTCTAGTGGCAATGCTTTACATAGAGATGCACAGTTCAAGAGTTTAGAAATGACGTATATTGGCAATTCACACAATGAAAGCAAGAGTCTGTTTGAGGAATGTTTTTGGCTACTTTGTTTCAGAGAAGCAGTCGTTCAAAACTTGGGTATCCGCAGCAATGGTGTTATCAACCTATTCAAATAAAAAATATCAAATTTCAAATATTTCTTCAACAAATATAAAAAAATGAAACAACTGCGAGCATCTGATGAAACCTGCAATTTTTAACTTATAGAAATGCAATTTTTAACTTATTTTTTGATACGTTGTTTGGAAAACGAAGCTGCGTTGTGGTACATATTGTACTGTACGTGATGTGATGCACGTTACACTGTTCCAAATTCGATAACGGTCTTCATCTACATATTTTGATTGTAACACAAAGTAGCCACAAAGCAACAGAAAAACACCTAATAATAACTAGAAAGAGAGTTCTGCGAAGCTAAATGTTGTTTGCTACTTGTTGAAAAGTCAGTTAAGAGTTCAGATAAATTCAAATGCGACTACTTGTTGAAAAGCCTTCCATATTCTTGATTCTATTGACAAAGTTTTTCTTTTCGTATTTACCTTTATCTGCTCTTACAAAAGGATGCATTTCGAAGGTTTTTGACCACGTCACCAAAATTAAGTTAAGTTATTTGAATATCTGTGAGAAAGTAAGCTTCATTGAGCGTAGATTTGTTTTCATAGCTTTGATTGTAATTCTCGTGCTTTGTACCAAAGTTGAAGAATTATAAGCATGACCCACAGTTAAAATGCAATTTTATGGAAGTTTAGAACGAAACCATAAAGATGTTGACGATAACCAGAAAACGTTGTTTACATAATTTCCGCATGACTTGGTTTGGACTAAACAGTCGTAACGTTCTCGGGTTTTACCAAATCGCCAACAAACCAATAAATTTTTCATCGTTTTGATTTTTTGTTTAACATATTTTTAATTTTCCAATTGCTTGTACAGCAATACTTGTCACTCTGCGAATGCGTTCACAGCAATTTGTCAAACGTTTCAGTGTTATTTCGTTGCTTGTTCTACAACAAGGTGATCACTAGGACTGTGTTTTTCAATTTTGTTGCTCTGCTATATGCACCTCTTAATCTCACAGTGTGTTGCATATCCACGTTGTTATGAAAGATCTGCTTGGGCCTTCTCTCAGAAAGTTGTTTCAAGCCAAGTGTCCTCATACTTTTATTTCTGAAAAGAAGTGGAAAATTTCAGATCAAAACTGCAAAATGAACTTCGCAAGAACCGAAAAAACAAAAACATCAATGTCGTTGCTGCTTTGAAACAACGATCTACAAATATTTGGCAGAGCAGCGTTGGTTTTCCTATTAAGTTCACATGAAAACTTTGCATTTCTGGGCGATTTCCGACGCCCGTTAGAATATTTGTTCGCTTTGTCAAGCATGCATATTTTGATAGTTGTGTCATTGTCATATTCTAAAGTTAATACAATATTGACTCAAATGTTAGCACTTTTTCGTTGATAGGCACAATGCAAAAGAAAGCATTTTACACGTGACATCGTTTAACCTGTCAACCATTACGTTGCCAATGACGGTATTTGTTTCCTCTTCGTTTGCATTTTTTTAATTCTTGAATACTTATATGGATTTGAAAGTGTCTCATCACCCAAAAGCTATATGCAGCAATCGTTCAGTCTTGAAAAATTAATTATTTTTTTTTGCAATGCACTCAGTGGCGTTACTAGGGTGGAAAGAAGGGACATCTGCTCCAGGGCGTAGAACTTTGCGTGCGAAAAATTGAGGTTGGAATGTCGTAATATTTACGAAATGTGAAATATCAGCGAATTCTAATAATTACAATTTTCAAAATGCTGAATGAACGTTAGCGGATGCTACCCAGTTACGAAATGTCATTAAGATCAACAAGATTCTCAAATCCAGGAGTTCTTAATCTTGGTGACGTTTCAAAGCGGAACTTCTGTTTCAACTTTCCTGCACTCAACGCCCGCATGTGGTTAGACGTTGCGTCACAATGCTTTCGATAGCCAGGGTTGCGAACTTTCCGATTTTGTTCTCATTCTAAAGTTTCGTAACAATGGGACAGGAATCTAGCGTTCACGCTTCACAATACATCTACATGCGGTATGCCACTGCGCAGTGGTGCCACTCCTAGTGTTTTGCCACTAGGTCTAGTATTTTTGCATTTCAACTAGCGCTCTAGTCGTTTTGTCATAGCTATCTAGTTTTTTTTTGTGAGTGAGCTGAATGTGATTAATTACACAAATATGTGTAATTAATAATTACACAACTGTAATCTATTCAGAAACGTTGCCAGGAAGTTTTCAAAAAGGGGGCTTTGCGTTTCTGCGGGGGGGTTTTGCGTTTTCGCGTGGGGGCTTGACATTCTAAAATTGGCAAAAACTCCACTGATACATGGTGTTTCATTCTTCAATTTGGGGGGGCTTGGAGCTTTGTTCGGGGGCTAAGCCCACCAAAGCCCCCTGCGGCGACGGGACTGAATCTATTTTGAGTTAAACCACTATGAGGTCACTAGTTCAGCTGTTAAACGTTTCAGTGAGCTGTACAAACAAACACAAGTGTTGCTGCTATCTCCTGTTTTCTTTGTCTTTGGTTTACAGTGAGTTATGCGCAATGTCTTTGTTGGCATTGCAACGCATTCTGGCCATTTTCATGGTGTATAAGTTTGCCTTTTGACCAAACTAATTGCTTCAGTGTATATATCTGAAAGGAGAGTGCATGGTGAATGGGAAATTCAAACATCGAAGTTCTTGAAATAGTTGTAGCCATGTTGAAAGCAAGGCCTCCTAGATATTTTCTAGGAGGTCTTGTTGAAAGTCGTGAAACATAGATGCCATTTCCCCATTTGCCTAATTTCGCATTTCAGAGCACAACGAATTTCTCAAGAGCAATGACGTGGATGTGTGGTTGATCTTTTCCGTATGTGGTAATTTACCATCGTGTAAAGGTGTTGCACTTCAAGTCATATTGAAAGATTTTAAGGCGTAAAGAAATAATCTTTTGATTGCGTGTATGTGTTCTGTAGACCAGCCGATCTGAGACAAATAAATAATATATAATGTTCATCAAACACCCGCCTGTACTTAAGTGCAACATCAGTTTTCTTGTAATCTGACAAATCTGTCACGTACTTGTAATCTAGTGTTTTTTAATCTAGTGTTTTTTATTATGAAATCTAGTACTTTTCCGTAACAATAGAGTGGCACCACTGCACTGCGCATGCTTTTAGAGCAGCGATAAAACATACAATATGTTGTTACAACAATTCTGATGTTTAGGAAAGTTTTTGAGCTTTAGTGGTTTGGAAAACGTCATGTTGAAATGGATTTTCTGTGGTTCTGAAGGTAGTTACGATGATTTTTATTTGTGGGATATTTGAATAAATGCAGAGTATCCTGTAAGATGCGAATGGCAACTGTTCAACAGCGTTGAGTATATCAGTTTTGATTTGTCAAAAATTTGGGCAAAGAAGCTTCAAGAATTGTAAACAATATTACTGAAATTATACTTTCTTATTATTAAGCGTACAAATAAAAGTTTATTGTGTCATAGCAAACAAACTAAATACACAGTTTATAAAATCAACAAACTGTTTGTCGTAACTTTGTATTTTAGTTTGTGAATGTTCATGAGAAATAATTCACTTGGAAATTTTGGCAAAAGAAGGCATTTTATTTATGTGCTTTATTGTCCACTGAGGGAATCGAGCATACTGCAGGGCACCTAGTTCATATTAGTAGAGTTCAATGCCAGGCAAGTACAGAAAAATTATTGTTTTTAATTTTAACTGCAGTGTTTGGATGAATACATTTTGCCATACTGTTCTTTGCATGTTGCATATATGTGCAGTCGAAGAAGCAATGTTGTGAGGCCCACAAAATAGTCGTAATATAAATTATGATACATGCCACATATGTCACATATATGCCTTTTGACAAGGAAGCCGCTTTAGGCCTACTTCAATCTAGGTCTGAGGTTCCTTGCTGCATTATAGCAGCAACTGGAATGTGAATGGCAAACCTTAGAACTGTGAAGAAGCTGCTCAAGAATACTGAAGCAGCTGCATGGCTTCCTACAATGTTCTTGCACAGCCTAGCGTACGTTTTTTTCAGATGGGTTATTAAGAACCAAATTTCAAGTATCAAAGTTTCATGTTTATGGCAACATAGTTGACTAAAATATAACGTACCAAGAACTACTGAAAATTTGTAAGAAGAAAGTTTGTCGCATAAAAGTTTTTCAGGCAAATTTGGGCAAAATATCCTTTGCATCCTCAAAAAATTGTTCCTACACCTGTGGTTACTGCCACATGTATTTTATATTAATTCGACCTGTAAATTGAGCGTCTCCATAAATATGATTGTCGAAATTCAGGTCACAAAATTACTAACCTAGAACTTCTCACGAAGCGTCACTGGCCTTAGACATTTCCTAGGTTAATATATGGGACGAATTTAAATTGTATCAGTTTTTGGACAAATAATAAAATTTGCAACAGTAAATGCAAGTAAACGTGTCTTTAAAGTTAGATAATTACAAATAAAGCATTACACAGCTGTCTTATTTTTATTTTCTGTTGACTTTTCAGGGGGTTATATCCAAAGAAATGTTTGAGGATTTTTCAAATTTATGTTTGCGTAGTTCTAGTAGTTTAGTATAAAACTTTAGCCTTCAGCTTTTTATATACATGTTTCTGTCTGTCCTTCTCTTTTATGTATTCATGAGTCCGCCCTCAGTAAATTTTTTATGACGTTCTCAAACTCGAAACACTGGGAGCGCATCCTCCAGAACTCCCTACAGCTCGCAACAGCGGGGATTGTGACTAGACCTGACGCGAATAGTAGGGTGACCAGACCTGACGAGGGAGCAATAAAGCGGTACTCTGCATTTTAGGTCTTCAAAAGGCTCTGACAAACCCGCGCTTTAGAAATCAAGGAACAACTGTGGCCAATGTTAGTCACGCGGAGCATTCGGTGGCAGTGCCCCCCAAATTTTGTCGCGCCTTGCTTGAAATATATAATTAAAAAATCTTGTCCCATAACACGCACATTCACCCGGAATACTTAAAACCTGGCTACGGGCCTGGGGTGATCAAAAAATTTTTGTGCGCCTAAAATTATGTTATTAAAATTCATGCAGATTTTTGCAGATATACAGAGAGTAATTCGCCTAGTTTTTCCATTTTCTTTCACTAATTCTTACAATTCGAATATATTACCGCAATGTGAAATATCGCTATACAACGGTTTGAATGTTCAATCGTGACCGAAATTTCAAAATACGGATAGCTTCACACGAAACAATAGGATTCTTAATTCTTTGATAGTTAGCGATTTCCAAGTTTCCTAGGTTGTGACGTCAATTACCTGACGTCACAGTCATGTGAAAATTTCAGACATGTCTAGAAACAAACATTTGCGGGGCTCGAGTCAGCTTTCGAAGCCCTCTACTGCCCACTCACTTTTCGTATCTATACGGCAACGATCGGGCTGGGTTGGGGCGCCCAAACTGTCATTGTCCCCGGGCGCCGGAAACCCTAGGTAGGCCAATGAATGCACTGGCATGTCACGTTGCAACCTATTCCGCAAGAAATAACCATAACCTAGATGGCTTTTAGACTATTTTGTGTTCTTCTTTGCCAGTTAGCTGCTATTGAAACTAACAGACTTTTGCACTACAATTGAAAATGTTTTTCTCGTCAAGCATTTTAAGGTGTATACCCCTAATGCGTCAATATATCTTTGCCAGTTTGAAGCTATACTACCGTAAATATTTTCTAAAATAATAAAGAGCATAGTATGCCATCTTTTTTACTTTTTATATTACCATTATTTTAATTTCTTTGTATTGCTAAAAATACTCTACCCACACCAAAGTCCTTTACTTAAATTCGATCCACTCATCTA
>JGI24022J15233_10007254_pt1 | contig 12189 bp, 11 predicted proteins | sample Ectturendosymbi2_FD_15233 | JGI IMG/M metagenome (IMG submission 15233)
TATCCCTCCGCTGAGGCACCTGACCGGGTAACCTCTGTTTTTTCCGTGCCCCGGCGTTCGTTGTGTTGAAGAGTACATCTGGCGCAATGAACCCAGTACCAACAAATAAATCTGTCTTGTCTATCCGCTAAAAGCGGCCTTCACAAAGTGGCCCTCCAGCCAAATCAATTGCCCATCCCTTCAACAGGTAATTTTAATGAGAACAAGCGTAACCTTTTTTAATAAAAATGCAGAATGCTAACGGTTTAAGAGACTGTACAGAGCTTCTGGACATTGCTCAGCAAAGACAGGTTTCCCAAAGGGAAAGATTTCGCACTAAAAATGCACTCGATGTTTGGAAGCACATACGTGTGTGAGAGTACATTTTCTGCCATGAAGCAAGTCAAATTTAAAAACAGAAATCGAATGGCAGACAATAAACACTGGGCGATGGTCTCCGACTTGCTACTGATAGAGAACACTGGTATTGATAGAGCAACGACAGTGTCAGAAAAGCTTCGACCAAAGGCATCCCACTGACAGAGATCTATAATACATTGCAATTGTGGAATAATTTCGATGATCCACTCACTCATCTTTTCTTTTTCGTTTTAAATTTCGTACATTTGTTGTTTTATGTATCATTTTATTGGAAGTGGCCCGCAAGTTGTCACGTTTTTGTAAAATGGCCCGAAGTTCAGAAGTAGTTTGACCACGCTGGCGTAAATCACAAGAAAATAATGTTCTGGATTGTCCCATACACCGACCTACTAACGAGGCATATACTCTGGCTGTTAAGATGATGAAACCATAAACTAGCTGTTAAATACATTACCCCAAGAAAAAATATCTACTTCCAAAAATCAATTTTTTTCAGCTTCTGCTGCAAATTCGATGAAACTACAATACAATCGTAGTAGTTTGAATTAAAACAAAATTTCGGCACAAGGTGTGTTGTTGTCGACCACTTACTATCTACTTGCAGAAATGCGCTGGTGCTGAAACTTCCTTGTTCGTTTTTAGCTTCGCACGTGTATTTTCCGGAATCTTCCTTCTCCACATCCACTACAGCCAAAGTGTATTGGTCCTCATCGTGTAGCAGTTTGTATTTGAAGCCTTAACACAATGAGAACAGCATTGAAACGCTTCTTACAAAATGGAACTTTCATATGTTAACTTAACAAGTGGTAAACTTGCGGATTATTACAAGCTGCTGTAAGTTATTGAAAGAAAGACTGTTGTCCACTGCGCAAAGATTGACGCGAAGCACACATGTTACAGTCTGAAAAAAATTGTCCAAATTAATGGCTGGCGTTTTACAAGTGCGTAAGGCTTCAAATATTCCCTCTTGAATGCCTCAAGTTCAGGTTTCAACTCACAAGTCCTACCTGGACGAATGGTGACACCTTCTTTGTACCAAGTGATGGTTGGCTCGGGCCTGCCAGTGCACCGGACCGTAAACGTGGCTGTCTCCCCAGCGATTACAATACAGTTCCGGAGTTCTTGCACGAACTTTGGAACTTCGGGAGCTGAAAAAACATAACCACGTTTAGACGAAAAATCGGCAAACTAGACGATGCATAGTTCCTTTTTTCCGCATTCTGTGTTTTTTTTCGTTTTGCCCCACATTGACATTATTTCATCATGCTCTGGTGACCATTCAGACTCTGATTTTAGCCGATAATCGCATTTTACTGCGCGTGTAAGAGTTTTGAGAAGCGCAGAGTGGCGTTGAAATCGATTAATAGCCTCATTGAAAACTTCCGAGTCAAACAAACAAACTTACGTTGTACATAGAGGTATGTTGTCGCCCGATGCTTCCCTGTCTGAAACGAGTATTCGCCGGAGTCTTCAAACTTTGCTTCATCAAATATGAGTCGATGGGTCAAGTTGTCCACTTCATACGTGAGACTGGTTAAAGCATAACAACCTTGTGTGAGATTATTACTTAAACTGCGGCACAGAAAACTGCTTAATTTTAGATCCTACAACCGTGCGTTAGCATATCATAGCTCAAGCTGAATGAATGGTCGGAAGAAGTGCCTCTTATATCTCTATTGCAAAGTTTCTTTCAAACCACCAGCTGCCGCTACAATCAGAAGTAATTTGACCGATTGCCGTTTCTGCCTTTGCAAACAGAACATCTCCGACTGAACAAATATTGACGTACTCCCTACGTAGACAGCGCCTTGTTCTTCGGCCCTCCGTTCCAATCCAACAATAACACTCATCTTCACGTTTGACTTGTATTCGTATCCACAAGTTTGCTTAACTCTCCTGCCTATTGTTTTGTGTTCCGATTAAACATACGGCCATTCAATCCAAACCATGCCACCAGATACGAATCTGATCTGAGCCATGATTCAGAATGGCAATAAGAAGATGCAAGTGAAATTTCAATGCACTAGAACAGGTGTGACCAAACAGCGGCTCTTCGAACCTTTGTATGCGGCTGTATGAGCTTTCCGAAATATCATCTATTTGTTCTATATTTTTTATTTCTCTTGCAAAGTGTAGAAATATTGCAAAATGGTACTGTGGTAGCTACCGTGCCGTATAGTATTACTTTTGCAAGCCGTTCCAAAAAGAATTATGATGTCACAGAAGCGAGGATTGCAAATAAATTCGTGTTTTTACATTTTTATGTTGCGGCTCTTTATAACTTGGGTTTTACGATATGCGGCTCATACATAGAGCAGGTTTGGCCACTCCTGCACTAGAAAATTTTAACTGCTGTGCAAAAGATCAGGAAAGTTTGGAGGTGGACAGAACTCACCGCTTGGTCGCCTTTACATCGAGTTCGATGCCGTTCTTGAACCACTTCGCAACAGCGTTTGGTTTGCTGACTTGGAATTCCAGAGCAGCTCGCTTGTTTGCAACAACCTCAACGTTCTTCACCGACTTGGTGATGTCCACCGTCACAACTGAAAAGAACGTTTCTTCACGTCCACGACCACAGCAAGCAATATATCAACGAATCTTAATCAATCATAAAATCAGATTTTCAAAAAGCCTCCAGATATGTGATCAACGTTTTTGAAATATAAAAGCATAGTGAAAATACATTGCTACACGAGTTAACATTCGTAACGTCAAAACTATTTATTGCGTTACTTCGCCAAGCAAACGTTTAGTTAACGGTTCTCATTTCAAAAATCTTGAGGGCAACAAAATTAGTGAGTCAGCGCTTTGACGCGTCACCAACTACGTAAGCCGATCCGGACGTGATGTCAAATGAAACAGACGATTGCAGAAAGTATTTGTTCTACAACTTAATGGGAACAAACAAAACTGGGAAAAGCGTTCTCGCTGAACGGGCTCGGCCTCTGAGCGAATTGTTAACGGCGCGACCAAGAAAATTGCTTTCAACTGATTATGATGCGAAAAATAACATTTATTGAAGAAAAACGTGAGACAAGAAGCTGTGTGCGTCGCGATTGTTAGTAACGTTTTCCGGTGAAACGTTAAAAAATGTTATAATTGACCACAACAGCCAGCCAGACGGCAATGCTACCTTCAACAAAAAGAGTGGTAGAGGATTGTTTGCTGCCGGCAACGAAAGCGTAGATCCCTGAGTCTTCCGAAGTCAAGTCTTTCACTTTCAGGGAATGAACGAAGTCTTTCGACTTTGTCTCATATTTCGTCATTCGGTCACTGAACGCATCGATGCGTTTGCCATCTTTCGTCCAATAAGCAACGACATCTGCATCAACCTCGCATTCCAGTACAACTGCTTCATGCGACAAAGCTTTGATAGATTTTGGAAGTTGCTTCAAAATTCCAACAGCTGAAAAAAGACAATTTATTTACAGACAAACTCAAGGCTTTAAAAAGTATTTACAGTATAGTGAGAACTTCTGCAGGGAAATGTGTCAACATTGCTGCTGTACACGAAGGATTTCAAGGCGCACCTCTGGCTGCCTGCGGCCTTCTATTTGAAAAAACTGTTCGTTTGGAAAACATGTTGAAGATAACCAATCTTGGAAAAGATGTAGTTGGAGTCATAGCCCTGCCTCCGCTTAATTATCAGTCACCAATCAGAGATTTTGGTAGTCTGTACTTTCGTTACCATTATCTTTCAATGACTATGGCATACTTTTCAACGACTTACTAATCACCTTTCAACGTGGCTCTACAAAAACAGACGTTTGAGATCTGATCTGCAAATTGGACAAGTCAAAATGCAGCATAACGGTGATAATACAGTCAGTTATTTTTTCTGAGCATTTGTAGCGATCAAATCCAACGGCACACAAGCCCTACACGTAAATCGTTTGTTCTGGTGCAAAACACTTATGGACAACGAAGTGCTTTAAAAAACTTGCAGTCGTTTTCCTTAACTCAACAATAACAATAACTAATGAAAGCAATTACTTGAGACATGAAGATTTGCAGAGCATGTGTCGTTCCCAGCTGAGAACTCGTACCTTCCCTGATCTTCCAGAGAACATAGACGTATGGACAACGTGTGTTTGCGACCGTCAACGGCCAGGGACGTGTTTTGACCGGTCTGGAAAAAAAGCAATAGATGTTGATAAATTGATAAAACCTAAGAACATATCGTGCATTGATCGTTTCCATTCGAAATGCGTCGCGACTTCCACCAGTGTCGGTTGTTCAGAAACTCACCCGAAGAACTTTTCCGTCTTTCCTCCAAACACACATTGAAGAAGTCAGGTCATCGTGTGACACCTGACATTCGAACAAAGCTGTCTGAGTTTCTTTCACTAACGCATCTTTCATGCGAGATGTGATACGGATTTTTTCAACCCTAACAGTTGTTGATGTCTTTGATCTTCCAACACAAAGCTGATAGGTTCCACTGTCATCCGGGCTTGAATTACTTATGATCAATTTGTGGACACGGCCTTGCTGGATAATCTGCGAACAAAAGTTAAACGGTCCTGTGCTTCCGAGAAAGATCCTTGAACTAATTGCTTTTGATATTTCCTGGGGTAAGTTAAAAGGTTCTTCTCCAGTTGCAAGCTAGTATTGGTAAACCAGCATTACAGCCAACCGACAAGAGCATAGCACGCTGTGGCAGCCTACTTATTACTCGAAACTGTATTTATTTAGCGACACTTTCCACAGGTGTTAGCCTGATTATTGCAATCTTGTCGTGTCACGACGAGTTGATATAAATAGAAACAAAAATGCAACCGAAAAGTACGAATCTCACATACTGTAAATGATGCACGAAGTTACGCGGATGTCGTCAGAATCTATCACAAGATTTAAAAAACTCATCTTCGGCGCAAAACACATCCACTGGGATATGTGGTGGTTCATCATCAGGCAGACCAAATAGCCTACTTGTTGTCGGCTGCAAGTTGAACAGTTGTAAACACAATCGATGAGCGCTTCACACTGATTGATGCTGTCATTACCTGGATGCGGTTGTTGGCTTCAAGAGGAACTCCATCTTTCATCCAAACTCCTTTCAGTTTGTCGTTGGTCACCTCAGCGGTCAGTTCAATCGTTCGTTTCTCAACGGCCCTCACTTCAGTCAGTTTGCTGACGACCTCCACAGCTGGGCAAGGTTTTAAATTTGCAAACATTTCACACAACGTGGAATCAGGGTTCCTACGCAATTTGGAATATAAATTTCCAGACTTTTTCAAGACCTTTTCCAGACTTTTTCTAGACTTAAATTTTCCGAATGACATACCCAGGTCAAATACAGGCACTATAATATTTAACACGATATAAGTCAAATGACCAATCTTGAATAAAATAATATGAAAATGTATGTCAAAACATCAGGTCTGGAAAATTATTTTCTTTTTCCATACTAACAGACCAAAAAAAATTTTTCCATACTTTTCCAAGTTGGAAAATGACCGAACTGTTTTCCATACTTTTCATGACTCTGTAGGAACCCTGTGTAATACCAATCGAAAATAAGACTGACGCTCACCTCTTCCCAATTTTTTAAATGATTTTGTCACATGGTACTGTAGCACAACTCATCAGATATCAATGCTTCTCCCAATGCTACCCATAAAAACCCAAGAATCTCCACTAAACTTACGGTTCCAGCGCAGAAGAATAAAAAATCGGTTATTTCAAGATTTAACTAGTTCAGAAGCATTTTTGCCAAACTTTCCTTGAGCGAGGTTTCTGCTCAATCCCGATTGAACTGGAAAAGTTGAAATCTTCCGCAATGTACTTGAGCGGAACTTACCATCGACATACAACCTCGCACTTGTCTTCGCAGAGCCCACCACACAGCTGTACACAACCCCGTCGTTCGCTGATACGTCGTGTATGGTCAGAGCGTGCTTCCCCCCCTCAGATTCAATGCTATATTTCACGTCATCGGACTTGATTGTGACGCCGTTGCGTTGCCACCGCACATCGCACACACGATCGCTGGAGAGCTCGACCTGGAACTTTGCTTCACCCCCATCAGCCACAGTCTGGTTTCGAATGCCTTTGGCAAACTTCACGGCTGAAAGTACATCCGCAGTATGTGGAAACCATTTCGTGACCAAGAAGTGCAAGACAACAAAACCACATGATGACCACGCGAGTGGAAAGATGCATTTCCACAGCAGGTTACAACTAGTACGTTACTAACTATAAAGCAGCAAAGAAGCACAGACAAGACTCACTCATCACTTGCAAGGAGGCAGACGTTAAGGCACGCCCGACTTGATAACTGTAATGCCCTGAATCCTGGCCATTGACATCCTTGATCACTAAACGCTGTGTACAGCCCTCTGACGAAGTGTGGTAGCGCGTCATCGAAGACGTATCGATCTCTTTTCCATTTTTCATCCATTTCCCACGGCTTCCCGGCTGGGCCACTTGGCATTCCATAGAAACGGTTTCGGTTTCCACGACCGATGTGTCAGTGAGAGGCTGAGTTATCTGCGCGCCTGCAAAAACGCCACACATTAAAAATGCACTTGCGCAAAATTTCAGGTGAACCGACCAAGTTTTGATTATTCGAAAATGCGCAACAAGCGGCTGGAAACACCGACATGAAATTTTGGCAAACTTCGAAAAATCATTGTCAGCAAACACATTGTTGCAATTGTTTTTCAGAACCTTCTGTGCAAAGTTTTTTAGGAAAACATTCATTTACTCATTTAGGCAATTACACGTTTTTACGCAAAACCTCGAGGGATGCGACTCCATTTAATATTTATAAAAAACTTGTTTTTATGTAAGAAAATTTTATATCAAAAATGAAATTTTTTGTGAGGGGGACTTTTCCTCGATATCTTTTAGCATTCTGTTTGTCAGACAATATATCTATAAAGGAAGAAAATGTTCTGCTGGCGCATCGCGGATCTCTAACATCAATGCAATTGTTGAGAAATTAACATATTTGATAGTTTTTGTGGCTACTCTGTTTGGCAGGGAGGGACAGAGCAACACTCCACAAAATTATTCTTGATCCCGTTACATTTGACAGACCTTCCCGCCCCTGATGCGACAAGTTTTATACCAAGGGGTTTGTTTTTTACCCGTAAAAGCTCCCAACGTTCTTAGCCATTGATCAAATGCGGTTCAGTGGGTGTGGTCACCTGACCTGGGCGTCATTAAAATGGGGTCATAGATGCAGCAATGAATCAGGCGATTATTTCGTTTTTCAATCGTGTAACAGCGGGCATCAAACGTCCTGATGATCACAGGAATACTTACCCCTGACTGACAAGCGGGCTTTGCTTGTCTGGCCCCCAACGCGGAATTCATAAGTTCCCTGGTCATTTATCGACAGGGAGTTCAGCGTCAAACAGTGGCTCGCTCCGTCCACCGACACTGTCCGGCTACTGGTGTCCTGTGATTGCAACACAAACGTCGTATTTTGAAACATCGCAAAGGATAGAAGTCTAAGTAGCGTTATGATTGTTGGTTTCAGACATTCCGGCGACATAACACCAAGATCAGTGAAACCCAGCATGCTGGTTGCGATATAATACATAAAAATACCTCAATAACATCTGTTGTGTTTACTTATATTTTGGTGGCGAACAAACATTTACGGTCTTCATAGGAATAGGTCGGCATTGCATCGCAGCATAAAAGCGCTCACGCACTCATCTGACCTTGACAATTTCTCCATCCTTGTGCCATGATCCTTTCAAGCCTGGATGAGACAAGACGACACGTAACTGCACGGTATTGGTCTCCGTGTCTGTGACGTCACGGAGAGGTTCCGTAATGTGCACAGGCGTAACTTCCAATGTGGCATCACTTCTCGATCCACTTCCGGTTATGTAAGTGTATGTGCCTGCGTCATCACGATTCACGTCATGCACACGTAGGCGCTGTGTGCATCCTTCCACACTGGGGGAGTATTTTGTTCGGTCGACTTTGATTTCTTTTCCGTTTCGCAGCCATTTCCCATCTTTGTAATTAGCTTGGTCAAGTGTGCATTTGAAGTTCGCATCAGTTGACTCCACAACACGTTCATTTTTCATTCTCTCGCTGACGTCAACAACTGCGCGTAACATCGAACCTACTTCATTTGGTGAATCGACATGCTTTGTTACATCACAAGTGTCGTTTCAAGAGAGCGGCCACAGACAATGGCTTCATACACAGCAGCCACCAAGAGCAGCATGGAATAAATTATTAGTCACTAAAATCATTATCTATTGTTCGTGAATCCATCACACATAGATGTAGAATAAGAAAGGATTTATGACAAGATCTTTTCGCCTACGTCCGAACGGCACACCAGCAGAGATCCGCCATTTTATCCCCGTGTGGAAAAAGATCTCAACTTCTTTCAGACTTTATCCAAAAGAAAAATTACTAAGCCACTACAGACTGGCCTCATTTCGAACATGGTTTCAATTTAGCGAAGTGTGTTACCAAATGAAAAAAATTTCTGAAAGATCTTTATGCAACTTTCGTCGCCACAGTTACCTTTAACTTTCAACTTAGCAGAACTCTGATTTTTTCCTGTCTTGAATGTGTAAGTTCCAGAATCTTCCACAGAGCAACTTTCAATTATCAACATATGATTCTTTCGATCAGATGTGATAATAATTCTGACAAAAGTTGATGGCATTAAACAGCATTACAAGGAAAATGACAGAAGAACTATTTAAAAAATTGTATTACATCTCTCACAATGACAGGCGTCTGGTCTACTGCGCAGTTATGCGCAAAGTTTATAGTAATCATGCCAAACGTTATAAACAATAATAACTCAAAGTTGCTCCAAATGTCATAAAACTATTACTCGAAAAAAACACAAACAAGCTTGCCTTATCCTATCCATGGCATTGGCACACAGACCCCACAGCAGATTATGATGAACATCCATGTGTATTTCGAGCTTACCTTTCCGATTTGTCAACAGCCTGGCCGTCGTGGAACCATTTTCCCTGGGCCTCGTCTCTGGAAACAGTTGCCTCAAACGTCACAACGTCCCCAACAAACGCCACTTGATCTTTAAGTGGCTTCAATATCTGAGCTTCAATGCCTGAAACATAGAAATAAACATGAATTCCACCGTTTCTTGACAAAAACCTTTTGTCAGAAAATCTATGTCGTAGCTTTTCACAGTAACTCAAAAGTGGACTTTTACTATCGTGCACTGGAGATGGTGGTGACTGGATTGTCTGAATCACAATTGCTGGAATGTTACGAAGCTCGTACCTTCAACTGACAGGTGAGCGACGGACGATTCTTCGCCGAAAGTATACCCATAATCTGCGTCATCATCCATTGTGACGTTGCTGATTGTCAACGTGCGTTTGTTTCCGGTGTTTGAAAATGAATATTTTGCGGTTTCCTAAAAAAATAAAAATAAACGAAAAAAATTTGAGAGTTATTATGCTTCGAGTAGCTGATCAATCTTTTTATAAATATGAGGAAATGCACCCAAATGAGATGCCAGCCAAGAATGAGAGAGAGGATTACTACAGGTCAGTGTGGAATGAATCAGGAACAGGACAAGCAACATAGTTTGGAAAATTCCAAGTCTCTTCAGTTCTTGTCGTTGGGAGCGCCAGTTCCATGGAGCAGAACCGGATGGAAACGTTCTGGTGATTCAGCGACGCTCGTTTTGTGAATATCAAGGTTTTGTAGCGGCTTGCAACCACTGTACCGACCGATACAAATTGCTCTTGGTGCAAAAGAGCAGGATCAAAATTCGACGGCTCTGGACTAAAATAGTAGTTACCAGGATCGGACTCCCGTTTTTCATCCAAGTGCCTTCCTGGTCTTCATGGGAGACTGCGACAGAGAAGTAGGCGTGTCTTCCTTCCCGTATCCGCTGCTCCTTTAAACCACTGGTGATCTTCTTCGGGACAGCTGTCACATAAAAATTTAAGTTCATTTAAAACAAGTGTTAACTGAGTGGCATTTTCATTCTTGCGACGATGTTACCTTCGTCACTATACAAGCAGCGTACAGACTCATGAGTCCTACTGCACACGACCGAGCGGTGGTTTGACTGACCTTGCACAGTGAGATGCGCTGAAGTCCTGACTTCATTTCCTTGCTGGTTGATCGTTACGCATGAGTAATTCCCGGCATCTGCCAGGGCCACGTCGCTGACGCGCAGGTAACGGCAGCTTCCCTCGGAGCGGAGCTGGTACTTGGGATTGTCACGTAACACAGCTTCGACCGTCCCACCGTCTCGGAGAAACCGCCATTCAACCTGCGTCGATGCTTTCGACAACGAACATTCCAGAATAACAGACTTGTCCTTTTCCTGCGCATGCGCATCCCTCAAGTCTTCAGTGAAAATCAATTCATCGGTGATTTCTGCGCAGAGGGTTGAAATGTAAGTTGGGAATTCCACAAGTTATCATAAAAATAAGAGATTCGGTTGAAATAAACAAAACTTGCTGTTGCACTTTCTTGTAACAGTAGGTTAAGTTTTTGATAAGTTCTATTGTTAAATAAAGAGCGATGGATTTCAGTAAAAGAACTTGCCTTGCACTAAAAGAAAGCACTGGGTGCCTGCTTGTCCAGCCACATTGGAGATGCAAACAGAAATAGAGCTGGAGTCACTGGAACTAGCGTTTCTGATGCACAGCTCGCATACGTCAGCCTAATAAAATATTGGTGAGATTTTATCACAAAACAGCATTAACGGCATGTTTTTCAAATAAAACAAAACACCATACATCATGGGTCTCCAAACCAAGGCCCGCGGACCAAATCCGGCCCGCGAAGACATTTGCCAATGATGTAAAAATAATATAATTATGAAAAATTTGTTGATTTGGTAGAATGTCACATTTCCGAAACAATCGCATTGTGCAAGATGTGCCTGCCCCCAGACTGTGGAGTTCTAGTTTATGTGGCCCTAAGTCAAAAACGTTTGGATACCCCTGCCATAGATCATGGATATAACGCAGATAAGAAATAATCACTGTTTCACAATAAAATGAGCTTGATGTTTTCCTGCTCATGCAAAACTGCATGTAGTTTTGAATTGCAAGAATTTTCGTTTTAGTCAAAAAAAACAAGCACTTTTACTTCTAGTGCGATATTAGGTTCCTGGAACTGTTTATCGCAGTCAGGGGCCTCTGGCAGAAAATAGATTGCCGTTAAAAAATAAGACAGTGACAAAGCGGTGAATGTTGCGAAACAAACAGGAAAATAAAAATCTGAAAGGCGGGGGGTGAGAGGAGTGATGTCAAAGGATCGCTGTCACGTTGAACAGCAACGTAATGTGGAAGCCAACCTTACACAGGGTCGGACAACAGTCGGTTTTGACACAACGTATTGTCAGACTAGCTTTAACTTGCTGAGAGGAAAAGCGCTTCAACGGGTATGCCTGCCTTATAAATAAGATTAAAATGTAAAATAGGGACAAAGAAGTCGTTTGGAAAAAATGGACAACACGATGCGTTCATAGAAAAAAACACGCATGCAGTCAGAATAAAGATTTTGAACGAGAAAGCGTTATTATCGAACAAAGTTTGTTGAGCGCAATTTTTGGCGAAACAAAAACCATCTTAAAAGACAGCATTTTTATCCACAGCATACATTTGAAATGAATATGATTTCCAAACTTTGAAACATTTTACTGAAATCAAATTTACGACTTTAGGCCGCATGACAGACTACGTGCAGCCATACACGCTCGTGAGAGACTTTTACATGGGGTTTGGGTCAGCGGCATTCAAGGGTGAGGGGTGGGTGGTAACCATTGGGGAGGGGTCGACTGCAATCATGCGGGATGGTGGGCGGCAATCATGGGGGAGGGGTCAGGGGTAATCATAGGGGAGG
>JGI24022J15233_10007256_pt1 | contig 12188 bp, 8 predicted proteins | sample Ectturendosymbi2_FD_15233 | JGI IMG/M metagenome (IMG submission 15233)
TAANTGCCACATCCTGTAGAAGGAGCAGGGCCCTGGCTATGCTGAGATGGGCCAGGTAGGTCTGAGATAGTCGACAGCGGTGCTGTGACCAGCTGGCGCACATTAGGCCCTCGATTGGAGGCAGGTGAGGGTTGTTGCAACCACGCAGAATAAGGATGATGCGTAATTTTACGTGAAATCGATTTCCTATCAAAAATTTGCTGATCGATTCCTTGCTTACACCCATCGTGGAAAGTACATACTTAATAATACTTGTGTCTCATTGTTTTCTCTGTTCCTTTTTTTCGCCATACTTACTATACTCCGTCTTAAACGTCATGTGTATGAGCATTTTTTGGCAAGTAACCGTGAAACCAACGCAGGTGGAGTTGTCTGAACTACTACAGGCTATTGCAGAAGAATGCAGGAAAATCATAGAAATGGACAAGAAGAGGGTAACATTATAGGGACTAGTGGACCTTATACTCGACGGCGTAAAAAAAAACGAAATTGTATTCTTAGTAAGCAGACATGGGGTAATCGTAATCGCCAATCGTAATCGATTACAGTTTTTTGAGTGATCGCAATCGATTGAACTGACCAAAAATGAGATGTAATCGTAATCGATTACATTACCAATTCAATCGTAATCGACGATTAATTTAGCGATTAAACATGGATTCTTCGCGCTAAGTCATTGCGCGATGAACCACGGTTTTGCAGGCTGGATTTCCCCTTTATCATCGGTTATAATTGTTAAGTCACAGTAGTGAAAATGTGACGTAGACAAGTGAATCCATCACAATTTACTTGCATAGGTAGACCGATTTCGCTTATTTAAACACATTTTCAGTTCTGTGGGTATAAAACTTAGCTAATATAAAACGTGCTAGCGAATGATGACATTGAAACAATTGTATAAAAACACGAACTAATGCTAGGAATAATAAGCAAGAGCGGGACAATTTAGCCTGGCTAAATTGACACTTCAGTAACAGAAAAGTTAGCCTTACATTACGAGGGTAGGTGTTGGTTTTATGTATATACATTCAAAGTGAACCCATATATATAAGTGCTGCAGTAGGCTATGTATACAATTAGTAAGGCAACCAACTTGTAACCAAAAAACTTAAAATTTTGACTTTATAATTTACAAAATGTGACCTTATTTTGACCTATCATTTTCCTGCGTTTGCTGCTGAAACGCGGAATACCAATCACATTAGAAAACAAGCCGATAAGTTAAAAAAAATCTGTATTCTGCTGAAATGAAACAAAAAAATCACAGTGTGAAAGAACTAACGACACTAGAGGTAACAAACCATGGACAAAAATCAATCCAAAATCACGACAGAAATATCCAGCGTCAGTAAATGTCATGAAGTCATTGCGGATGTTCAGCATTGTTATACTTAAACATCAAGGAATGCATCACATTATTGCTTTCAAAGTTTCTATATGCATAATGGTTTGAGCATTTACCAAACCAAGTACTGTAAGACCACGTTTCGTGCCTTACCTCATCTACTCTACTTAATATTCAATCGTCCAGTAGTGGCCAAAACAACACTATTACGTCAGAAGTCGCAAAAAAACATTGTTTCAGAATAGCAACCAGGCCCATAACCAGCTTGGGACACCAGGAGGGGCGAAGAGTTTTCCGAGAGGGGCTCAAATTTTTTGTACTATGTCCAATAGTTTCCAAATATATCCAACAAATTTTTCGAAGGGGGGCTTCGCCCCCTGGTTACGGGCCTGATTGCAACTAAACTTGCACAAGCAAATCAATGTGTATTGTTGCAGCTTTAAGAAAATATCGATAAAGGTAAAAACTCTGCTGCAAGTAAATTCGGACTTAAGAAATACTTTTTTTGACCTAATAACTTTGGAGTGGCTCATGGTAACAGCGTGAAATTTGGTTTGTGGACGTTACATAAACTTTGAAAAAGGCATATGGACTATTGGTTGCCTTAATAATAAGTACAGTAGTTTAACTTTTTCAGAGGAATAAAGTAATTTAACCAAAGCCGAAAGCACCTTTCCACAATGCTGATAACTAGCATGTCAAAAGAGATCTTCCAACAGGTAGGTTACTGGTAAAAAACTCAACGAAACCAGTAAGCTTTTGTTGATCGTTGACGTTTGCGCCAGATGACAGATGTGCAGCTGTATTGACATCACTGTTCATTTCATTTCAAATTAAACGATACAAAATGCTATGCTGGCTTGCAGACAATCCCAAGGTCATCGCACAGCTGAAAGCATCGCAACCTAGTTTGAAGAAATGGTCATCAATTTGGAAATTATTAACAAACAACTTTTCAAGGTTGTTGGACTAGTATTCAAGCCTGATAGATATTGTTTCACTGATAAAAGATTTGAAATGTTGATGTTTATCAACTGTAACAAACATTTTGAACATTGATTATTTTTCTTTAATAAATATTTAAAGTGTTTGTTGATTCTTGACTGCACAAATATCTGAGCAAACAATTAATGCGATGTTTCTTTTTTACAATTATTACTCCTTACCGATTCGTAATTTCGTTTATTGCATTCGTTCATATCTTATATTGCCTGAAAATACTTACATCGTACCATGCAAATGGGCTTTGTTTTCTTTCTGAGGGTGTCTCGCGACAAATGTAATCGCGACTACTTTCAATGTAATCGTAATCGATTGCATTGTGATTTTGTTCATTCGTAATCGTAATCGAGCATGTGGCAAGAAATCGATTACATTTGGGTTGTAATCGCCCCATGTCTGTAAGTAAGTCTTACCAAGTTTCGTAATTCAGTGTTTTATAATTTTCTTTTCGTACAAAGCAGTTTTCATCGTGAATGTGATTAATGTACAAAAATTAATCTCTCGGATGAAGTTTTTACCTCAATCATTGTTACTATCGCCAATGGAATAGATATGAATATGTCATATGCATGACACGCACATGTCAGGATTCAACATGTGCATGTTTGAACGCGCAGTGTTAACTAATAACTACAGCAACTTGGCCTACACCTTGTTTCTATTATTTTTTCGATAAGATTTTTGACACTGTTGACAAAAAGGCCGGTATTTTTACAAATCACATCTGGCAACCCTCACTACCAGCTGTTATCCAGAGCTCCACCAAAGCCTAGCGTTTTTGTCTTAAACAATGTTTAAAACACTTTATTTCAACAAGTCAGCATTGTCTAAAGTTAAAGCAGCATTCCAAATGTTAAATGTGAAGAAACGAAATAACACAATAGTCTGTATAGCCAGCGCTTTGAAACCCATTTTCTTGTAAAACTTCATTGCTGCAGGCTGGTATACCGTTGTTCCCAAGACGATGTATTTGGCAGGTGAAGAGTCCCCAAAAATGGGTTGCGAAGCATGTTCCACAACTTGCTTGACCAAATTTTGAGCTAAGCCTGTTCCACGATGACTTAAATGAACAGACATCCTCTGAAAAAGTACAGCTGAACTTGGTGTTGATTCTTACAGCCCCTCGTAAATTTAAGCTGTTATAAGCAACGGCACAGAATTAGGAACGATGCTTCTAAACAGAAAGATCCAAATTTCACTTCGCCATGCTTTGGAGAACGGGCGCAAAACAATTGTAATTAGAGCGGTGTGGGAGTGGCAGGAACCCGCACTGAAGCTGCGGATCCCTAAACACGCACTTATTTTTTACGAATGTCAGAACGGCGTGAGTTAAAATGCTTTTGGGTGGTGGAGGGTTCCATACTTGCAGCTCATGCGCTTGTGTGGCTTCTGCATTTGGAAAGCAAATGTTAGTGAATTGTTAGATGAATCTCTGTCTATCGTTGCTGCATTGAGAGCTGGCCTAGAAATATGTTGAATGAATGGATATTTCGCTTCATTTTTACAGAGCTTCGTGGCTCCAAGCAACCATTGTTGTACATCAATGAGTCAAGGGNGTAACGAAGGGGGGATGATTTCCCGGGCGCTCTATCATTATGGGGGCGCCGAAAGGTACCAACAACGGCACAACTACTTTCATCAATACAGTACATTTGCTTCCGAAAGAACCTTAGGTTCGAAAATGGAGGCACCAAACTTGCTTCTTGCCCTGGGCGCCATCTAACCTCGTTATGCCCCTGCGATGAGTCGCAATGATAAATGCGCTGCAATCAGTAGTGTACCTGGGGTTTCCCGCGCCCGAGGACAAAGTCAGTTTGGGTGCCTCCACCCAGCCTGCTTGTGACTACATTGGGATTTTTTAAAGGTGTTTTAGAGACCCGATTCGGGTCCCTACAGGTCCATACCGGGTTCCTAACATTTTCCTTTAAAAAAACCTCGACTACATAGATGCGAAAAGTGAGTTCTGAGTAAAAGGGCTTCGAAAGCTGACATGCGCCCCGCATATACATTGTTTCTGGACCCGTCTGAAAATCCATGACTGTGACGTATCGGAAATTACGTGAAATTATCGTAGACTTAAGCTATCCCACTTTGAAATTTCAGTCACGATTCAACATTCTATCCCCACATTGAAATTTCAGTCAGGATTCAACATGTAAACTGTTGTATTGCGACATCCAAATTACTGTAATATGCAAAACGCGAGAAGTTCACTGATAATCTACAACAGGGGTGGACAATTAGCGGCCCGCCACAGCGATTTCAGTGGCCCGTGGAAGCATTCAGGAAAAATCATCAAATCTGAAATTTCCTCCAACTTATCACAGAAAATTTTGGTGGTGAAGCTAACTTGAACCGAAGTTTGCTTCTATATTTCTATCGACTTGCCTCTATTTTTACCAGAGCATAGACGTGGGTCGCGAAGATTTTTTTAGGGTACGCAAATTTCATTGTAACGATATGTTTTACTTGTCGTTTTTGTCTTAGCACCAAATTTCAAATCATAAAATCTGGTCATCGCAATGAATTTGCTTCTCAGAGCAGCTTGCTTGTCGCACATACCGTAATTTACTAGTGCAGTTCGTAGCATCCTATAGTTACCAAATCAAATTGCACAATATGTTGCATAATAGGATTGGCAATATGCATCCGAAGTCGCAACCTGAAGAGCAGATACGTTAGACCGCCGTTGTGCAATCCAGTCTGTTAGTTTTATCAACCAGAATCCTGCACGTCTATTGTCGAAATCCGAGGTGAAGAAAACCACAAGCGGCATATTGCTTGTGTCAACTGACGCGTTTGGTCGTATTCTTTGATATCATCAGCTTATTATTGTGAAGTTGCAGCCAGCAGTCATAATAGAAATATATTATACCTGTAATAGTATTATGATACTTTCATTTATATTCCTAACATGGACAAGAACGCAAGTATTTTGAAGAGCATTTGAAATTTGGCTTAACTTCCATAGCTGCAAAAAGCATAGATAAGCCACAGTGTGTTTTGTGAAAAGTTGTTCTCAGTGCTGAGTTTGTGACACCTTCGAAGTTCATACGGCATTTAGAGACAAAGCCTTCCAAAACTTCACAAATAATTTATTCTAGTTTTAAACCAATTGTTGTCTGAGAAAGCCTACCAGCAGTTTATTATTGTGTGTTTGCAGTGAACATTCAGGAAGAAATGTATTGCAGCATTATAAAGACTCTTAGTGCTTTGCCTATGAAACCTTCGAAGATGATACGGCATTTCACGCCAGAAAAGGTTTAGGATTCTTCCGACGCCATGGGGCAAGTTGGACACGTCAGAGACATCTTGCAGGAAGTTTTTACTACGAACACAGGCTTTGTATGAAGTCGTACTCGACTTTGCCAAGCACAAAAAAACTCACACGATTGGGGAAACGCTTGTGAAAACCTGTTTGTTGAAACAGTAAAACTACTTCTTGGAGAAGCTAATGGGGAAAAAATGAGACGAATATCCCTTTCCAGCGATGCTATTCAGAGAAGCGTTTCAGATATGTTGGAAGATGTGAAAGACCAGGTGATAAATGAAATGAAAGCATCTCCAATGTTTCATTTTCAAGTGGATGATTCAACACATGTTACTTCATGTGCTCAGTTGCTTGTTTTCGTTAGATATATTCATTCAGGAGACATCAAAGCGGAGTTCCTGTTTTGTGAGAAACTGCAAACTACAGTACACAAGTGCAGATGTTCTGGAGCAGTAAACCTTTTTTATTCTGTAGAGTTGCAGTCGAAATATGTTTGTGGGATTTGTACTCATGGAGCTTCTGCAATGACGGGATCACGTTCAGGCTTTCATAAAAAGGTCGAGAACTTGCTTCTGAAGCAAAAGGTACACGCTGTGTCATTCACAGATGTGCGCTTATTAGCAGAACTTTACCTACTCCTCTGAAAAATGTGCTGGATTCCACGATAAAAATAATCAATCACAGTAGAACTCGTCTAATTCGTCACTTTTTCGTCGGTCCCGGCAGAATCCCTATCTTTTGTGTACATTTCTGTTCATCTAATTCGTCATTTGCAGTTTCGCTTTAGATGTCTAAGCAGCTAGTACGTGTGGGAATTCAAACAAATTAAGGATCTCTATATGAGATTTGTTACACCTTGCAATTTGTTTATCGAATTTATACACGAGGTTCGAAGCGCGACCCGACTCCATATTGAGAGAACGCGGAAAAGTTTATTAAAGATTCAAAAGGTGCTTGATTGAATGGAGGAGTCCAGATAGAGCAGAGGAATTAATTGTTGTATTCAACCATAACGTCATAAACTTGCATTTTACTGCAAACAAGAGCACTATGTTTTCAAGTTACTATGATAAAGTATACGAGCTTCTATGATAGAGTTTTCACCTGTTTGCATACTTCGTCACTTTTTTCTAATCCCCTTGAGGTGACGAATTAGGCAAATTCTACTGTAATACCCTGAAAAGTTAACAGAAAATAAAAGAATGACTGCGATGTAATGCTTTGCTTGTAATTAACTAACTTCAAAGAAAAATTTTTCTTGCTTTTGCTGCTGCAAATTTATCGATTATTTCGTCAAAAATCTGATATAATTTAAACGTGTCATATGTATTAATAGCCAAAGAAACATTTAAGGTCAGTGACGCTCCGTGANNAATTCTAGGTTAGCAGTTATGTGACCTTAATTCAGACGATCATGCCCATGGANATCCTTGGTTTATAGGTCGTCTTATACAAAACACGTGGTAACTGAACAGATACGGTGACTGGAAAGTTCACAATAACGCTGGTGCACAGTTGCAATTAGAATCTTACAAAAGTAATCAGCATTTATTTAAATATCCCACAAATAAAAATCATCATAACTACCCTCAGAACCACATCAAATCTATTTCAGCATGAAGTTTGTCAAACCATCAAAACTCAAAAATTTTCCTAAACATCAGATCTGTTGTCGGAACAACGTGCTGTAATTTTCATCATTGCTCTACAGGGCTCTCCAAACTTTTTTGCCCGAGGGCCGGACATCTTACATAATGTGATTGCTTCGCGAAATGTTACATTCTGCCAAATCAACAAATTTATCGTGATTGTATTATTTTTCCTTATTGGCAAAATGTCTTCGCGGGCCGGATGAAATGGCTTCGCGGGCCGAATTTGGCCCGCGGGCAGTTTGGAGACCGTGCTCTAAAAGCATGTGTACTAGTGATGAGCATTGGACTGGACTACAACGATTTTTTTGGTTTTGGATTTGATCCAGACTGCAAATTGTTTCAGAAATTTAGGTTCAGGACCAGATTCTGACTGAGCTAATAGAGAAGAATTGCGGCATTTTGGTGTTAAAAAGCTGTATTTTGTTAAGTTATTGAGCTTGGACTTTACACTTTAAAAAATGTTCGAACTATGGTTGGACTTGGACAGAGTTTTAAAAATTCAGGACTGGGTTTCGATTGCAACATGTGACAGTCCGCTCATCTCTGATGTGCACTGCGTAGTAGCAAACTGTGAACGCCGGATTCTCGTTGTGAATTTGTGACGCAACTATAGAAAGAGGACAAAGTCGGAAAGTTCACAACCCTGGCTGTTTGAAAGCATTGTGACGCAGCAGTGAGTCAAAACACATGTGGGCGCTGATTGCTGAAGCTCCACCTTAAGTCCTCGCTTTGCGAACCTTGGTGAGTTTGACAGTAGCCGCTGGAATTCGACAATTTGTATATCGAAATTATTAGCACCCGCCGACATTTGACATTTCGTAATAATGCACGTTAACATTCCGACCGCAATTTCGCCCCCTAAAACGCTGCACCCGGGGTCAGATGTCTACCCTTACACCCCCGTAGTTACGTCATTGACTCCAATATAAGTATCACCCACTATGTAAGCCAGCAGGCAGAGGAATCGACGCGCTTTTGCTGTCTATTCTTCCTGCAGTAAGCTGCTTTTCTTTCGAACAGCCGAACAACCAGATCAGCAACGGTAGCTGACGCTGTGCTATGAAAAATGTTATGAAACCCTTTTGCTGTAAGATCTTCAATGTGTATTTACAGCGTTGCTTTGTTTTTTAAAAGCTGTTTTGGGTCTTTGCCTCCAAACGCCTTATCTTCTGCGGAGATGGCGTAATAATGACGTCATTATGGAAATTACATCCAAGAACCACTTCTGTTATTACGCATGCGGTTTTATCGGGCATGTAATCCAACATGCATTCAAATAAACTGCTGAAATAACCAAACTTAATTTAAAAAGTAAAAAACAGTCGTTATTTTGAGAAAACATTTATAAAAAGCCAGCATCGTCGCCAGAAAGTCTTCAATAGGGTTATGTAGGGGGGCTTGACATTCTGAAAATTTGACAAAAACTCCACTGACCTATAGTGTTTCATGTTTCAATTTAGGGGGGATGAGAGCTTTGTTTGAGGGGATAGCCCACAAAAGCCCCCGTAGCGACGGGACTGAAAAAAAAAGATCTTAAAGTGCCCGTAAAAGTTCCTTAACCCATGCTCGCAAAACAGCATGTTTTTCGTGTATTCCTGGTTGATCGCTCAATTATTTTCTTTAACCATATCTCAGATTTCTATGGTGAAAGTTAACGTTGTACCGCGATACGCACTTCGTGAGACGCAAACAGACGTTATCTTGAAAGTGACCACGCAGTGCGTAGCTGGAAAGCACTGGATGGTGACTGTTTGTTCGAAGCAGGATTTTCGGCTGCAATGTTTGAGCTATAGAGCCGGAGGAAGAGGAAGGGACCGCGTATCCCCGGCCGGGAGTATCCTGGTAAAAAGGGGCCCCCAAATCTGACTGAATACCTTTCTTACGGCGTATAACAGGGGTGGCCAACATGCGGCTCTTCGAACCTTTGCATGCGGGTCTCTGAACTTTCCGAAAAATTACACATTTGTTTTCTATTTCTATTGCAAAGTGCAGAAATATTGTAAAGTGATACTGTGGTAGCTAGCGTGCGGTACAGTATTACTTTTGCAAGTCGTTCAAAAAAGAATTATTATGATGTCACAGAAGTGTAGATTGCAAATAAATTTGTGCTTTTAGATTTCAATGTTGCGGCTCGTAACTTGGGTTTTACCATATGCGGCTCATACATAGAGCATGTCTGGCCACCCCCGGCATATAGACACACAAGGACTGAACTCACCAAGAACTCATTTCACGTGTTTCTCCTTTCAACATTCATATTTAAAGAAATTGATCTTCCCACGACCCACGGGTTCTTGTTATTTAAGCCAACCATTGCGAAATGTATTGTGGATAGCTTCGTTGTCAAGCATTTGCCTTGGTAAGCTGGCAGCTGTGTACGTAACGTTGCTGAATCCAAGATGATTGTAAGCATTTTTAGTATAGTCTAGTGAGAAATTATTCAGGAAAGTTGTAGACAGTGGCGTAACAGGAAGTTTCAGCCAGGGTGGGAAACATGGCTGAGGAAAGCGCACTAAGGTTTGACTCCCTGGCTAAATCCTCTAGTTACGCCACTGGTAAGAGTTAAATTGCTGCGCCAGTTGCGTGGGATACACGTAGGCTACTGCAACAACTATAGAACATTAATTGTTTGACGTTAACAAGGCATTGTTGTTGTCATTATAGGGTTTTTGACAAAATTCTACCTTTATCTAACTACGAGGAAGAGTGACTTCTTTTGAAATCTTTCTGAATTACTACTATCTAAGTACGTGCTTATCATGCCTGCTTCGTTTTGACGTGATGTTGTACTCTAACTTGGGCAACGAAAATTCTGATGCGGGCCCCATCAAATGTTCAGTGTTTACGCGGGTCGCAGGTTCCCCGCCCCTGGTTTATGACATTAACAATTTAGGGTTGCGGAGTCGGAGTTAAAATGTCCGACTCCGACTCCTAGCTTCAAAAAATTTACCACTGAAAGGGGGCTCAAGTCATCAAAACGAAGTTTGCTGATCACTCAGTAGCGCAAACAGAATGAGGACGAAGAGGCCATAGCCCTCTTGAAACAAACTTGCTAAGATTTTTAATGCTGCTTTATACCAATTTTCAATTGTCAGAAAATAGAACAGTCGGACTCAAAACGACGTTACGGACTGGCCCCTCCCGAACAAAATTCTTGGCTGCGATCACTGCTGTACGCAATACTGTTGGACGGAGCTTCAGCAAGTTGACGTTAATCAAAACGTTTCACAGATCAACCATGACCAATGAAAGACTGACAAATCTGGCAATCATTTCTATTGAAAGTGAAACTGCAAAAACATTAGATACGACCGAGTTGACAAAAACTTTTACATCTTTGAAAACTTGGAAAAAGTCATTTTCCTGGCTCGAAATATAGCAAATGCTGATGTCTGTCTGCTTTATATTTTGTGATGATGCTGTAGAAACATGCTTTTACAAACATTTGTTAAAATAGATCGTTGTTCGTTTGTGTAAACATTTTGTATTAAATGTAATATATTATATATTGGGGGCCCCAAAGTCCAGACTTGGGGGGCCTTAACCACCTAGCACGGGCCCTGGCTTGAACACGATGTTTCACACAAGTAAGCGAATTCACCGCACAGAAAAGCACTGCGATGCAAAATCCCACATTTGACTACAAGAAACCGAGTGATAAAAACTATCAAGCGTAGGAAAGAAATATTATGATTTTTATCTGACAGACGACCGTTTTAAGACCTGTAGGTGAAAACATGTAACGAAATCGACTATTGATGCATGTCATATCTATGGGCGTCGGAAGCATTTTTTACAGGGGGGGCACTAGAGAATTTTTCCGAAAGTTTTGTAAGGGCGGCCAAAAGTGGTTAAATTTGTTTTTTCCCACTCGAAACTAAGAAAACAACCTTTTTTTGTTAAAATTTTCGAAATCCAGAGGGGGCCTTCCTGCCTCCCCCTTCCGACGCCCATGGCCATATCTGGATTCACATCGTGCCTTTGTAGTTTTAAACACTGCGCTGTTTCCACCAATCAAACCTTAAGATATTTCAATAAAACAGCAAATTCATAAGCGTTCAGTCAAATGAGATCTGCGAAAATGATGAAACTTTGGCTTTTCCCAATTTTTTCACTCGCCATGTTTTCATTGAGAAAAGCAGTGAAATTTCCTCACTTTTACAGAAGATATTTAGGAAATCTGAAAAAGCTTTGCAAGCATCTAGGCAACATGGCAGTTAGACGTTTTTATTCATAGATGCAGTTTAATTATAATGCTCTTTTATGTTGGAGCGTTCGTACTCACTCTAAGTTCCACAGAACAATGCACATCTTCCGGGTTGATAAAGGCGTGATAAACATCGTTAGGAATATGGGCACCAACAGTTCCAACTATCTGTGCCCTTTCTTTATTTGTAGCTTCTGTTTCTGCCACCCAGAAGTTAGTTTCTGTGCTGGACAAATACCGTTCTTTGAAGCTGCTCAGGTTTCCCAGCTCATCCATTTCTTTTGGGATCAGCAAAAATTTTAACAGTGCTGATGCTAGAAAACAAAGCTTTTTGTTTGTGGTGGTTCTTCTCCGGATATTTGTTGACTTACGTTTTTTCATTTTTCTACCCACACTGAAACTAAAACGGAATCTATTAAATAGCGAAGAAGCAATAAATTAAACAGACCCAACGATATCAACTTGAACCCTTGCATTTGAGATTCACAGACAGCAAAATTGTCAAAAGTTTTTTATTTCATTTTACTTAAACTGCATGCGGTTTCAATTGTTAAAAGGTCAAAATAGTAAAACAATTAAATAAGGTTCAGCCTAAAACCATTGGCGGGGACACCACAGCAGGCCCGTCGCCAGGATTTAGCAGCAGGGGGACCACGTGTTTAAATGCAGCAACCGGGGGGCCAAACGTGAAATGGGGGGGCCGGGCACCAC
>JGI24022J15233_10007260_pt1 | contig 12185 bp, 8 predicted proteins | sample Ectturendosymbi2_FD_15233 | JGI IMG/M metagenome (IMG submission 15233)
GGGCAGAATGAACAAAAGCCCTCTACTATCAACAACGAAATCGTACGTCAACCATGGACGTCGGATGAATTTTTTTCAAGTGGGGGGGCAACAGAGATGAAATTTCATTTTACCAGCTCGGAACTAAGAGACATTTTCCTACTACAAACGCAATAGGAACATATCAAATTTCAAAATCAACGCCTATGACGTCGCATCCGCTTCCGACGCCTATGACGTCGTCAACGCTAAGCAGTGAATTTGTGCGAGCAAGCAGTAAAAATACCTTAGACAGACTTTCAACGAAATCGTGAATGTTGGCATTGCGCGCTGCGACAACGACTTCCTCGTCAGCTGCACGTCGAGTACAATCTCCGTATCTAGTATAGATTGATAAAAAACATGCATGAGGAGGTTTGGTTGGTTTATTCCTTTCTTGTGCACACAATGCATGACAAAGTGAAAGGTCCTTGGAGTCAGTTAACCGAACAGTTCACTTTCGTCCTAGTGCAAGACATTTGGTGAGACGAAAAAACACTAACTTGTCTTGATCTTTCGCCCGACTTAATAGTTCGGCAACAAACGCCCATACCGCAAATCCAGCGAGTCGGTATGCACATTAATATGTACAAATATGATAGTTTTTCTGCGGAATACAATGAATCAGACAAATGCATGAAACATGCAAAACTGAAAGCATGTGGATGGTGCAGATTGGCGTGAAATAAATTCAACAATGTCTGGGTCAATTACTCTGGTTTTTACGCCACACACATCCATGCAGTACTTACAAAATATTCTCCTTCACTGATTGGTTGAACAGTACAGGCTCCTGAGACACCAGACCCATCTGATGCCGCAACCAGCTGACATTCAGATCAGTAATATCGGTACCGTCCAAAAACTGCAAAACACACTTATTTAGATACATTTTGGCAATACCTCATAATCAGCACATGAAATGAACGCCGAGTCGATCTTCTTCATCACTTACTTCAGCAGCAACAGAAGCAAAAGGTTGCAAAGGTCAGATGCACTGTCAGTTACAATAAGGAAAAATACAAGTAATAAACCTTGAAAAGAATGAAATGCAGTAATGTGCCTTAACACATCAGTAGATTGTAAAAAACGAACGTAATACGCACTGACCACTTGCCCGGATGCAGGATCGTAAAACCGTTCCAAGAGCTGGACTGTAGTGGACTTGCCACATCCCGATTGTCCAACCAGGGCCAACGTTTGGCCGGCTTTGACAGTGAGGTCGCATCCGCGTAAAACCGGAAGATCCGGTCTTGTGGGGTAGCGGAAGAACACTGATTTAATAGTAATGTCGCCTTTGCAGTGCACCTGCATGAAAGAACGTAGGATTCCATCACCTGAATTGCAACTTAGTTTGAAGTGGAAAGGACAAAGTACAACCGCAGACAAGTTTTTTCAATCGTTTTGCTAAAAACATTTCAGCAACAGGTCTTCATGAAGGCGACACAGCCAAATCTGATCGCAAAATATTTTCTAGAACTAGGAAATCGATTTCACCTCATTTACGCATCTTCTGTCCTTGCTCAAATCAGGGGCGGATCCAGAGGGGGCGATTTGGGCGATCGCCCCCCCTGAAACTTGCTAAAATATGTTTTCTCACAACGAATTTGTAAAATTCGGAAAACAGCATTCGCGATATAAGGACATTTTGTCGTCCATTGTTTTGTCACAGCAGTGTTGTGAAGTATACTTTATCTCTCTTACATAGCGAAGCTGTTATGACATGAGACTTGACTACCAAATGATACTGAAATCGCCCCCCCTAGTCTTACTGACTGGATCCGTCCCAGACTCAAATAGATGTGGATATGGGCAAGTCCAAATCATCGCAAAGTTTCGAAAGCAGAGCAGGCAGATTCATCGAAAGCTCAACAGCAAACCTATGTCCTTAAATTCTGTTTGCTACACGATGGGATTAGAGGTGAAGGCTTTTTTGACAACAAAAATGCGGCTATGCTGCTTTCTTTCCTTTACCTAAATTGACAACAATTTTAATCAAGTCATCGATATTAGCACCTGGTCTCCAACTTCACAAGCTCACATGTAAATCAAGTAAGAACCTTGACGAGCATCATAACTTTTTAATCTGAAATGGTAGTTCTCAGAGTGTGACGCAAAAAAAGCATGTACATACACAAAACATAACGACATGGATGAACTGCCACATCGAAGCAACAAGACCATTTCACGTTACTGTAGAAGGCATTGCTTTTTTGACCACGTCATCCTGGCAACCACCATTTTTACTGCAAGGCAACGAACAACTTGCACTAAACGGTGAGGTCACGTCCGGGTAGTTTCCCAATTAATTTTGTATTTATTCATAATTGTGACGTGCTTTGCATGGATGTCAAGGCAAATGCAAGGTTTCTTTTTCTAATTAGTGACATGATTTAAAGCTACACAACTGTCAACACAGCGTAGAAATACATTTTTCAGCTCAGTTCAACTGTTTTTCTATTTCATCGTCACTGTAGCGCATCATCAGCGTCATACTTACAGGTTTGTGACCTTCGTCGCTGTAAGCGTCAATCGTGGGAACTTTTTCAAACAAAGCGAACATTCTAGATGCCGACGTCTTTGCTTCTGCGTAATCAGGAGCAACTGAACTATTCTGTCCCATGGCCATTGCTCCGAATATGACGGCGGTTATGACCCTGAAGGTAAACCGACAGAGATCTCAGGTTTTGAAGATGCATTAGGAAATCCCAGACCCAGAGCGAACTCTAAAACAGGCAATACCAATAAGGCACATACCTTTACAATGACCCGATACAGATAGGAATGGTTTGACAGAGCGCATGAAATTCGTCTATTGTACCTCGATGTTATAACAAGTTTTTAACGGACCGAGAAAGCACACTCAAGTATCTCCGAAAAACGTCCGTGGGATCATGCAACTTACCTGAAAACGTTGTCGAATGTCATTTCCTGAGCAATAACCAATTCTATACCAAGTCGAAACACCGCGGCATAAGCAAAAAAGATCACGCATTGAGAGTATCCATAACCGATTCCGACAATAAAACTCTTCGACAACGATTTCCTGCAAAAAAAACTAGTTTAACGAAAGACAGTGAGACCCTTCTTCTATTGGGCGCCATTCGAAAAAATTACATCGGACTCATTTAGCACAATAAAACTGTTACATCGGACATATTTAGTTAAATCGGAATAGATTGACTGTAGCAAAATCGGAACAGACTTCCCTAAATCCGAACAGATTTAGTTAAAATTCGTCTACTAGTGCCTAGGTGTTGTAACAAGGTTCACTCGGACCAAGAAAGCACACTCACGTATCTNTGTACAAGTTCGTGGAATCATGCAACTTACTTGAAAACATTGTCNAGGGGCAATCGGGATGTGGTACGTCCACTACAGTCGGAACTCGGAACAGATTTAAATTGGAAGAGATTTAGCTAAATCGGAACATACTTNGTTAAATCGGACCACGTTTAGNTAAATCAGACAGATTTAGTTAAATTGGAAAGACAAGTATATATTCTTGAAGCTTGCACCTGACGCCAGAAAACTCAAATTGAACATCACGAGACAACTCTCCATATTTTTCCCCAATGGAAACTGTCCATTGGATTGGAATTCAAATCTTTGTCGAATGACATTTTCTTTGTCAACTTCAAATCTTTTAATCGAATGAGATCAGATCTTTGTCGAATGACATAGGTGTTTCATTAGTGAACTGTTGCATCACCCATGCTCAACATTCAAATCAATTGTTTTGGGGGAAGCCATCAGAATGCGAAGGTTGAACGAACGCGATGAAGACTATCAATCAGCTCTCGTGCGATTCGGAATAAAGGTTTACACTCTGGCTTCTCCCAGAACATGGTGCAAGACGTGATAACATTAGCATCTGGCTAGAAAATCAGGCTCCATCCAACCAGCGTAAAAACAATGCCAATAAAATGGTCTGGGCAACGTTTTTCCCTTCGTTATTGAAACTAACTCAAAAAGACAAAAAAGAGCGCAGTCGACTGATTCCTCGAAAGCATACAGAAACACCAGTGCTTTTAAGTGTCGCCGAAAGGGAGAGAGAATCTCTACGAGCCATGCTTTCCTGAAATGTTTGAAATGTGCTGAAGTCAGAGAATAGCTCACCTTTCTGATGAGATGTAAGAGAGAAAAAATCTTACTCCCATCTCACAGCAGAAAAAACGTAGACTTTGTTGATCGAGCAAGGGAATAGACTTTTACGGGACGATTTAATTAGTTTGGAAAGATTCGCTAAAGGAGACGGAGAAGCGTGGAAAATGGTGAACGACAACGAAAGGTGCGCCATTTATAAAGAACGCAACAAAACCAAACTGCGATTTGTAAAAAAGTTCAACTGGATACGCGATAAACAACGCTGCCACATTCTAGGCCTACGCCAAGGCCTAGCTAAGAACGCCATGGAAAAGAAACGCAGGAAAAATGCTGGAGACACCCAACGCTTTAGAAAGAGGCAGAAAACTCGCAAAATGCAAGCTGTGCTGCCAGAAGCTCAAAAAATGATTTTGAACAAATCATCGATCGAACTAGATGATCACGACAAAGCTTTTATTACGCAAAGGTCTGAGACCCCAACACCTAACTGGAGTCAATCAATTGAAAACGCAGAATGGCTAAACATTCAACAACATGTCAGAAGAACTGAGCGGAGTGCGGTGCTTGGAGAAAAGCATGAGGGGGACTTTGTGTTGCCAAAACAATTGAATATTCCCAAATTATCGAGACCCGAAAGTGGCAAAATTGATGAAGAAACCAAAACATACGTGGAAATGGTTTGTACTAAATTAAGGAGCATAAAACCTTTGGTGTTGAAAGCATACCCAACAAAAAACAATTTGTCTAAGGAACAGAGAAAATGTTTTACCAAATTGGCTAAACCAACAGAAGAAAGGAAAATTGTGATCGACCGAGCGGATAAAGACGGAAAAATTGTTGTCCTTAATTACGAAGACTACGACGTTATAATGACGATAGCGTCGTAGTTGAGAGAACTGCAACGGTTCTGCAACAGTAATGTCGAGAGAACTGCAATTCCAACTGCAAACTTTGTCGTTTAACCCCGCAAACTCATCCTTGGCATGGCAGGTGTCTGGTTTTGGCCTCCTGAAATTTCAATTGTGTGTCATAGGCGTAGCCAAGGTAGGGCCAAGAGGGCCACATTCCCCTCAAATTTCTAGCTCATCTTGTTGTTTTGTTCTTTGAGAGGCGGTGTCCCAAGCCAGATACTGTTGCTCGCTTGAAGTCAAAATATTTAGTCCTTCCCAAATTTTGGCTACAATACTATTTTGTATGGTTTGTGGATCCAACTTTTCCTTAATCAAAGTCCAAAGTACTTCTGAGATTGTGTATGAAGCTTTTAACTTTCGTCTAAAATTACTCAGTGTGCTCTCAAAGCAATAAGCCTAAACCCAAGAAGAGCTCGAAACACAAGCATGCCTTCGTGTCGGAATGAATGTGATAAAGTCAATATTTNTCGGCAGGGATTTTTTNAAGATATGACCTTGCTGACCGCAAANAAATTTTGAAAGACCGCAAGTATTTTCTCGGAATACCGTGATGTTCGTAAAGCAAGGTTTCAGTGGATTTTGATGATGGTNGTAAAGCGAATTTCTACNGTATTCTGAGAAAGTGCTGGAAAAATTTGAGACTGTTTCAGTCTCTCAAAACACCTTAAAAAACACTGTTGGTCAGTACGTTAAAACAATCATGACGTAATAACGCATAACTTATTGTGCTTGGTTGATTATTATCATTTGATAGCCAAACAAATGACAGCATGAAACACGGTATTGTCTCTAAAAATGCAGTAGAAATAGATTCACTGCAAGCCTACTTTTAATGTTCTTGTTAAGTTTNCAAAAACTTTTATATCTGACTTGTGAGGCCAANTTGTTTCGCGACCACAAATGGGGTCGCNACCCACAGTTTGAGAAGCCCTGCGTTAAACAACAGCGCCATTCTGTTTNCAGAGGCTCTAAGCCAGTGCTTTTCAAACTTTTTTCGTCATGGCACACTAATAACTTCTGGATTTGGCCGCGGCACACCTATTTTATAATGGCGAAAACCTACTGCTACATGGACCAAACATTTTACAAGCTTTTTGTCACAGCATGTAACTTTCGCGGCACACTTCAGTCTCTTTCGAGGCACACCAACGTGCCGCGGCACACAGTTTGGGAAACCCTGCTCTAAGCTATGGAATGCTTTTCAAATATAGTTGCTCTTTTAAATATAGTTTCCATTGCTTCCTGAGTTTATGCGTGTGTGTGTTTCATTCAACTAACCAGTTCCGGATTTGTGTGTGATTGGTTCGATGTTTGTGCCGCTGTTGGTTGCAGTTCATTCCATGTGACTACTATACGGCTTTGTCTGTTGTACTTCTTGTGTTTTCTTTTCTCTTTTTTGTGTGTTTTTCTTTTTGTTTCCTTTCTTTGCGTTAATCATAATCTTTGATTGCTTTCACTTTGTTCTTTTTAAGGGTTGGCTGACTTGTTGANCTCNNGGTCATTTCGCCAATCCTCGTAGTCTTTTCGTTGAACTATGACATGTTTACANCTTGCGAAAATAGATTTGATGATTGATCTGTTCCNATTCAACTAAATCTGTCTGATTTAGCAGTTTTTTGTGCTAAATATGTCCGATATAATTTTTATACAAACGCCGCCATATATATTTCTGTAATATGGCTAACAGCGTGTGATTGCTCCAATAAGGCAAGAAAATCATACACCCAACTCAAAACTTAATTACAGCAAAGTCGGGAACCTTGTCAGAAAGGTCAACTTACTTGACAGGAGCTCTCAGATATTCAACGTAGCGTTCGAAAAGCTTTTGTTCCTTGGTCAGTGACGCAACAGTACGAATGTTGCTGATTGCTTCAACAGCTACGTTCCCTGAAATTATCAAGCAAGTGATGAAGTCTAATAAAACGAACGCCAGAAACGAATGAACATGGAACAGGAACTGATATGGTAAAACGCAAAGAGCTTAATTTCAGGCATATAGCGTAATTGACGTGGCGTGGGTTGAGCAAGAACTACGGCGAAAACACATTAATTGAAATAAAACTTTCATTAAAAAGTCTTTCACCGAACAACGCGACGAGAAGCTATGAACTTTTGACAAACTTCCAGCCACAGCTCCAATATTGGAAAGCTTGGCTTCAGTGAGGATCGTACTCATGACCAAGCCAAAGTTGAAATTTATCAAAATAAGCTACGGATTCCAACAATAAAAGAAAGTCATAGTCGATGTAACAGTGTGTCCTGTAACATTCCCTGTCAGCTTGTGACGAGGTTATTACGAGGACGAACTTTTTGCTTCAAAGATGGTCGTAATCTCGAAAATTCAGTCTCGGGAAAACCTTTTGTTCCCAATTCGGGACAAATTTACTTTTCTCGCAGGTTGATTTCATTCGTGGATGAAACGCACGAAAGTATGGAGGAAAAATAAGACTCCGAAGAAATCTGACCGANCAAAAGCATTAACATGCTANGAGTGTTTTCTGCGATCAAAAGAACAAAAGACTCAGCGACTTGGACAATCTGGTGAGCTTTTANCACTTTGAAGTAAAGTAAACGCAAGCGTTGAAACCTTTGTCAANAAAGGCCTTTTTAAGGCTGGTGAGATTTGCTTTTGCGTCACTGCGTTAACAAAGCCCTTGTTCAAGTTTTCGGTTCGATTAAGCAAGCCTGAATTAACTAGTGCTTTGGCCGCGGCTTTCAGCCACAAACTGTTGACGCTGTTCTGCAAGTGGCTCCAACAGCATTGTCTGACGTATGAGTGACATTGATCATGTGGGATAATTGCCAATTCCCATTTAAAATAACTCAATTTTAATTTAACCTGTTTAAATTCAGAATACCGCAATATACATCCCAAAACCTTTTAGCCCTTTGTCCAAAATATCTCGGGTCGTTTCAAAAGGTGCCGCCCTTGCAGAGCGCTGAGCAGATTATAGAAGAATTTCTGTTGGAAAAACAACAGGTGGAAAGTCATTGACACTCTCTACCTTCTAGGCAACGAAATACGAACAAAGGATCCGCGATAAACGAACCTGCTTCGTCGTAAGCTTGCTTTTCTGCTGATTCGCCTCCCATCACCAGCTGTACTTCAAGAAAGCCTCCAAGCGCGATGAAGGGTATGAAGGCCATGGTAAGAAGAGTGAGTTTCCAGCCGTAAGCAAAAGCGATGCCCAAAGCCACCCCTGAGCAGCGACAAAGGCGTATTAAAACACTCTGTGCCATGACAGAGCAGGTTAACTAGGCATATTTTTCACAGTTCTAAAAAGAATGCTTAAAACACATTTGCCACGCCCATGTTTCTCAAACTGTGCGTCGCGACGCCCTGGTGCGTCGTTTTAATTTTCAAAGGGCGTCGCAAAAACTAAACTCAGTGCAGTTTCATTCAATAAACTAATAACAGTAATATTCAGTGCAGTTTTATAATTTTGCCAAAGAATATTTTTCAAGTGCGATCATGCTAACAGTAGATAGCCTATTTGCTACCACATGACTACGTAACTGTAGTTATTGTTTAGGTACAAAATGTTCACTAATAAACGGATGGAACAATTTAGTTTACTTTGCGTCAGACAAATGAAGGCTATGCAACAGTAGTCAGTTATAAAAATAGCCAACTGGCTGGTTGCCTGGCTTAGAACGACTATTTATTTAAATTGGCTTACTTGTGTGATATCTTTGCTAAATTGAATAAATTCATTATTTCTACGCAAGGACCGGACAAAAGTACGCTTGACGTATCAAATAAAAGTGCGGTGTTCGTTAAAAAGCTATCGTTGTGGAGGGAAAATAAAACAAACATGTCTGGAAGTTCTCAGTGCTTTAGTTTTATTTGAACAAAAGTACAAATCAAACAAAATATCAGGGTCGTTTTCATCGTGTTTTCATCAATTGTATGTATAAAACTTCGATAACACGTGTCTTTCTTAGCATCTTAATGCTGGCGCGCCGCAAGCCCAGCAAACTTTTCCAAAGGCGTCGCAACGAAAAAGGTTTGATAACCCCTGTGCGGCGTTAATAATAAGCACATTCCATCACAACGCATGAACATAATTCAAAAAAGGACGTGGCTTAGTGATGAGTACAACAACACCGTTGATCATCTTGGGAAGATCCATATGCCTTTCTGTCATCACTCAAATCATTACACTTTTCTGCTGATGGGTTTACACAGATATGAGAAACGTAGCCGCTATAAAGTTTCTTGATAGAATGTTCCGTAATGTGCTGCTGTAGCCCTGCTAGCGATACGTGTGCATGTTGTTCAGCTCCATTTATACTCGGTTGTTAGTAGTCCCTCAGGAGTGTCACCAGTCTACGGCGGACATTTCGGATTGCTTGCGCCGTGGGCCACACGGCTCCATTCTGTGAATGCTGCATTATAGTGGCGAGCCGTGGCGTACGCGGAAAATTTCCGAGGGGAGGGCCAAAGCATAGGCGTAGCCAGGGGAGGGCCAAAGGGGCCATTCCTCCCCCCAAATTTGTAGAAAATATAGTCATTTTGTGCTTTGAGAGGCGTTTTTCTAAACACAATAGTGTTATTCGCCTAAAATTAAACATTTTGGTATACACTGCCGAAAACTGTTTATACATTTTTTATTTTTAGGGTCTGGGGGGAGGGCCATGGCACAGTGGCCAGCCCCCTCCGTATGCTAGTGGTGGCGGGCCAATGGAAGCGTCGCGCGTGAACCTTTTTTATGCATTAAACCAGTGGTTTTCAACCTGCGGGTTGTTTGCTCCTTTTCTAGGGATCGCGAGAGCTTCTGATAAAAATATTTCATAATTTCTTCTTTGTTTTATATTTCGTATACGGAACCACTTTTTATTGTAGCTAAAATAATAGCATCAACTGGCAAAAATGATAGCCTACTTTTTCATTTAAAGTTGCTTTAAGTGTGACTATTGCCATTACAAAGTTTTGAGTGTAACCATGAACATTACAGTACAGGGTACTGCTGTTTGACAACTCACGAATAACTTTGTGGCATCAGAATGTGCTGTGTTTGTAAATTATATATTCGAATGAGGTAGTTTTCAATGAGTTGTGCTGTGGATTGATTTGTATACGGCACAGGTCTCTCCCATGCTGCTGCCCTGTGCATGAAATTAATGAATGAGTCTTTGTTCAACCAGTGATTACTATATCTTGTAGTAATCACTGGTTCGACCAGTGATATCGTACGTTATTCTTTAGTCATTGTGATTTTCTATTGTGCAAACACAACTGCATTACATATGCCTGATTGGAAATTTTCTAAAGGGGGTCGCTAGGTTAAATTGGGTTGCAAAATGGGCCGTTGCATGAAAAAGGTTGAAAACCACTGCATTAAACCGAACATGCGGCTGAACAAGTCGCAAGTCCCTTTGTTCAACGCTTCGTTGTGAGAACGGACTTGGAAACGAACCCATTCTACCAACTTTAGTGGCGCGTACTCAACCTACCGTACCACTTCGTCTTCGACGCTATTTATGTTGTTATTGCCATAAATTCTTAAAACGCCAGTTATGACGTTGGATTGAACTCCAGTCGCAAAACGACGCTCATCCCTGAAGATTAAATCAATCCAACACTTTTAGCGACAAAGCTGCTGCAAATGATAAAACCGAAGCTGATTTGCCACTTTTAAAAACGAGAAGCTTGGTTTTGTTTAAATAAAAAATGTAATTATGGTGCTTTTCAGGAAAAAACAATAAATTTGCATATGAAAGTTGCATGCTGGCTGTCTTTTTATGCAGCTGTGCATGCAGCGTCTGTGTGCAGACTATCTCGAGAAAACCTGAGTTGCGCTACGTGCAGTAGACACACGAAGCATTATACTAGTTATGAGGAAGGCCATGTAAGGCAAGCACACAAACAGAAGTTAGACTTTCCACTACCAATTAGTCGTAGTCATGGAACAGTGGGGAAATGATATCACCATCTGGGAAAGAGTAAATGAAAGCAATGGCTTTGATGACAAGATTAAAAAGTTGATATCCTAAAGCCGGAAACAAATAACAAAATTAATTTTGCCAACTGATGCCGACTCAGTTGTGTTAAACACATTTGGGAAATCGAATGCTTACTTCCACAAGCATCAACGAACGGTTAACCGCTGTCTCGGAATGATTGCAACGAAATGAAACGCTGTGCGGTCGTTATCGCAAGATTGGTACCGACAGTCAAAATGCAGTTCATTCACAAGCATCACAACAGTTTCACTACAGGTGAAAGTGCTTAATTATTAGCTGAATTGGAACAGGTGTTGCATGGGGATCTGTTTGTATTGAAAATGAAAAAGCAAACTTCAACAAATTTCAACTAAAGCATGCAGTATGTATAATAATAAGAGATGGACACCTTTCTGCGTAATTACTAAACGCTTCAGGCTGGTTTCCTTAATTTAGGCTTTTCTAAGGTTTTCAAACTATTGGAAAATCTAACTAACCTTTTCAAGATGTTAGAAAATCTAACCAGGCAGCTTGCCTTGGCAAGTTCATCTGTTGAGCTTAATATATTACATACTGAACAAAGCAGGTAGATGATAAAATTCCTCAAGTTCTTTCTCAAACAGATCACGGTACTTCTACACATGGATGTGTTTCGGTCGCGAGCCATATAAAGTTCCAGCGCCAACATTAACCTATACGCGAACTGTGAGAAACATCACTAAACATTATATTCTAACTGGTTGCTAATGTTTTGAAAAAGGGTTATTGATGTTTACAAAAAACGTACCTTATCTTACAATACGAAACCTCCTGACATTTCCTGATCCAAACAGAACAATTAATTTTCCGCCTCATCACATTACAAGTCACACAACACCCAGGTAATATCTTACATTTTATATAAACGAATATGCAATCACATGAAACAGTGCCTCGATCCTCAGATTCAAAACAGCGCATTTTACGTACAAAGTTTAGATCAGTGGCTCATGACCGACGTAAATCAACTCAAAAGGTTGTTCCAGAAAAGTTAAAAAACTCACCAAGCGANCAGAANTTTTTGAGGATGGTGCCCAAACGAACGCCAGTGCANCCTTGCACNCGCGAAGCGTCACTTCCCAGTCGAGTGCAAAGTGCACCGGTGCTGTTGCGGTGGTCGTCGAAATAAGCAATGTCTTGTCGCAAAATCGAGCTGAAGGCTCT
>JGI24022J15233_10007261_pt1 | contig 12185 bp, 8 predicted proteins | sample Ectturendosymbi2_FD_15233 | JGI IMG/M metagenome (IMG submission 15233)
CCTACTTGTCTCTGTGTCATGATGGAATTCGTGGTTGGAGCCATTTCGCTTTCATGTGAATTGTGTTCACTTTCTAAAGCTGCTTTCGTTCATGTGAGGCCGAAACAATTGTGTACGGAAAACGGTATTTCGATTTACATGTGCAGTGCTGTTGAAGTTGCATGATTAGCACAGAATTTTCGACATAGCAGTACACGTGTGTGATTGCATCTACAGTGGCGTTTAGGTGTCTCTAGTGAATAATAACGCTAGTTTATCTTTAATGATATTCACAAGCCTATGTTGGGTTTGATAGGGTTGATCATAGCAACTTAATCTTCAAAACAATGAAAAATCGCCATGCAAGGTAGACGTTTGTGTTGCCCCCCCTACTTTTTCCTTGGCCCCGCAGTGGCCACTTTGAATTCATTCTAGAATCGCCACTGACTGTGTCCTAGTATATGAGGTGTTGATGAAAGACTTACAAAGTGGAATTTCATGATTCGAAGAGATCGAAAGTCATTCATTTAGAATGTGCAAAGCAACGCTTTGCTGACAAATAGAGAGCAGTAACTTTGATTTGATAATTCATTCATTCATTTTCATACCCGCTTTCCCTCTGGGGAGGGTTGCGGGCCTCGAGGGCACCAATACTAGGACTCGAAATACGTCACGGTTTTCAGCAATCTCTAATAGTTCTGCTGGCTCCACACCAAGACGGAACCAAGAACCACGCCACCTGGTCCTTGGTCGACCTCTGGGCCACTTTTCCGTTGGTGCAGCCAGCAGGATTTGCTTCGCTGATCTTTCCTCGGGCATTCTGGTCGCGTGGCCGAACCAACGTAGCTAAGATCTCTCTTTAATGAAGAGTAGTTTCAAAATCAGAGCTCAGGCCTTTATGAATTTCACAACTTTGCCCTAAACTCTTCGCAAAAATTCCATCTCAGCCGCTTGTACTTGAGATATCGGTTTTTCGATTATTATCTAAGATTCATGACCATAGGTGAGAATCGGAGCAAAGACCGATATAAAAACTGACAGCTTTACGATGCCTCAAAGCTCCCGTTTCGTGACCACAGAGCGGTAGAGCTCACGCAGAACTGTGTTTGCTTTGCCAACTCGTGTCTCAATCTCCCTTTTCTGTCTTCCGTCATTTCTGAATGCATTCCAAGGTGCTTGAACTTCTTGACCTGCTGCAATGTATTTTCGCTTACTTGCCGAGCGCACTGTCTTGGTTTCCTTGATAGAACTCAGTCTTTTTAGTGCCAAATTTCATTCCCGCCCGGTCTCACACAGCTAGAAACCGGTGCAGTGCATGTCGAAGACCGTTTTCAAAGGATGTAAGCGCACCAAATCGTCCTCAAAGAGCAAACAGTCACTGCAGTCAGCTTCCAACAGTGACACCCTTGTCGATTAGGCTGTGACTGTCTATCCAATTCTTATAGACTATGAACAGGAGTGGTGACACCACATTTGAATAAGTAAATGCTAGTGTTGACCAAAAAACAAGTTTGGAAAAATTAAATCCATGCAGCATGTGTTAGTAGCCTTACAAGTTACAGCATTTATATTTTTGTAATTTAACTCCTTGGATGCCCACCTACCTTGGCTGCCCGGGGCCGTCGCCCCGTTCGCCCCCCCCTATTCACGCCACTGGGTGTGAGTGATTTTTAAGTTTGTTTTAAAATGTTGAACAATACGCAACATCAGATACAATAGTAAAAAAATTAGTTTTAAAACTAGGTTTGAAAATTTTGTTTTCTAAACACACAAATACCTTTAGTAATTCCCCAGCCGGTAGCCCAGAGGATTTTGTTTTCCGCGGCCTTTTCTTCTGGCAGGCAAATCGGTTGGACGAAACTATTGAAGACAATTGGTTTTTTGAGGCGAATTATGGCAATATCATTGGTGATGACTCCTCGGGTAATTCCAGTGACGAAATTTTCGTGCTGCTCCAAAAAGTCAATGTCTGCATACATCGATAAAACAGAATTAAGTTATGAAAGTGAAAGCGTTGTTGGCACAAACCGGACACTGCCGATTCACAGAATTGAAGTAGCTGTTCAGGTGAAAGCCAGTGCAGCGAACAGAAATGCGGTGAAAGCCAAGTAAAAGTGCTGACTGGAATGTGGACTACAGTGTTTCTGTAGTGAAAAGATGATAGTGAACACTGCTTTTGCAAGTGAATCTGCGTGAGCTTCATTACCGCTGTGGTTTATTCACTACTGCTGTAAATGTCATCACGCAGGCCACAGTATATCACCAGGAGGTGCAAAATACGTTGGGCTATGTTATTCTGTTTTAATAAGAGCTAAAATTGCCTGCTCTGTAGGCGAATTCTACACCCCGTAATCATCACATAGTGTCTGATTCTTGGTGGTGAAAGGCTTCCTTGCAATGGATCCAGTTAGGATATGTTATTTCGCGGTTTAAAGGAATACATTACTTCCACGATTATTATCCGAACCTCGCAAACGATATTCGATTATTTGGTCACATGATGAAGCAGCTCAACTGCCGCAGAACGCGAATCTTCCCGCGAACAATCTTCAGTAAAATATACTCACTTTTCGGTAGATCTACTGTTGCAACCGATGGTTAACTGGAAAATTTCTTAGTAAATTGTTGAACTTTTATCTATTTTTGAATCGTAAATGTGTTATGATTCTGTTTGGTGCTGCTTGTTTAACTTAGATATTGAGAATTCAATTATCCGTGTTTTTACTTTTCCGTTCAGATTTCTAAAATATTTTTCCAGCTAGACCGGATAATCGAGGAAACACTGCTGCAAGCAAAGGTCCTTCAAACTGCCTCATTAGGTAGCAAGGTAGGGACCCCAATGAAAAATTTATTTGATGCTTAAGACAAACATAACACGAATGTATCTTTCACAACGTATGCGAGGCAAACGGCACTGTTTATCATGCATAAAAAACATTAAAAACTTTTTTTACTGCCTGACCTTCACGACCTCGGAAGATCTGAACCTGTTTTCCATGGGTGTATTTCTCTCCCATAAGTCGTCCCACATGGATTTCGTAAAATATTGCGTCCAGACTGTCAAATTGAAACGAAATAGGAAGTTTAATGGCAGTGTGAGTCAGAAATGCAAAATACATTTAAACATATCACGTGGCGGTATCATCAACTTTGAGCAGATGTTAAAAGCGCTTTTAACGTACAGATCGTTTATTTCAACCATCACCAGAAACAACTCTCTAATGATTTTCGTTTCAAAGGATTCAAGTCAGTCTTACAGTATTAGTCAGGAAAAAAGCTACATACTCTGGCACTTTGCTAGCTTTGCTTTGCTTATTCAGGCAGTGAGCGGCAGTCACCAGCCAATGTTTACAAATGACAGATGCGCCACATATAAATGTCCGCGATCCTTCCTTCTTAAGAATCATGGCCGTCCATGGATGGCTGAATGGATGCGCCCTGCAAATTTCAGTAAAATGTTGATTGAAAAAATAAGGTATCAGCATCAGATTCTGTATATGCTTCGAATGGCAATCAAGTAAAGCCTTTACAATGTTGCCACGGGAAGAAAACGTAAAGCACGTTTTGCAAGACCTTGATCTCCATAACCCTGCAATCCCGTCGCCACGGGAGAGCTTTTGTGGGCTTATCCCCATCAAACAAAACTCCAAGCCACCCCAACGGAAATGTGGAACACTATAAATTAGTGGAATTTTTATCAAAATTTCAGAATGTCAAGCCCCCCTGCACAAACGTAAAGTCGCCTATTGAAGACCTTCTGGCAATGGTTATGTGCAGAAGCATTTGCGTTGTTACTTAGACATTCAACTACATTTGATTTTCTAGAAAACGTTGTTTCTCTTCGTACCGTATGCATACAGGACGAAGGTCAGGAGGTCACTTTCGTCATGTTATGAAAAATGTGAAAACAAGGCGAATCAGGCAGTGTAAGCTAATTTGAGGGGAATAAAGCGATTTCAGAGACACGGAGGTTGCGCTGTAGAATAATATTGTAAATAAAAGAACAAAGAAAATTGAATGACAGGGTTGGGTCGTTGATAATTTTAATGTTTAAAAATCGGATACAGTGGCAAAATAATCAAGTCGCTAGGTTTTGGCTGTTGAAGGAGCCAAACCGAAAATGGGGGAGTGGGTTATGCCAACCACACCGTTGTATGAAAATAAAATTTGCAGGAGAAACAAAGAGAGGAAAACGAATGTTTCACAGTGTTTGCTCAAACGCAAAAAGTTGCAGCAAATGACTAAAACAGGCAATCACTACACCCGATAGTTAAATCACGCCAAGCTTCCTAAAATTTTTAAAATAACCAGCAGTAGATCGATAATAATTAACACAATATAACTATACTGACAATTATGTGGGTTCGCTGGTACGATATGGGGTGGTCTAGTGCTTTATTGAGGGAGTCATTGTCACATGGACCAGGTATGGTCGGTGATGATCCTTAGGCAGACATAAAGTCTAAGGATCGGATATATTACAATTTTATCGTAAGGCATGGGGACAGGGGGCGAAAATCTGAGGGCTATAACGTTTCGCCCGCACAACATGTTCCTCCCGAAAAGTAGATCTTCAAAAAGTTTGAGAAGTAAATTTTCTAAGAAAGAAAAAGTCACATCTAGTGTAATTTTTACCCCATTCATACCAGAAAAGAGTTGAATTAACAAAAAATATTTTTTAAAGATTACAATTTCGATACAACTTCAAAAACATATTTTTGCATGTTTGAAATGATTTCTTTCTGAAAACAAAATAACTAGGGCTGCAGCCCTCCCTGCACCCCCTCCTACTACACCTGATGTAAAGTACATACGGTGATTAACTTCATATATGTAACATTTATTATGCAAATATATTTGCAAAATTGGATTTTTTCTATGTTTGTTGGTTATAGAAAGCCCTTTATGATGTCTCGAAACTCCATTATATCCTAACTGATTGATTGATTGTTTCATATGGCTCAGCTAATAAGCAGAAATAATACAAAGAGCCATCGCACAGCAAGGCAACCAATTGTCAGTGAATATTAGAAATGAAAGCACAATGACAATATAGCTGATCATTTTGAACAGAGAGTGTCACTGTGTCATATAGGATTGATGAAAGACCAAGGCGGTCATCTAGTCAACCAGTCCTGGATAGGAACGCTTCTCGATACGTTCACCGATCCTACTGGAACAGTGGGGTTGAAATCTCTGTGATTTCTGAAACAGACACCACTGTAGTCAAAACACATGCATTTTCAATTTCGGTGCATCCAGCTGAGATCGTCTGTCTTGTTCACCTAAGTTCAAGTTTTTTAAAGCTACGAAACGACGGCAAAAATGTCTCACCTCGTCCCACCGACAATCTTTTTTGTGGAATCTTTGCGGCTACGAGAGAGTAGGTTTAGATCTATATTGTCAGGCAGGGGTATTCCCGGATAAATCTTTGGCTTTCCGCATTCTGTTGGGTAACATTTCGTAGGAGGAGGGGCTGAGACCCTGTACTGAGAACCTGCAGATGGTTGCTACAGTTAAATATTTTGTCCAGCGATCAATGGTTGCTCAAAACAAAACCCACTATCGCTAGGATTAGTATTAATGTTCTTTTTCCTGGCCATATGCTATCAAGTTTTTGTCAGTACGCTTACATCTTCCCCAACGACAATAAGTTTGCATCACGAACGCGGGGTGAGTTGTTGTTGCTCGTCTTGTTCCAGTAGTTGTCGATACAGTTGTTGTGGTCGTGGTGGATATTGGTTTTCTGAAAAAAAAAACGCTTCTTAGCATTAACAAATGCTTGTGAAAGTTAAGTAAAAACCGCTTGTAAGCATTTAGAGTGGCATTAATCTTGGTTTTATGCCTTCAAGCACACTGGAAAAGATATTGCAATGGGCGAAACATTGCAAAACTATAATGGTTTCAATGTTTTGCCCTATTTTTAAAATGACATTTCCCTTCTTGCACAATACAAGCAACATAAGCAAAAGGTACTCACTGAAACGAAGTTGGCAGCTTATAATTGTGTGCCGAATACCTGACTAAAAAGTGTAAAAACTATCTTGATTTTCTCAACATTTATAGTCACGCAAATTAAATGCTTATACGAAAAGATTCGAGAAAAAGAAAAAACTAGGTTTCTTTCCATTACACTACATGTCTTCAGTGGTATTTTTTTATCTTTCAGGAAGGTGGCTATTAAAAATGATTCCGTCTATGATGAAGTACCCTTTTTCTCTTTTTGATGCCACTGATTTTTAATGAAATTGCAATTGGTGTTTCCATAGTGAAAACTTACTGTAAAGAATTGCTTATGGTATATTTATGCAAACACGATTGCTGTTTTCATCGAATTCCACTCTTATTTTCTTGTTGAGACATGCAAATCTTTACGAATTTAGTTTCACAAGGAAATTTTTTTCCGTTTCTTGATCTTTACCAAAAATCAAAGCGTTTTGCTGAAAAAAACATGAAGATAAGATTCAGGGCCTAATCCAAACGAAAGCATTGTGTAATTTTTTTTCTGAAAAGAAGCAAAGTAGTTTTGCATGCTACATCATGCGTCATACATGCCCTTACGAGATTCTCGCTGTAACGTGAAGCGCATGAACAATTTTCTCTCGTCTACGGCTGTTGCCACTCCCTATAATTGCCGCAACAAGCATGATCTCTTACGATTTCCGCACATTTTGCGTTCATCCTCCTCACAAAGGCGAAAACGGCGTCAATTGCTCAAAAACATAGCAATTACATTTGCTTTGGGTTTATTAGCACGTTGTCGAGCAAGGAAAGTGACTTCGCTACCTCTGTTATTACTGACGTGTCGATTTGCGAGGCAGCTTTATTAAGAGAATAGAAGTCTTTATTCAGTTAATAACCAGAAAATTTGAAAGGTTTCCTCACAGTGGTTTACATGCTGCACACGCAGCATGAATAGACAAACGACAAACGTAAAGGCGTAATTCGTGATGTGTAAAACTTCATCCAACATTTGCAAACAAAATAGTTCGGAAAATGTGAACCTTCTGGAAAAGAACAACCCAAAACTTATGACGGTTATACTATGACGGTTACACTCAGCTATTATGAGTGCGACGTTGATTGGCTTGTCGGCAGTTGACAGTGCACGAATATTCCGCGAAACGCAAGCAAAAATTCTAAAATTACTTTCCACTTTCTGGGATCATCTTTACGATAACTGTTGAACTCACTGTCTACGATGATAACTTCCTTCATCCAGGTGACTCGTAGTTAACAATTGCTTCCCCCTCACACCACAATTTGTTTGATTAACTTGCCCAGCAGTTGGAACGTTTTTAACCAAAACTACATTGCGATGTTTCTTTAGAAGAGAATGCCTTTCGAACCTTATCACATCTGACGCTGCTGCTGGAGGAGCTCCGCTTGCCAAGATGGCAGATACTGTAGGCCTGCACCTAGTTGCATCGCGTAGTTGCAATGCAAAGGTTCAGTTCTACACGTCTACAGTTGGAAGATGGCTGATTTGAATGGTATTGATGGTTAGCTAAACTGTTAGGCAAGCATTCAGGTGCCGCATTTCTATTCTTCAGTTCTGCTCAGTGCATCAAAACTACACGTGATAACAGTGTTTGGTTATCCATGATATTCACAACGAAAAACCCCTTCCTGTAACAAACAGTTAACGCATGCGATTATGTCTGATATACTATTAACACAAAAAGTCAGCAACTGCATTCTCTAACATGCTATAGTGCGTCGCACAGCTACTTTCAACAACTTTGACTAAAAGGGTTGAGGAGACAAAAGTTCGTTCAGTTACCTTGTTGGTCTCGCTGTTGCACGGATCATTCTGTTTCTTTTTTCAACCAACTCAGGAATGCTTAGTGTAAGCAAATCTATTACAGAGAATTCTTTCAGACTTCCTCCCGTTTGACCCTTGAGCGCTTCAAGGAAGGTCGGTTTCTTTGTAGGCGTGGCCACTGTTGTTGTAGCAGGCAGAGTTGCCACAAATCCTGGTGGTAACGGTGTGCTCCTTGGTGGGTTGGAAGAAATGGGTACCCCGAATCTCGTTGGAGGATCTTTAAATTTAAACGGAAAGTTGTTATTACTTTGGCTTGCAACCAATAGGAAAATGTGGTTTGCGTTGATTGCAGAATTTGGTAATCAGTACAGCTAATGGCACAAGCCATAAGTCGCATCATCACGTAAACGCAGGTGTACTGCAAAGTGAAAATGACTCACAAAAGGCTGTCCCTTTTCTCTAACAATTTGATTACAACCGTACTTTAATGCTTTTGTCGCTTGACGTTATCTGAGACACAATTGTTTTTGAATATGTTCCTGAGTTCAAATATAAATGCATTCCGCATTGTACTTAAAGGGATGAAATATATTGGGTCAGTTTAAACCACCATCACCACTAAAGGTAGCCAATTACACAGTAAACAGCATTCAGATTTTAGTTACACGATGTCATACTGCAAAACGCATGTGGTAAATTGGTAAGACAACTCCATTTATATTGTAACCGGCGCAAAGATTGAAAATAAACACGTTTGAAAACAATAAGCAGATATATTGCAACCTCGGCCTAACCATTAAACAGAAAAGCATGTGTTGAAACAGTGTCCCAGTCTCCTATCGGAGTATAAATAGAACTGAAGATTATGACGTTACTTTTACTCAGAGGCGTAACGAGGTTAGATGGCGCCAGGGGCTTGAAGCAAGTTTGGCTCCCCCATGTTCGAAATTGAGGTCTTCGGAAGCAAATGCACTGTATTGAAGGAAGTACATTTGACATTGTTGGGACTTTTCGGCGTCCGCGCACTCAGTCGGCGCCCCCATAGTGATTCGGCGCCCGGGGGATTGTGCCCCTATTTCGCCCCTCGTTACGCCCATGCTTTTGATTTCAATTTCCCAAAAGACTTTGTTTACAAGAGCCTTCAGTACTGGTAACTATTCTGATCACTCAAAAAATTGAAAGTAGAAAAAACTTTTTGTTCTGGTGCCCATTAAAGTGTGATCGCAGTAAGATGAATTTTACAACGGTGCCCACGCATATTGGTACCTTAAAATATTTTTAGCAGGAAATCTACCTGAAGAGAGTTGATAGTTTTTCCAGTTTCTTCAAGTCACACGGAGATATTAATTCATCAAACAGACTTTTTCCCCAGTGGAAAGGTCAAACAAATAGTTTACAGTAATTGCAACAAGCACACGGGGATTTACAATTTATGAAAGCATAGCATGCAGGGTATGTAACGTTTCAGCACGACGATGAGCGAATGCCTTATTGCAGTGGTTCCCAAACTTTTTCTGATCGCGTACCATTTGAGGGTCCCATACTATCACCACATACCACTTTGTTCCAGGAAAACTTAATCTACTACCAAATATAATTTGATCAAATGTTTGGAAAACCAGAATTGACACAAATGCGACATGAACAAAAATTGGCTGTGAGAAATTATAACGGCCATTTTTTAAAAACACCATGGGAAATGCTTAAAAACTCAGGTATTTATCAACAGAACCCGGTAAGTAGAAACTATAGCTGTGAACATATTTTTGTGAAGTAAAAAAGAAAGTATAGGCGTAATCGCGTACCACTTTAAAGGCCTTCGCGTATTGTGGTACGCGTACCACAGTTTAGGAGCCACTGTCATATTGGCTGTTGTGTTGTTTCAATGTTTGTTCCCTTTCAGTACTACCTGCGCGTACCTCCAACACCTACCCCGTGATATGTTACAATAAGGAGGGTAACGAGGGGGCCAGGTGGGGCACGATGCCCCGGGTGCCGAATCACTGGGGGGGACGCCGAAAAGTCCCAATAGTGTCGCAAGTAATTCCTTCAATGCAGTATTTACTCCCAAAAAAACTTTGGTTCGAACATGGGGTCGCCAAACTTGTCTCTTGTCCCGGGCGCCATCTAACCTCGGTACGACCCTAGTTACAATGAGGCGTTTTTAATGTGATTATGTTGTTTCACTAACCTCTGTGACATGGACCAAGAGTCATAGGCAACCACGTAAAAATTAACTAATACCGTTACCTTCTTTTCTGTAGCACAGAAAGCTCGAACCAACTTGACTGTAGCAGCAACCTAAAGAGCTGCAGAAATTCAGCCCAACGTTGTCTCTTGCGCATATTTGAATATTTCCACTGGGAATCAGGCACTGGGCGTCAGGGCAGCTGGAGCTCGTAGCTGCGGAAATATACTGCAGGTAAGGTTTTGAAGAACAGAGGTAGATTACGAACAATCCCAAAATACTTACGAGCTGCAAAGTAGCATCTTCTATTCGGAATAGAATCAGTTGAATCGTAGCAGCAACCGGCGTTTACGCAAGACTGCATGTCTGTTGGGCCCTCGGACCGGCAAGGTATCCGGTTGGGGCGAAGAACAAGTGTGCAGTGAGCTAAGCATGGCCCTCCGTACTCTGAATAATTGACAATTATTTTGTTTAGAGAAGATTTTATGAGTTTACTTATTAAAACATGAAGCATTGTTGCGTTGCCCCAATGCTATAAAGCTATTGCAAATACGAAGAAATAATCGATACTTTTTTGACCAACTGCATCTTGTTATATTGCTGAAAATACATTGAAGACGCCACAAGACAAAGAATAAGTGAATATCAGATAAGCACAACAAAAGTCTTGAAGTCGATTGCAAGAACGAGTTACAAAAACAAATTTACCGGTCGCATATCTAAACACCTCTGTAAAGAACCTGATATTTTGATGTTCTGTGTAACTCTATCGGTTTGAAATTATGTTGGTGCAGGGGATATAAGCTTTGTGCAATTTTCTTCGATCACCAAGGTAACAAGATTTTGGGTGTACGAATGTCGCAAGTCAAGGCAGTTTGGACCTTGTGGTCATTCTTTCGTAATTCGCTTACGGTGGACAGCAGCTGTTTCTTCGCTGCGTCAAATTAACTGAGAACTACGGATCTTTGACGTGGCACTGCTTGAGGCCAAGCACCAGCGATGCGACCACTTGGTGCTAATCTGGTCAAAATGTTTCTCTTCTTTGTCGGAGGCGCTGCCTGAGGCAAGGTTTCTATGTTTATTTACAAACTCAAGCGGACTGCTCTCCTGTTTCACCTGCCGCAAATGACACTCGAACAGGGTAATACCAGGGTGCAAAGCGGCAGGTTTCAACAGCTCACATCCCAAGGTGAAGGCGGTAGTGACGTAAATCGCAGGATAGAGTGCACCGTTGCGACAAAAAATTGTCGCTTTTAATCCTTCTACACCACTGTGATCCCTTGTACTGCACATTGTGAGTAAACATCTTAAATGTCTCCAACGACACAGGTTATAACGACAAATACAAACATCATTTTAAAATCAGCCATAGTTTGTGGAAGCAAGAGTTGTTTCAGGCATTTTCACTTACGCACTGCAGCTGTCGTCGGTACATACGGCCTCCCTGGTGGATTCTGGGCGTTACCGGGTAATCTGCCAGCAGCTCCGACTGAATTTTCCGAGTCTATTTGCTCGAAGCAGTAGGGAGGTCGAAGCAACTCGGTGTCATAACAACATTCTGTTGATAAAAAGAACGGCATGGCCAACAGGTTGATTTATGACGAAGTTCTGCTCATGGAGAAATGTTGTTGGTGTATCAAAATGCCGGTTTCGCAGAAAATTTTCAGCAACGGTTTGGAACCTACAGAAAGCTCAGATTTTTCTGCGGCTGGCCGGGTGAGGTTAAACAGCGTAAAAGTCTATGAAAGAACTGCTAAAGTTTTGGTTGTAAGCATATATCAAATTGCCAAATAACAAATGCTTAAAAACGTCAGGTGACTTCGAAGTTCCATTTTATTTTGATTTTGATTCACGATAATATTGTTGCTCTTGTAGGTTGCACAAGCGCAGGATTCTATGCGTTGCAAGAAGTCAGTCAACAAAACACGTGTCCACAATACGATGAAAACAAAGCGCTTTCCCCCTTGCGAAAATTCTCGTGATCATGCAAAGCACAGACGCACCCACATACTCAGCATACATATACTTCAGCTTTATTGAAAAAGTCTTCGCTGTTTTTTCCAAATTTTCAGCTACGTCATAAAAAGATTGGGCTGTTTTTGATCGCATTTTGCCGTTAATTAACGTGGCATTACTGTGTACGAAAACTTTGGAAATTTTATCTCCATTCTTAGCAAAACTCTTTAACAATTGCATAAACCAAGGTATATACCCACAGAACTTTAAGTGTGCCCAAGTTACTCCCATACATAA
>JGI24022J15233_10007263_pt1 | contig 12184 bp, 6 predicted proteins | sample Ectturendosymbi2_FD_15233 | JGI IMG/M metagenome (IMG submission 15233)
GCCATGTGGTGGGCAAGTGAACATTTTCCAATGCTACCNTCGTACTTGGTGAGGAATAATTCAGTCTAGCAGCACTTCTAAATGGATAAAACAACGCTTAACGCACAGCTAGTCACAACTGAACTGAAACATGTTTTTTATCACCTCAAATCTGTTGACTGCGAAAGATCAGATCTGTGGGAAGTTTTGGTTATCAATGAAAAAGAATGAGTAGCTTGATTTTGCTGCTTGTCAGACTTGTCTTCAGATGTGATGAGTTGGGAAAGTTTTTGCAACTTTTTTACAACTTACATCAGCTTCTGAAATACTCAGCATTTATGTAGTACGATGAGCTGGTTGCAAGAATTTTATATTGCAACTTTTTCCTTTTTCACATGCAACTTTTATCAAGTAGGCCTACTGCATAAAATGTAAGGTTGTGAATTAAAAAACATGCTTGAGAACTATTTCAGTATAGTTCTGTTCTCTTTGATAACCAATTCGAACTGATTAATGACCTAAAAGCAATTGTAGAAATGACCCGGCCAAACAAACATCAGTCCAGAACTGTGGGGCAAATTATTAAATTACCAAGCAACTTCATGCACTGTGGAACAAATTTTTGCGTGCTACGCAAACTGTTGGCAAATGATTGCCATTTCTCACCAGATAATGTTTGGAAATATTTAGCATTATATGTCAATATATCGCTTGAATAAAACACTGTCGTTTAAAATGCTTGTGCCTAAATGCAACTTTTTACTGCAACTTTTGTTAAAAATTAATGCATATTTCTTACGATTTTATTGCAACAAAAACTTGTCCTAGTTGTGAGTTTTTAGTAGTTTTCGGACAGGTGCAGGTTTGAGACCGAAAAAGTGCAGGGCGGGATGAGCGCAGGTTGGGATGGTGGGTGGGGCAGGTGCGGTTTAGAAGTGTGCAGGGCGGGTGCGGGTAAAATTTCTCAAACTCTTGCGGGGGCAGGTGCCGACACCAAATTTCAACCCATGCAGGACTCTAGTTGCCACTGAACAAAGAAAAAGTGTTGTAGGTACAGCTGGTATGCTGTGTTTGATCTGCATCAAAAAGTTTTTATCTTCATGTCCAGTGAGGTTTGGTATATGTATTCAGTACTCCAAAAAAGGTGGTACTAAAATTTCTTTGAAATGTGTTAATAGTTACTGGCACAGATTTTAACTTATATTAGTATAGAAGGCAATGAATTCTTATGACAAACACAAGTTAAAAGCAATTAAAGTTTCATCATAGCTTCTGTGAGGTCACAGATTCTGTGTCAACTAACTGCCAAAATAAAATGTAAACTGAAATCACTAACCCTTGCAAACTCAGAAGTCAGAGCTGTTTGAATGCCACAAGTTTAAATGTGTAGACTAGCATAAAGCTAGTTTTTTTGGTCATAGACCAAATTTTTTTTGAGTGACAGAAAAAAATTAGGTCAATTCGGTCACACGTCTGAAAATATAGACTAGTGATCACTGTTGCATCAACTCTTAATACTACTGTGGGATAAATTACTGAATGTCTCAGTGACCAAAATCTTTCAACAAAAAAACAGGCATAAAATACAAGTTGCATCTAAATTCCATCAAAAATGTAGGCTGTTGACTGTTGGCATATTAGTTTTAGAACGTATTTTTGATTCATAACAACAGATATATTACAGTTTTTTGCCATTTCATAAATGCAAGTTATACTTTGCAGAAGCTGAACTAGTGAAAGCTGCGTTAAAACCTTATTTTAACAACGGACTTTGCACCAAAAAAGCTGGCAGCCTGACAAGCTTGCATTTGTGTAGAAGCTTCTTAACATACCATTGAGTGTCCATGATTTTGACAAACTGATGGCTTGAGTATTGTCATTTCAATAAATATTTCGTTTTGTATACTGGCACTGGTGTTATGAACTGATTTGCCTAACGAATATTGCATAAGGCCAAAGAAACTTTTAATCAAAGTTCAGCTGTTTCTAGTTGCTGTACTGGAAGAAACAAAGCATAAAAAAGTTAAAACAAACTATTTGAAATTAAAAGTTGCAATTTTTATGTGGCTACCTTCATATCAATTAAAAAAATCATAAAAATTAAAAAATCATGATTTTTATCAACCCTGGTATAAAGCAGTGTTCCTCATCAGGAGTACTCTCACTGCTGGAGGTGCGAGACATCATGCCATGGGGTGCATGAAGCACCTGTTTTAATGACAGGAAATTGATATTATGATATATTTATTAATCTCCTGTGGCTTTTTGTTTTCTTTTGCAATTGATTATAAACAAAAAAGTGAGGTTATTTCAAATCTATGTATCACAATATCAAATTATTAACATTAACTGCAGTATATTCTTATTTATGAGCTTGTAGCAGTTTTCGCTCGAATGAAGTAGATCAGTGCTCTTTAACCTTTTTGTCATTGTGGAACCCCTGGTATACTTTCGCATTTGTCATGGAAGCCTCATTAACAAAAATTTGAAAAACACGGGAAGCCTCATTAGTAAAAATTTGAAAAACACGAATTACTTGTAAGAAAACCAAATATTTAACCAAATGTTTCGTTATTAGTCACTTCAACAGATAAACAGTTATTGCAGAAGTTAACAAGTTCGCTGCCAGTCTACGAATATATTGTACTTGGAAATCGGGGAGAAACCAGAGATACTTTGGTTGATTCCAACCACATAGCTCCTCAGCCGATTGCGCTAAAGAGGTGTTCAAACCCTCAAAAGACTCAGCAAGTCTTCGAGTCTGGAATTAAAAAAAAATTTTGGGTTTCGGGTTTTTTGTGAGTAATGTCATAAATAAGGTAGGTTCTTGGCCATTTTAGGCTGCTGGTACTTGACCTGGGTCCAACCGTTAGACGGAAGTATTTTGCTCAAGTTTTCAATGGAAACTACGCTAGAATCCAAGTCTTTGCAGACCTTGATCGACTTTCTAGCATTTGTGGTTCAAAAGTTATGGCCTAAAATAATTATCTAATTATGGGATTAATAACTAATTTTGTTGTTTTCAGGTCATAACTTTTGAACCTAAGACCTCATCTAGTCATCCAAAGTATCAAAATACTTGGATTTTAGCCTAGTTTCCAATAAAAACTTGAGCGAAATACTACCATCTAGCGGTTTGGGCCTAGGGCCAGATAAAGTGGGCCAAAAAGACCTAAAACAACCCCACTTACAATGTCACTCACAAAAAACCCAAAGCCAAAGAATTTTTTTTCATTGCAGATGTGAAGACTTGCTGAATCTTTTGAGGGTTTGAACAGCTCTCTAGTGCAATCGTCGGCAGAGATATTCCTATGCAAAAGCACGTGCAAACTGCTGGATTTTCGCCTTAGCCTACAGGAACGGAAGGTGTTAACTAACTGGCCCACTTGGAGTCTTAATGCGGCACAATGATCTAAAAGATTTCATTATGATGCAACAACGTACTGAAGCAAAAAATTATTTCCCCTAAAAAACGAGGAACCCTTACAACTCAAGGAACCCTAGGGTTCCACAGAACCCCTGTTAAAGAGCACTGGACTAGAAATTGGCATTGTTTTTTGTTACATGATAATTACTTTTCTGGACATTTACTAAGAGTAGATTTCGCATTTCATCAGTCTGAGCAAATAGTTCTGAGATGAATTGATCATAAAATAGAGGAAAGGAGCAGTGTGCAGTGTCTTTCATATTGGTGTAATTTTTTTTTCTTGTGAGTATTTTGCTCATTTGTAGGGACAGAAAGGTCTTCTCTATGTAATTGTGCGTGGAGATAATAATAGAAGCTTTTCTGATTATCACCAATCATCATAACCCTTCATCATGTTGAGGAAAATGAAAAGGAATGATGACAGTTTTCGTTTTGGTTTCACTTGCACTGGAAAAACTGAGTATTTGCAAAAGCCTCAGTGCATGCCTTGCAAAACTGTTTTTACAATTTATTTCAACCAAATCCTAGCATATTTGAGTGACATTTTCACTCGTGTGAATGATCTAAATTTATCACTTCAAGGCAAAAACACGGACATATTTAGTTGGAATGAAAAAATAAATGCATTCAAAGATAATTGTCTATGATGTTGGCAAGTGAAAAAATTTCTTTTCGAATTTTCTGTCACTTAAAGAAACGGTCCATGACAATGAATCTTCAAGTTTGATTCCTAGTGTTTGTGAAGAAATTGTGGCTCAGTTACAAGTGCTGTCAATTTGATTTGATAGATACTTTAACGCAGGGCGATGGAAACTTCTGAAAAATGCATTAACAATCCATACTCCTTCAATTTGGATAAAATTTTAGGTGATGGAGAGCTGAAAGAAGATCTTATAGAACTGCGTTCAAATCGTGCTCTTCAAATGCAATTTGAGAGTAAAATTTGTGAAGAGTATTGATGCTCAGCTATGGTTATGTTTTCAAGACTCTGTGAAACTGGACCGGCTGTGCTGATTCCATTTGCAACAACATGCGTTTGTGAGACAGGATTTAGCACTCTTTTGTCAGTTAAGATGAAATCTAAAAATCGCTTGAATGCACGGGCAGACATGAGTTTGCCGTCAGCAACATAGTTGCTAGGTCTGAAAATCCCATAGCAAAAAGCAGGAACAAAAGAGTCATTGAACTGAAAAAAAATTTAAACTTTGGGAACTCAGACTTTTGGTTTTATTAATTTGTACATATTTTAAGCAAGTGATCATTTTTTGCTGATTATATGCAAATGTTAATCTGTGTTATCCTTTCATGTCCACGTGTGTGACTTTCTTTACATATTAGAAAAATTAAATTCCTTTCTAATTCTTGATTATAAATTGTAGGGGATGTGAGGTTGGAGCAAAATTTTTTAGGGGTGCAGAAGTAAAAAAGGTTGGGAACCCTTGGTGCAAAGTATGTTTTTCTGGTGTGCACTTTGTGTGGTGTAAAAATTGAGTCTGTTGCATGAGAGTTCTTTATTTTAAACTTTTCCCTTTATCAACACTACAATTTTTGCTTGTGCTAGAAATTACGGATGTTGTCGAGTTCTTGACATGCATTATCAAGAAACTTGCCGACCTACTATCCATAAAACTGTGTGTCAAATAATAACAAAAACATGCACAACAATTTTAATTTAGCATCCGGCTGTTGCAACAACTAACTAATATTTTCTTTTATTTTGCAGTGAATCAAAGATGCTTGAATCTAAGCTCAAAATGGCTAAGCAACTTGAAGAGATACGACGACAAAAAGAAGAGCTTCAACTGATAAAGTCTCGCTGGAAAGCTACTTGCGGCATGTCTCAGCTGATCAATGACACGGACGAGTTGCTCAATAAACGGTAAGTCCTTGCGCTTCAATCAACCTCTGAACCAAACACTTTCGCGATACAAGCATTTATAAAAGAACAAAATATAAAAGAAAACTTTTATAAAATATTAAATCAAACTTATAAAAGATGAAAGAAAACGACTATTAAGTTGTTAGTAATCAAAGTCTCGTATATCTTACAAGCAAACATTTGTGTGTTAGCTGTGAATTTATTGTATGAAGTGTTGTATCTTTCCATTTAGCTCAAAAAGTTGAACCTTGTTGCAAATTATGTTTGATGCTTGCAGACTTTCCGGGGAGCAGAATGATGTCTGTGCTCCGAGAAATAAAGTCTTGGTAAGCTGCTGATTGTTAAATTTGAAACAAAGAATGAATGTGAAGTAAGCTACTTAAGAAAGTTAAGCTATATCTGTCTGCTAGATACTTGTTGTGATTGGTGTTGTATAGGTTTGAAAAGAATCATCTTTCTGGATAATCGTTTTGTGCTTCAGCGAACTACTAATTCTTTGTTGTTAATACTAATTTTGAAGTTGCCAATCTATTAGAATTTGCAAGATATTTGTGACAGGTTTTCTCTGCATTGTTTGTGATTTCATTGTTTGCTACACAGAAGAGTTCTACACGCTCCACACCTGCTGCACCAAGCTCTACAAATCCCATGAGCTTCCCAGCGGCAAACAGCTTCGAATTGCAGCGGCAAGTTCAGTTCAGCGTCGATCTGGCTGCGCAGTATAAGAGCCGCGCTGCTGAAGCTGAGAAAAAACTGCAAGACAAAACTGTGTAAGTCAATTGTGATTGCAGTGCTTGTGCTCTGCAACACTTGCCATTGTGTAGTGGTCTTTACAGCACGTGGTTGTCACTCACGAGAATCACGTTTCTGTATACCGTCCTTCGTCTTGGTTAACGGCTAGTCTGCGATTAACCTTACTGTTACCTTCAGTAATATATACATGTTACATTACTTCTGCGAAACTTCTGTATAAAACAGATGTAGTTGATTAAATGCCGGTTGGACGTCGCGGAATCGATGAGGGTTTGTGAAGCTTTTCAGTTGATACAATAGGGCGTCTGCGAAGTTTTTCAGTACGATCGACACCTCACATTGTTATCATTCCGTTGCCTCTTACGCTATCAACGACATCGTGAACAGCAACACTGAGAACAAAACATAGCCAAGGTGTGTCTTTCTCTTGCGCGTACCTTAGCAAAGCACCTTTGGCGATGTTTCACACTCAGCCGTGCAGCCAATGGGTGTAGATACGCGCCTTAGCCTATCTACAAATTTTGACAACATAAATATTCTTGATTCAAAACCATAGAAAACCATTTTAACGAGAAAAATTAATGTAAACGAGAAAAATTAATGTACTATCCGAAATCGCTTAACGACTTTAAAAAGGGTTTTAAGGTTCTTGAACGAACATCTTTTTGGCAGTCATTCGAAATTGGTTCTGACAGGACTACATATATGTGAACTGTGCACCAAGCTCTAGGACAGTGGTTCTTAACCTTTTTTACATATCTTACCCTTTTATCAAACAAGTTTACCATATTTACTACCAGTACACTCAATGATGCTCATTTATTGAAAATACGGAATTAACGAACTCCTACAGTTTAGAATGATTTGTAAAAATTTACATTGCTTGCAATTTATGGTTCAGTAAATTTACCCCCTTGGCAGATGATATTTACCCCAGGCTAAGAACCACTGCTCTGGGACAAGGATTCTCACACAAATTTCTGCGTGCCCAATTTTCATGTTAATATGTTGCCTGCGACGCCGCGCACAAAACGGCATTGAGTTTGCAGAACAGTCGGAATGTTCTCAAAGTTTTGTTGAGTTATGAGTCCATGTTTGTGCTCACCTGTCAACAATGCCTGGTTGTCACACGGGTAGAACGTTCGATACAAGCAAAGTTACAGTGGTTAACACTAACTTTGATCTTCTGCTCGAGTTTTAAGTGCTTTTAAGAACATTAACATACGTTGCGGTACTCAGCGGGAGAGCCGCCAGTGGGACGTGCTCTTGCGCTTCCATGCTGTGCCGAAGGTGAAGACATTTAATTAATTTCACGGAGTTTGTCTTTGCATTGTCGGCAAACAAACCAATTAAATTTGAAAGAAAGCTACTCCCTTGTTACGTCACCATCAAAACCCGAAGTGCTCGGCAAGTGACCTTTCGGTGGCCGAGGTCCGCGCTTCAATGCGCCGCTTGGGAAAATGTTAACGTTTAAAGTTACGAACCAGCTAATATTTAATGCTTGTTTGCAATGCAGTGTAGATGGGACCTTGCTGCGCTTTTGAAAACGGCGGTGGCCCTGTGGGGGGGCCCTTGCAATCCAAAATGGACCCCAGGTTTAAGAACCCCTGCGTTGATGCGATCACGATTTCCGCTAGCTTTTTTTAAACTTTGTGAACCTTGGCTACAGAGATAAAGTCTCATTTATACGACCTCTTTGAAGATTCAGTGACGTCTGCATTGGTAAGGAAAAGTGTTTCTAGCTGTATTTCTATTCCTGACTACTTAGCGCGTAAACGATCAGTCTGCGTTGGTTAACGAGTTCGTGCACTATCCTTAAAAAAACGTTATTTATGCCTTAGGGAAGAACACCACATGAAGGCGTTCATACAGGACCTAGCCCAGAAAGAAGCGGTGGCCAAGCAGAAGTTGTCCGACATGATGGAACAGCTGTTGCGAAGAGCAGAAACAGCCGAAGAAGAGCTGGAGGTTTGTCGCTCATTTGTTCCGGCGCGTTCCGCACAAGCGTCACTCGGTGTATTTTCTAATGTTTGCTCTTGTGTTGAAAGCGGTGAAGTGCGCTTTTGTCCGATCGAGCGACGCGATTGTGCGCATTGTTATCGCTCGTTGTCAAAACGAAGCTTCGGAAGAGTGGATCAGAAAGATTACTTTAGATTGTCTTCTCCGTGAAGCACCGAAAACGGCGGGGGTCAATTTCAACCCTCAACTTCTTTGTGGTCCATTCTTGTTAGTTATAGCGAATGTTTCGTGCATTATGTTTGTGGTGTTGTTGATATTGTGGCAGGATAGTTCCGAATTATTTGCGTTTCGAAAGATTTATTAAATCGTTGCGAAATGTTGTTTAAACTAACATTTTTTTCATTCTGTCTTTTTGTTGGTTTAGGATTAACTTGACGTCTTCCCTGCTTTAACATATTTTTGCGATTTTCTGCATCTTCGTGTTGTTTTTGCCTATGCGGCATTTACGGTAGGAGGTACTCAGGATAAACCTTGCCAGAAGCATGTGATGTTATTCTAATTGAAATGAAACTAATGTTTTGCAGCGTACATACACATGATGTCCATTTGTGCACCCCAGTTCTTGGGTAAAAGCGGTAACGCGGGATATTATTGGATCAGTGCCCATCGAACGTAGAATTGCAGCTTTGCCTCGTTGGTTTTACAAATATCTGACTGAAGTTTTCGGTTTGGGTGCTTTCCCTATGCCAGTGTGTCGTAACGAGCCACGCCGTTAATTACAAAAACAATTGGGTTTTGACAAAAGAATGGCTGGTCACTGTGAACACGTTGCGCTGACAACAAACGCATCAGGAGTTTTTGTGATCAAAAGCGAATTGTTTAGCTGAAGTGCATTTCAGAATAAATCGCTACGTTAGGATAATTTTTCTTTGCATTGCATACGTAAACCTAGGACAACACAGCCAACGCTTCTAAGGTAATTTAATAGGGCATTGCATTTTTATGTAAAAGTAATATGGGTCACGTAAGAGATAACGTTGGTGAACCCTCTGAATGAATAGCACTGAATTTTACAAGTACCTTTTCGTTTTCAGCCAGTGATGTTTGACTCTGTCCTGCAAACTGCTAAGGCAAGTAGATTCTCACATGAGTTGCACTGATTTTATGGAGTATTGCCAATCATCGTCTTGAGAGTAAATTTGCTGAGAGAGTTGACCTGTCCGAGAGATCTCAGATTGTCGTTATGATTACACAAGTTGTAAAGTTGGCACTGACTTCATAAATTTGTAAAATGTTGTTTTATGCAATCCTTTACTGGCGAAAAAAATCATCAAACAGTCATTTCTACCATTTTGGAGAATGAGAATTGCGAAATTCCATTATTTTACTGCAAGTATAAAATTATCTTTTCAAAAATCCTTCCTATCATTTCAAACAATATTAGCTGAAAGTACACTTACAGCATTTTGAATCGTGCGTATTTCAGAATATTTACAATTTCAAAGCAGTGTGACGAAGAAATAATTGTGACCGCATTGAGTATTCAGAACATACCTCAAATTGCTTAATTCAGCCACACAACATTTCGCAGCGAAAAGCAAGTTCCGTTTGTGGGGTTTGGGGTGGGAGTTTCAAACACACACACACTCTGTATGGGAATGATTTATGGCTGCGTTTAAATATATACTTCACATATATATACTTCACATTTGAGGCATTGTTATAGTGAGTGGCATGCGTACGTGGGCTGAGTTTATTGGCCCAGGTTGAAGTTACAGAAAAACGAACTGATATTATTTCTTCGAGTAATACCTCCTTGTGCAAACGCTTAAGATCGGCGAGAAGCCCGGAAAAGTCACCTTAGTAGCTAGTTTCAGTATAGCAAGCTTTCTTCCATGGCCCATTCATGCTCGTTCAACAAACTGTACCACTGCGGTTTCGTTGTTTCTGATTGGTTTGTTAATCAATGTTTGTGTGTTTGTTTTGAATTTTACCAAACAACCAACTTGATGCAAAAATGTTCAGGAAAAAACACAATTACAGTTTTGATCGTTTGTGTTGCTATCAGTGCACAAATACATTTCGTAAGCGCAAAAACCAATGCTATGTTTTGAGAGAAGTTTTTCCGAGCGCACACTATTACAGTTCTCTGTTGAATTTCCTTCAGATGTACAGAAGTCAATCCCCGTCGACCAACTTGAACACCAGCCGTTCTCCTAAACTGAGCCCGAGATCTCGAAGGCAAGTCTCGATGTATTTGCAGTCTCTTCCTATACTGGCGCGTAATCGCCACGCAAGCGGTTCACTGATTTCCCGTGTGTCGTTTTGCGGCGCTTGAAGCTAAGCTCTCCTTACGTTGCTGGTGGAGAGTGTCATAAATTTACGTAAAACATTCACCAACAGTTGCTAACGTATGTTTTATTTCACTGAAAGTCTACATCTGGGAAGAATAAGTAATAGTAACATAAATAGCAGCCATCACACGAAAGACCGATCGTCTATCTATACGCTTTCGAAGTCACCGCAAGACTGGACAGCCAACACTGCAATGGGATAACGGTCACATGAGCGGCAATCAACGATAAAGGCATAAAGCAGCATCACAGCAGGCAAACGCGACAATCAATGCACGAACACGATTATTACTCAAGGCACAACCAATATAGCACGACAGAGAGGTCGTACCAGGAGCGTTGTGTGCGTGTGGTTTTCTTTGCCGTTTCATAACTTACACTCTTACACAAGCGAATGGACCTTTGCATTATAAATCCTCTGCGTAGTGTGTTTGCGTAACTCCCAAACCTTACAGGGATATTGATTTCCTCGTCAACCCAACGCGCCACCGGGCGCTTCGAGCACCTCTCACTTGCGCGTGAAACGAAACCAACGTCACTTTTGCGGTTTTCCCGTCAACAGACCATGGCACAAACCCTGGTCGTGCTGTTAGAACTGTGATATGTTTAGCTCTTCGCAAGCATTCCAACGTTGTGTTGTAGCATGTTGACATAACGTTCCAGACGGCTGTTGACGCTCGCAGTCTATCTCATGCGCTCAATGTTTATGGGTCGTTTGTTGCAGTCTGACGATGACGCCGTCCAGAACGTCAGTATACCAGTGGCACTAGGGCAGTGGTTCTTAAACGGGGGGACCGCCTCCACTGGGGAGCGCGAGCCCTTACGCGCTCTGCAACACTGAAAGTTTGATCAATAAATTTACCAATAAATACTTTTGTTTTTACAACTTATTTAATGTCACGGGGTGGGCTTGAAACAAAGGATAAATACTTAAGGGAGGCGTGGTAGAAAAAAGGTTAAGAACCGGTAGCAATAGGCACAAGAAACACGTTTGCATCTTCCGTCGAAAAATATGCTGAACATGGAAAAAGCCACAAGAAAGTTCAATTCAATCAAACTTACGATCGCAAAAATCGGTTTTAAGTGTGTGGAAGCTGAGTTATCTTTTGTGCGGCGCTGCCTTGACTGCAATCATGCAAAGTTTTTTCGCAATATTTTTGTCTGATTTCGCAGAAAAGCATTCGGGGGAGGAACGTCTGCGTCGGCTGAGCGGCCATTCAATCGAAACCGGCCCAAGGTGGGTTCGGTTCGAGTCTATCCTGCATTTCTGTTTTGACCCCTCTGACCGTCAGAGTTACTTGCAGGCCTCCCGCTCCCCACTCGGCGCCGAAAAGACAACGCCTAAGATGCACAAGTCTTACGATAAGCGACGTGACAAAGCAGAAAACGCAAATCGTTCAACAACAAGGTGCCTGTCATTCTTGCAAGACATTTTTAGAGAAAAAAGATAACTTATTTTGTTTGTAGTTGATTTTGCGCAATTGCGTGTTCGTGCGGTTGTCTTCAAACAATGATTTGTTTCTTTCGATTATCGCAGTTGTTCTGTAACAAGTTTCAGTAATGCATGGCTCAAGTTGGGAAATTTATGAACCAAATTTTAGGCGGAGAAAGTGAAAGAAAGGCTAAAAATGCAGTTTTTGGACGAAACTAGTAACTCCTCACAACCGTTCGGAGCTTTAATGGGCCAAAAGAAAATTTGTTCTTATCTGTTTTGTGTGCGCGTCTCTTGCAGATCGCCAAGCCCTTTCTTGGAATCGGATCCGCACGACTTTGAGGATGAACTTTTGGCGCGCCGCAGCCCGAACTCACTTGGCCTGAGACGCGAACGCCGCC
>JGI24022J15233_10007266_pt1 | contig 12181 bp, 7 predicted proteins | sample Ectturendosymbi2_FD_15233 | JGI IMG/M metagenome (IMG submission 15233)
AGCTTTTCAGTAGGCAAATTCATGCACTCTTGTCATAACAAACTGCTTCCAAATCATTTTGATGAATATTTTGTTCCACTCAGCTCAATTCATTATCATTCCACAAGACTAACAACCTCTGAAAACCTGTTTTTAGTGAGAGATAACTCTTCCTCAGAAAAACGTTCTCTTAAATTTATTGGCCCAAAAGTATGGTCTTCAATACCAGATGATATTACATTTTCAACCACTTTTACTTTCAAATGGAAACTTAAGAAACACCTCCTACATGAAAAAAATTCCCAATTATGAACTTTAGCAACATTTCACTTGTTCAGAACAAAATACTGTGGATTCTAGTATTCTGTAACTCTGCTTATTTTTTGTGTACATTTACTTTTTCCTATTTTCTGTGTGCACATTCTATGCTTATCGGCATATAAGTACACCTTTTGCTTTTTCTGTATTGCTTTTTTTTCTTTTGTACCTCATTCATTAGTTGTTGTAACTTTTTTACTTTTTTATTACTATTTTTTAATTTTTTTATATTGCTAAAAATATTCTAACCTCACCAAAATCCTTCACTTAAATTCGATCCAATCATCTATGTGCATAGGCATGCGCTGTCACCTGTACATTTTCTTCATGATGTTCTACGTTCATTCGCTTTTTGTTTTTGTTTTTCTTTTCATTATGCTTATTTGATGTCCAAATGTTGTTTCTCAACACCTGTCAAAAAGTGATAAACGGCGTTGGTTGACTAGATGACCGCCACGGTCCTTCGCCAAACCTATATGACACAGCGCCCCTCTTTGTTTACACTGATCAGTTATTGTGCCATTGTGTTTTCATTTGCTCTAATTTTCGCTAATGGTTGGTTTACTGCATGTGATGGCTTTTATGGTGCTTCTACTTGTTGGCCGAGTCGTACGAAACAATAAACCAATACCTATTGTATAACTCACTTTCACTTTTTGCGTATGATTTTAGTGGTAAATCGAATGAGTCAATGAGTTTAGCGTGAGCAAGCTTAGAGTTACTCGAACGAAATCTAAAGAGAACTAAGATGTGCTTGATACCGTTTAATGCTTGTTATCAGTTAAGGTTTTAAGTAACTCGATATATGCCGACTTTTCTTTTTATTATTGCGTTTATTCTGTTTTAAGTCAAATGTCAAGAATTGTACCAAATAGTGGCAATTCGAATAAAAGTAACATGTACCAAAATGTCCAAACTTGCATCTTGGAAGTAATTAATATCAGAATTGGCATTAAACTTCCAATTGACATTGTGTAAAGTCTTCACTCCCACACGCAACGCGCTCAACTTCAAACATGCATCGCAATGACAAAGAACACACAATCACAAATACATGAAAGTACACGAGGATATATACGTGGTGTTTAAACCAATTCTGGCCGTCCCTGTGACACCATGATTTGTTATCCTAAGCTAAAATCTAACTACTTTCACCATTGTTGAGAGACTTGACACCACTTAACAAGTTCACAACTTTCTTCGGGGCTGTCTGCAGGATCGATGTTCAAATAACGTGGATACCGCATGCGCATCGGAAAGCAAAATAAAACAAGCGGATGGAATACCTTAATTTTTCAAACCTTGGAGTACTAACTTGCTAGTGAGTGTCGGCCAGATCACACGCCAAAGCATCAACTACTTTTGTGACAACGAAGCGATTTCAATGAGTGAGCACAGAGCGCCTACTTATTAGTTCCGATTGGCGATGGTATCTTTTACAACGTATTGTTTGTGTACTGCTCACATATTACACTTTTTCATCGACTTAGTGATTGGGGGCCCCCTGAATGTTTGGGGCCCCTGGCTGTAGCCCAGTCAGCACCCCCGTCGATCCCCCACTGGTCAAGACAACGTTACAGTATTACGTCAGAAGTCGCAATAAATTCATTGGTATGACAGAATTGCAACCAAACTTGCAAAAGCATATCAATATCTGTTGTTGTAGCTTTAATAAAATATCGATAAAGAGAAAAAACTATGCTGCAAGGCAGTTTTAACTTAACGGATAAATTTTGATTTTTTTTGACATGATAATTTTTGAGTCGCTCATGGTATGAGTGTGAAGTTTGGTTCCTGGACGTTCCATAACCTTTAAAACGGCAGACAAATATTGACTTTATTGACTTTTGGTTACCCTGGTTAGGGTTTATAAAAGGGGCCCAAACAGTAGCGTAGCTAGGCCAAACACTTTGGGGGTCCAAACATTTGATGTTAGGCGAATAACACTTTTTTGTTTGGGATACCACCTCTCAAAGCACAAAATGCCTATATATTCTGAAAATTTAGGGGCATGGCCCCCTAGCCCCGCCCTAGCTACGTGTATGGACCGAAAACAGGTCTCACACCAGCATATTTCTCTCTCTCAAGGGCCCTGGAGTGGCTAGAATTACTTGACGTCAGTGTTGGCAGAATACATAGCAAGAAAATATCCGTTAATTATTGGACGAAATCTAAGACTCGGGCTGAGCTCAAAGAACCCGAGCACCAGATTCACCACTGATTTAAAGCATGGCACTCATGGGCGTCGGAAGGATTCTTTCCAGGGGGGAGTACCGGGGGATTTTTCAAAAATTTTTCTATGGGGGACCAAGCCCCTCCTACCCTCCGTTTCCGACGCCCATGATGGCACATATAATAATAAATCATTAGAAGCACACTAAAACGCAACAAAACTACATAAAAACAATTTTGGTTCGGCTTGTTGGTGATGATGTTACGATATTTAGCAACATTTAGCGGTAAATGGTATGTTTCGGACGTCCAAGATCATTGACCTCTCAAGGTGGTCACAGGTCAAATCCAAGATGGCTCCATATCTGAAAATAATCTATATGGTATGCAGATTGACTGTAGAAAAATTCATGCTTTTATCACAATTTGCACAATTCTTCAATTTTACAGAGCTTAACGTCTATACCAAATATGCATCTTGAAATTTCGCAGAAAAAACTGTTGCAGTTTTCGCAATCATAGGAGCAACACTTTTTCAGCAGAGCAAAATCCCATCTTCGTGTTTAGGAATTTTTATACGAATAATCGATTTCTTTGCACAGCAGTTAGATTTTGATTCAAGTGACAGCACATGTACAACATAGATGCACCAGCTGGTGCGAAACAACAATTAAGACTTTTGTTCAAAGAAGTGTGCAAAATAAATGGACAGTTTTGCTTTGAGTCTTTGCTGTGTACATCCGTAGTAGGAAGTGACACGTTGTTTTCGTAAAATTGGGAAAATGGCGGAAGTACCACTTATGGCTACAAAACGATCTTGGAAGACTTAGTTTAAAGTGTTTAAACAAAAAATAACCAATATTTCCGAGATGTCTTTTTTGAGTTGCAACAACCACTGCAGCAGATGATGAACTAAACTACGGATTAGGTAAGCTTACTGGAAAGGTCGTATGTTCATGTTAAATGCTAGAAGGCTGGCCAATATACACCTGCTTAAGTTCTGGTTTAGGGACTATCACAGAAAATATGTTGTTACCCCATGGTAGGCGTTGCAACTCACATTTGAAGCTCTACCTCTGAAAAAGCGTCGGCAACCGTTGGTCTGCCAAACTTTTGTTTTGCTCTGTAACAATTGCAGTACCATTAAATCCAAACAAATGTAGGCTGCAAGGATGTTTATATCGACCAAACGTCTTGCTTGAAGCAACCACAGGCTTGGCCCCGATGTAAAAACCCGTGTATCTTGTGTTTAAATAGCATAAGCTCACATCTTCCATCTTCCTCGCACATATTTATAATCGTGCAAAAGTGCTATACTGATTGAGCTGATCCCAAATGAACTTGCTTCATTTCAAATCGACTTTGTTGTTTAGTTCACCACAGTCAAGACTTTAGAGTTTTTTTGCTTTCAGTGATTTGACGAAGTGCATTCTTTTCGGTTTAGCAATGTATAAATTGATTAAAAAAATGATAACTAATGAAATTATGAAATGTAATCAAAAACAGTTCCGATTTTAAATCGAGAGCTGTGTAAACCCGACCTCAACACATAGCAACTATGATCGCTTTGATTCCAGCTTGGGATTGTGACGCAGCAAACACCAACCCAGGCAAGAACTGAATAAGATGGTTTTCCAGCCGAAGAAAATCGTCACCTTCACCTTTTTCGAGTATCAAACCACTCTAAACATACACCCTTGGAAATAAAATTCGCCAGATTCTCAAGACAAGTAAATGCAGTACAATGGGGAGGAGAGCGACCCTAGTTGTTAAATTCATGGGCGTCAACAAACTATTTTGCCGTTTTTAGTCTCAGCAACACAAAAGGCAATTCTTTAGCCTTTTGTGTTGCTGAGGTTAAATGCGGCAAAATAGTTTAGCCAGTGTTTAATCTTACAAGGACACATCTGCCTCGAGCCTCAGCTCAAATTATGCAAATCTTCCCATAGCATTTAGTGTTGCACCACTGTTTTTGTATAAAATCCATCTTGTGGTTAATCCGATCCAGAAAAATTACCCTCATATGGACTTAAACGTCCCCGAGCACCTTCCCATATTTTCACTGCTTGGGAAATTCTCCTGTGATGAAATTCTTTTGAAGTTACTTGTAATGACGCGGCGTAGCTGGCGATGAGTCATACTGTTTCATCATAATAACGGACTGGAGCCCTAGCAAACAGTCAATAGAGCGTGCTGTGACGCTTGACTGCTTGGATGGGAGAGACAAATGCTGATGTCAAGGGTGTTTAATAAATGAAACTTGACTTTCCCTGTAAAGGTACCTTTCCTGATTACAATTGGAGGTAAATATTTTGGTTCAGGACAATTGGACTGAAACTGAGTGGAATGCAATTGGCACTTGGCCTGCAAAACGTTTTACACAATGTCACGATTTTTTTGTGTGAAGGCCATTTTTTTTACTCTTGCAAGGAGTATCGTTGAAAAATAGAAAGGGATATGGGAGATGAAAAAACTTTGAGCAAGCAATTTGGAGAAGTGTTTCTGTTGATCTCTGAAATAGGCATTGCGATGAACCAGCAAAAGTTAGCAAAGAAGGATCTCCGTTTCCATTAACTTTCCTATCGATAGCCTTGATTTTAAACTCTCACTGTCCTCTACTTTAAAGTGGGGCGTAATCAAAGCGCGAACACATCTTTTGGGATGTGGAAAGGGGTAAGAAATCATAAGGCTTGTTATGTGGACGTGTTCACCCCTTAAATAACACGGGGTGAACAATTCCGCACAACTAAACGACCTCAGCGTCATGAGTGCACAAGCAACTGATGAACTTTTACAATAGATTGTAAAGCTTGCAAATTCCTGTTCGGCAGTTCACAGTTGCAGATGAAAAATTGAGAATGGAATTTGATGATTGTGTAAATCACAAAGAAATTGTGAAATCATATACCGTGAAGGTAAAACTTGTTGTTCTTCCGATATTTTCATTTAGAAACAGGTGGTGCCCTTTTCCGTCTTTATTCATTAACATTCTGCCATCACGTTGTCGTACCGCTGCTGGTATCGGCAGATGGCATTCGAGGCTCTGGCTGCCGTCGTTTGCCGTAAAATAAAATAAATAAATAAAGTGTTGTCTGAGTTCATGACTTACAGCAAGACCACCTGCTGTCTTTGGTCATGTATTGAACTACATAGTAAGGCTACTTTAAATGCCAAGGTTAATCACGTTCGCAACGTGCCACCGCAGAACACAACAGACATTTTCTTGCGAACGGCAACGCAACTATTGTTGGCAATGTCTCGATTGCTCGCCAGAAATAGAAGTGCGTTGAAATACATACAACCTGATAAGTCTGCGGAGTTGTGCGGACAAAAAAAGAAGATACAGCGTGTATGCACATTTTCACTTGGCTGGGAACAAGATCATCGAGAAGCTGCTCTGCAAGGCCTACCTTACACGGTGCGTCCCCACTGAACCCAGCTGCTTTTGTTCATTTTCGGTAATATGTTACCATTACCGCATGGTAACACAGTTCTACGTAACAATTGCGAGTGCGTAATTGCGCCACAACAGAAGATTGTTGTGGAAAAACGTAGTGTAAACGATCAAAGATCTTTTACAGATGACAGTGACGTTTCTACTCAATGCAATCATGCACCGAAAGGTAATGCCCGTCTAAATATTTTCGCCTGTAGGCGATTACAATTACACCATAATGGAACGGTGAAGTGTGTTTACTATGGTATCACGGCTTTAAAGCCGCATAAACGGAGAAGCTGAACTTGGTAGAAACAATGCAAGAGTTAAAAATAACTTCGCATTTTTGCCAATCAAATGATTGTTTTTCTTCCTACAGTGCGACTCAAAGTTTCCTCTCAACTTACGTTTTTAAACCACACCACTAATCGTAAGTGCAAACCCGTTTTTCCTATGCTCAAATAACTAAGAATAAGCTTATTTTAAAAGAAAACTGGTGAGTAGCTGAGCAGTCAGGTGTTGGAGTAGGTGGTATGAAATGATGCTCTGCATACGGAGAAGCGTTCGATCCAGGTGATAACTTTAATGTGCGATTGCAGGCAGAGCAAGATTAGAGTGCGTGCTGAACGATAAGTCCAGATGCAGAGGGGTTGACTCTGTGAAAACGTCGTTGCTAGCCAGGGGGAGAAGAGGGTTATATAATCTGGAAAGGGAAAGAAAAGTAAAGAAAGTTAAAAAAGGATTTGTTCGATTTAACGATAGCAGATTGGCTATAAAAGCGAAGCCAAAGATTTCTCGCCAGAAACGCACCTGACCGTGATCAATGCCATTCCTAAAGTCATGTCACGCCTCGAAGCTTTTCGAAGAGGTTCAGCAGCGGCAAGGTCAGTTGTGTTTGTGACTGCGTGGATAGACTTGTCCGACCTTTGCTGACGTACAGGAGAAATGGAAAAATGAAACTTTTCCTCATAGCGCTTATTTCTATTTCAGAATCGCCGTTCACTTGTCCATCCGCAGCTTCCATCGACGCATTGCGCAGTTTGATAAACCAGCATTTAACGTAAAGAAATTTTTTGGTTATTTACTTCGTTTGACGTCGGAATTGTAGCAAAAAGATCGCAGAATTGCCAAGCTGAAAATGGCTCGCTTTAACGATTTTTCTTTGGGCGACCCAAAGCAAATTTTTGCGAAAAACGTCCCTTACGATTGTTAAATCTTGTGAAAGCAAAACTTCAACATTGATGCTACGATCTAAGAAGACACCAATGACCCGATTTGCGAGAAATGCTTTAAGAACCGCAGGTAATGGGTAGTTGGTTAACAGGCCCGTAACTAAGGGAGGACGCAGGTAGGTCTCGCGCCCCCGTGAAAAATTTTCTCCCTACCTGGAAAAATGTGTTGAACATAGCTTAAAACTATTGGACATAGTTCAAAAGATTTGAGCCCCTCTCAGGAACCTCTTCGCCCCTGCTGGTGTCCCAAGCTGGTTACGGGCGTGTTGGTTAATAGTTAGTTGTCGCACTTAGTCGCTCTATTCTTGAGTCCAGTCAGCATTGCTGTGAGTGCTAGCTGCTTGTATCGCGTTTACTTTAAACTGTGATGATATCTAGAGGAGTCGTGTAGTTGGATTTGGATACATTGTTATATTAGTTAGCAGGTTTTGCAGACAGGGCAAAATGCTTTCAGTTAAGCCTCGAAACCAGAAGAAGACTCGTCCGAGCATCTCGTGCACAGAGGGCGTCTATTTGAAATGTGCAACATTTCGTTGAAGCCAAAATTTAAATGAAACGTGTTTAGTGAAAAATTTAGTTTGGTGAAACACGCAGTTGATCTTGCATTGTGATCAAAGCAACACAAGATACTCCAGGCAGCTCCACAGACTTTTGCTCAAACCAGACACAATATCTTTATCATTAAATACGAAGGAGAACTGACAACAACTGGCCATGTGGCTTGTTTCTCCACCGCTACACGTCATATATCATTTTTATTGGACCGAGGTGGAAAGAATGAAAAATCTGAAGTTTATCATGCACATATGAGCGTTGATAAAAAATTCTGCACATAGGAAGGAAAAGTAAAAGTCTATAAATCCCGAGAAAACTAAGACAGAAATTCTTAGACGATTTGAACGAAACGGAATGTTTTCAAAAATTTTGTTTTTTCAGCAAAAAGCACCTCTACTAAATGGTAAAACCCCAGCCACAAATCCCCTATAGCATTCACCAGACACAACCAATGACAAGAAAGCGTAATCAGGAAGGTTGTGCCAACAAAATGTTTGAGAAATATACATGCTTGGCGAAGTAAAAAGCATGAAAAAAGAAAAAGGGCACTGACTTTTGAACATCGCGTTTCCGACACATAGCTCGGCACATACTTGCCGTCTGGTCCGCTTATGTACGTAGGCGTCGAAAACAAAGTAAAAAACTTGTTTTGTTTTAAATTAAGGGGAGTTCTTTTCGGGTCTCTAGAGAAAGCAGGACGCCATAGTTCGGAAAGCCGACATAGAATGTGTGTGAGCGTCTTCACCCAACCTGAAGCATAAATTTTGACTGGGGGTGACAAAGTGGACAACAGTGGGAGGAAATTCCTTTTTTTAACGATCGACTTCAAAATGATATAAAAAGGCAAAAAAGCAATTCAAAGAAATTTTTGAAGCTTGTCACGCGTCTCTTTCCTGCTTAGCTATAGGCCACAAACGGCCCAAACATTTGAGGCACACGCGTCCGTGTCTTCTCGGACCGAAGAGGCAAAACAAGTAGAATAAGTGGATGTCTGCATGGGCCAACTTTTGCCCCCGACCCGTCTTGACACCAGCCCGGCCCAGGGCCCACTCAGTTTTAAATTTTTTAACCTTGTCAGATCTCGGCCCGCGCAGCAGAGCGGCCCAGTCTGTGCAATGAAGTGGTGTTCTCTCAAGTAACTCGCAGTCACAGGTGAAGTCAGCTTGACATACTTGACATACATACGGAATGAAACGAAATATCCGTGGGCGTGCCACTCAAAACGCACTGCTGTAGAGTCAGTGCTGGGTCGATAGTTTTACACAACGTCCTGTGATGATTCTGGTCCAGATCTGCTCGAGCCCAGGAGCATAAGAGAAATTATTGCCCAGGGATCAACCATAACCAAAGTTTGGCCAAGCTGAGCAAACGATCACCGTGGTCCTAATGTCAATTAGAGATATGGCCAACGAGAAATCGCGATACAACAGGATTTTGCAACCCGGCTTCGCCACGTCGTTACTCTCTTCCAAAAAATGAAAATTCCCGTCCAGGAGCAATGAGGGTAAGAGATATTGCTGGAGGTTAATCAAAATTTTGGAAGGTGAAGAAAATTTTGTCCACTTGTCTTGCGGAAAAAGAGCCAACGGCCACTTGTTGTCCTATTTTCATTTATTTGTACTCAAATTCTATTACACGGTTGTTGAAGCTGCTATGCTGATTTACGTAAACCTCAGCATAATCGAAATTTTCAAAGCTGTTTACAAAGCTGAAGATGGCAAAATGCATGTGCAATATATGGCCGCTGATTGTATATGCTCCTTTTTTGTGGGGTGGCTTAGTGCAGGTTTAAATATATGGTGCCCAAAAAGGAAGGCACACGCGTCTGAACAGACCTTTCAAAAAATCGACAGCATTTGCGAATGCAGTGTTCACATTCATTAACTATGTTTGTCATAAACAGCGTCGACGTTTGCCTTCGTGTATTTTGGTCGTTTCGGCTGAGGCAATTACAAGATTAGCTGAAACTTTCGCAAATGTTTAAATTTTGAAATGTTGAAATAGGTAAAGCAAAAATCGTTTGGCAATACTGCTGGTGCGATATTAAAAGAAGTCGCAACTTTATGGTTGTGAAGAGAATGAACAGAGCCTCGTTGGTGAAATTACAATATAACCAAAGATAAAATTAAACGCGTGCAAAGTTTATCATTGATAAATTTCTCTATACGATACTCTTATCAATTAATTCAGCAAGATGCGAGATCAAATTTTAGTGCACTGTCAGCTTGGTTCTCTTCCATTTTATCTAATAATATATCACGTACAGTATGTCTGGAAGTCTGGTGAATCAGTCAATCTAGACCTGTGAACCTGTGAAGTCATTTCGTCAACCGCGTACCCAGAACTTTGATTTTAATTACGAATGCTATTCACTCAGTGAAAAAATGCGTATACCATAACCGCCTCTCTGTAGCAACCTTTTTTCTAATCATGACGCCGTTATTTTTTGAAGCAAGATCCCAACGAACCATATCAGCCGTCATAAAATGCTTGCTGTTATGGCGTGCAAGTGAACCTCACACACTGCACGACGCACTGAGTGCCCCTCCCCGCACCCCATTCAGCGTTATTCATAGCGTGACTTCCTAGATCGACACCATTGTTGGCCGAAGCACTTTGTATTGAGCTTCAGTCTTTTAATCGGGCGAGTTAGATGGACATTTCACAAACACAAATTTGTTTCTGTTTGAAGTCACGAAAAGCTTAGACAAACAATTTCTGTGGTTCAAAGCATAATTTTCAATGTTTTAATTTATTCTCTCTAATTATTTTCATTTGGAAATTAGTAGAAAAATGTCCTGTCCTTTTGGCAATACACCAGTTGATACTTCACCCAAGTTTTTGTTCCATTTGTGTAATTTAGAATACAGTGCCTTTTTCTTACTGTAGTAATCTTTACCCTTCCTGGTGCGCGGCCCACTCATCCTGTACATACGCACGTTTTTCACCTCTGTTTTTTTGTTTTTCTTTGATTTTGATCTTTGTCACCAACTTCTGTCTCATGTTTCGTTTTAATCGCATGCTCGTAGTAAATAAAATGAGAAAACAAACGAGGTTTTGGGAATTCTGTAAATTAACAAAAGACCTTGGGGATCAATTGCTCAATCAGCTCTGTTTTTGTTATAAATCAAAAAACAAAATTAACGACGTCTCAAATAAAGAGAAGAAAGGAAGTGGCGAAAAAGCATCTAATTTTTCTGCCCTTCGGTGCTTTGTTATTTATTCTTTTTGTTGGACTTCTTTCATTTCGTGTTTTGAGTCATAAATATGAATAAACATGACCTAACCTTACGTTTGAAGTTTCCAGATTAAATTAGACAGAAGGTAAATTGCTGTCAATTTCTCTAAATAGCAAGTGTGACCGTTACAGTTGTAGCTTTTGTAGCAAGTGACGAATGATATCCATTGTATATTGAATTACTTTCGATCTGCAGATGTCATTAACCTCATGGAAATATTTGATTTACCCTTCACTTGTCTCGTAAGGTGTGTTGTGTTCGGTTAGTGACAGACGCAAACTTGCCATTGCCTTTCGTCGACCGAATCGGACACAAGCACAATTCCATAAAAGGTTTCGAAATTTCTGCCTCCGTTTTGGTGTTTTCCACACCGGAACTTTACTCAGTCACGAAGGCGTCACTGGGTTTCAATCTCTGCGTGATTCGCTCGGAAGATGCAAGCGCTGGAGCGCTGTACATTTCATTAATATTGACGCAGGTGGGTGTTTTCCAGTGGCTTCCACAAAACGCTTGACAGGGTCACTCACCAGTCGCAATCTTTTTGCAAAATAGGGGCCAAATCCTTGTTAATCTTTTCATTGGAAAAAAACTTTGTTCGCATGTTTCGTTTCATCCAAAGTTCGTCTAAAAGTGTATCACCAAAACATAGGAGAAACGTGCAGCACACAATTTTGGGGTAATTTTTCCAAGTTTGAAAGGAAAGAGAATATGCGTTTTTTTATAATCCGAACCGCAATAAACGTATTCACGCTTCTAGTTTTTTAAAAGACTTGCGGGTAAAGTCTGTTTCCTGTTTTCAGACAACGCCTCATATAACGCTGCTGTGTGTAAAAATCAATTCCGGTCTTCTTTACCAGCATACCAACTTGCCTCTCAATAAATCACCAAAAGGCGTAGCCCAGCCACATCGTCTTAGAAGTTGTTTTCAAGGCAGGAAAAATGCAAATAGTTCGTGAAGTTGCAAACGCTGTCTGCCAAGCAGTGATGATCACGGAGTAGGANGGTCGGAGTGGACTCCTGCCAGAGTTTACATGTTATGCCGGGGCCGGAGTCAAAGATTACTTTTCCACCCAGGGGCGTAATGGGGCACAATTCCTCGGGCGCCGAAACACTATGGGGGCGCCAAAAAGTCCCAAAAATGTCACAAGTAGTTTCTTCAATGCAGTACATTTGCTTCCGAAGGACCTCAGGTTCGAACACGGGGGCGCCAAACTTGCTTCTGTCCCGGGCGCCATGTAACCTAGCTACGC
>JGI24022J15233_10007267_pt1 | contig 12178 bp, 9 predicted proteins | sample Ectturendosymbi2_FD_15233 | JGI IMG/M metagenome (IMG submission 15233)
CGCAGCTTCTTCCACCTGTCACGGCTACACAGCCCTCACCAAGTTGCATGTCAATTTCATCCCACGACACACCCACCTCATCAAGCTCCTGTGGCCGACCCTCGCACCCGACGGCAAAACGAGTTCCATGTCTTCTTCTGTCGAGTCGCGAAGGACGTCACCGACGGGTACAACGGACAGGTCGTCGTCGTCATCGTCTGATGACGTGTGCGAGCCAGGTTCAAAGTCGGGGTAGCTGGACCTACGAAAGTAATGCGTAATCTCGCACTGATCACCGACGCCGGAACTTTTCATCAATTTGAGATAAACATGGGCAAATCGCCAAATTGCATTTTCTGCAATGTTTAAAAACAGTTCACAGACGCTTGCAGGTGTCTGAAAAGCGAGTATGCGATCAGGGCAGTCTTTCCAGAGTCGAAACCACAGAAACAACCGTCAATCATTTCCCGCATTCGCTGAGAAACGGCGACGTACACAAATACAGGATCCGACGAAACTTAAGAGATTGAAAGCAGTCTGAGATTCACCAAATGCGCAACCTCAAAAATTAAAACCATTGTTGACAAGGGGATACTCGATTAACCTGCGTTCTTGGCGCAATCAGCGCCTTCCGCTACGAGAGTGGAAACTTAACGGAGAAACATATTACTGCTGTGCTAAAAAGTATGACGATGACCACTCGGCCCAATCATTCCTCAAGCGTAAGGTTTTTCAGCCGTTTTAAAATACGGAGTTCGTCGCGTTCTATTAGGAATAAATATAACTCCGCAAAACAAAGTCTAAGACTACTATTCGATATTAGTACCGGATGTAACTGTTTTGTTCACGCAGGATATGCAGCTTTGCCAAATCAAAAATCTCAGACCGAGTTAGGTCCCACAAACCAGAGCTGCCATATCTTTTCAAGGAGGCTGGACTGTGCTGGCCGGCATCCTTTGACACGAAAGTAATGTTACTGCCACAGTCTGACGCCAGCTGTGACTTAATCGTTCCTTGGAAAAAATGAATTCAGCGTATGAGATGTGGGGCAATTTTCATAATTTTCTGCGAAAAAAACAGAGTAGTAGGCACAAGAATGTCTTGCCTTTTTTCGCGAGTGGGAATTCAAGAAGCGTCGTCTTTAATTTCTTACGGATCAATTCCACACTTTCCTGTCGAAATCACACGTTTCACCCTGCAACTATCACTACCCTGAGTCCTGTTTTTTTCCTATTGCTCTGTGGGCCGTACAGAACTAGCCATGGGACAGGATTTGGCCCGCAGGCCATACTTTCCCAGATCCACTGTAAATTGTACACTTTCAAAAAAATCTGCCTTCAACTCTGTCGCATTTCCACCTGCATCTTCCTGGGCATTGACGAAATGCGTTTTGATGACTGTCAACAATAAAACGTGAGCCAGCTTCACTAAATGTTCAACTCGACCAAAATTAAAATCGAACTCAGTAAAACTTCAGCTTGGCTCAAGCTTCAATTCTTTAAATGGAGCCCCACGTAGCATTTGTTTTTAACAGTAACGTATTTACACGCCCTTACATATATGTTCATCGAAGTGGCTGCAGGGCGTGCAAGATATTTCGCTGACTACGTCTGAACCACGAAATCATTTCTCCCAAGACGAGGTCACGCTGTAGCACCTTAAAAATTCTGCCAGATCAGTCAGGCTACTGCATAAAAATACACTTCCAACTCACATCTGCCCAATGCGTTTCTTGCGTACCGTCGATCGTGATCTTGGTCAAACGCCCGACTACTCACCTGAAATCGTAGAAGTCAGCGTATTCCAGCGCGGCGTCACCGTCTGTGAGCATCTTGCAATGACCTTTGTCCTTCATGTGAGCTCGCACCGCTTTCAACGAGTAGAAAGCGTGGCCGCGTTCGTTGCACCAAAGGCAGACGTTCCCGACACCGACTTTCTCGCCTGTCAACCATACTTCTGTTCGTTTAAGAGACACAGACCGGTATTCTAGGTCAGGGGTCACCAAACATTTTTGTCCGAGGACCACAGAAGCTATTGCACAACAGTTCGAGGGCCGGTCATCGAACGCAACGCGATTGTTTCGGGGAATGTTACATCTTACTATTTCAACAAATTTTTCGTAAATATATTATTTTTTCATTACTGACAAACTGGCTTCGCGGGCCAGATTTGGCCCGCGGACCGTAGTTTGGAGACCCCTGGAAAAATGCAATGTTTGTCTTTGACTGGGAAAAAGCAATGTCTATCTTTGACTACGTTATTTTTAGATCAAAGAGTGTTGAATTCATATTTCAGATACATACGATGCGCGGAAACATCCATGCCAATGCGATCAACTCAACAAACATAACAGCAGCAGTTAAAAGGAGTGCATCTTACCAAGATACGTGAGCAAGCCTTCGAGATCACTCAAATATGGTAACTCCGGAACAAAAAAGCCGTGCGCTTTGGACATGTGGGCGACATTGCTCTCAATGTCGGGAAGCTCCCTCGAACAGAACAAACAGTCTTTTATTCCAAGGATTTGCTGGTTGGCCGACGCTTCGGAAGCAAGCGATTCAATGTCCGCGTCCGAATCGAGCTTCACCCTGAACAATTTCAAAGTCATTCGGAAAGGTTAAAACACGAAAATTATCACGCAAAGGCTATAACACTGCAAATATATGCACAGCATTAAGTCTTTATGAAACTAAATTGTTCATAAAGAACTGAGTGATTTGACATGGTGACATTGCCACCGAAAGTGGTTGAGGATATACATAGATCTGCATGCTGTAATATTTTCATATCAGCAGTGTATTATTTAGCAGGTTTGCTTCGAAGCTGTTAGACATTGGGTTAAATTTGAAATTGTATTAAAATAGCACCCCATAAGCTCACGTTACTAGTAGCATGAATGTCTAGATGACGGGGCAACGAATGCACAACGGGTAAGGTAAGTCCAACTCCGCTAAATCAGGGATGCAGATTTTGGTCGTGTTTAATAAATCTTCGCGAGGTAACTCATTAGCGTAAAACGTTCGCGAAAGAAACGCACATGGCGTCAACAGGTATGAACACAACTAACTGCTTTGAACGACAAACAAGATATGCGGATCTTCGATCAGAACTTTCAACAATGACTCCTACGTCTGCACCTGCCGTCGTCTCTTGACAGCTGCAATTATTTTTCATGGCGTCGGATACATCTTGACAGCGAACCAATCTACAACTAAAAGCTCTAAGTTTCTGTATAAGCTTTCGAGGAATCAGCCGACTGGGCTACGCTTTCTTCTTTCTGCGATGATTCATAATCGCATATACCTATATTCAAGCGAGTCAGCAAATCGATTCCTTGCTTATCCCCCTTGCGGAGCGTACTTACGCAAACCAATCTAATCACGAAAAACAAGAAGCCTTACTTCGACAAAATGCCAGCTAACGACGAAGTTTCGGTTGTGTTTGACTCGGACTGAGATTCCGCATCGGATCCGCTTTCGTCACCTGTGAAAGATTTTTCGCTACGGTCGAAACGAACAATGACGTCAACATCAACAGATCCTCACACCGAAGGGTAACACGCTGTGGAAACTGAGATGAAAGGGTGATTTTACGCAGATTCGATTCAACGAAGAACCGAAGCACGATTACAAACTCCTCGCCGTTCTCCACTACCGGCGCAGGCGCTGTAGGCTTTTTTTCAATATCAATTTTATTTAACGACAATCTTGCTACAGGCGGTAGCCTGACTGGTGCAATCTTGTCGGTGAACGTTCTGGATAAAAACTGAGCGCTTAACATGACAGTCCAAACAAGTCAGATCCTGATCACAGCAGGCAGGTTCGGCAACGTACCTATCGTTTCTTCATCACTCAGCTCCTCCCATTCCTCATCACTTAATCCGGTCGCCTCTTCCTCCTCACTGTTTTTCAATTCTTTTATCTGCCTCCTGTACCATCGCAAACGAGGGTTGTCGCCTTTCTCGAATCTGCAGCAAAAGATCGCAATGTTATTCTTTCTAAGCGACAATGCTTATATGCTTTTACAACATGATTGGCATTGATTTGTAATTGTAGTAATTATAAGCTGGTGTCTCAGTAAGGACCGCTTTTGCTTCCATGCTGGATGTCTTATAGTAACGATTTTCGATCTCAAAAATTATTTGTTTAACATTAAAAAATAAGCACTATAACGAAACTGCATGTTTCAAATTAGCAAAGCACAAGTGGCAATGTTTCGGAAATTTTGTAAACGGCTATTAACGCAAGAACAGCATCCTAACATGAAGTGTATGCGACGGCAAGACCACGTCAAACTGGTAGTTAAAAAAGTCAGAGTCATTTAACTTCTATTTTCGATTATACTTAAAAACGTGTCGTCACAGAAGCGTTTTCTGAAACAAACAAACCACTTTCGCTTCATTGAAAGAATACCCGCATATAACCTCATAAACTCATCTTTTCACATGTAAAGTGCAAAAAACGACAATGCCACAACGTTCTTAGAAATATAACACCGGGCAACCCAACACGAGTTCTCGCATCGATTATATCATTGACATACATGATTAGCACAGCATGAAACCACGAAAAATGACATTTTAAGTGCAAATCTTGTATTCAGTTACGAAAAAATTTATTACACAGTCAGGTCCGCAACCAGGGAGGCAAAGGCCCCCCTAGAAAAAATTTCGTCTCCCCTGGAAAAATGTTTGACATATTTTAAAACTATTGGATATAGTTTAAAAAATTTGTTCCCGAAAACTCTTCGCCCCCCTGGTGTGAGCTGGCTATGGACCTGTACGCAGTACAGTGGCATGGACTAACGCACATACTGCCTGTGTTACTATGATGCAGTAATTTCTTAATGTGATGGTGCATCTTCATTCCAAAGGTTTATTTGTACAGGAAAAGAGCAGCTAACCCAATACAATAACTTTCGCCAACAGTACAAAAGATGCAGTGGCGTAACATGGGAAGCAAAGTGGGACATCTGCCTCCAGGCGGGGGACCTGGGGGCGCCGAACTGAAGTACTGTGATATATAACGTAGTACAGTAATTACGAAATGTCAATTGCCAGCGGCCGCTACCCAATCATCAAATCAAAATCACGAAGGTTCGCAAAGCGACCAGTGACGGGCCTTGCTGAGGTTTAAAGCGGAGCTTCTGTCTCCAGCAATCAGCGCCCGCATGTGGCTTGACACAGATGCTTTTTAACGTCATTTTCCGATTTGATGTTCAGCAAGAAATTGACCGAGAGGTGAACAAGCGGTTACGCTGCATTCGGATCTACAAAAGCCCACGACAAACCGGTGCATTAGAAAACAAAGTGCAAGTCTGGCCAATTTTCTGCATGTAGGATTTTGCAGATGCCCACATCGACTTTCGCCTTGTTTTTGCATTTTTTCTCTAATTCCCACATTGCAAATGTAGTACCGCCATTGGGAATGTCGCAATACCTTAGTTTGAACATTCATTGGTGACCGAAATTTCGAAGTGGGAGTAGTAACTTTGCGCGAGAGGATTAAATTCTAACTCAGCGGTTCTTGACCTTTACAAACACGCCGAACGCTTACGTAGTTATCCAAGCTTTTGTCAAACCCCATTTTTGCCCAGTATAACAAAAAGTAAAAACGGGTTACTGAAATTAAATCGTTCAACCGTTTATATTTAATTATACAGTAGTTCCACGCTTTTAGTCATGCTTCAAATGACCTTCGTCGAACCCCTGAAACGGCTCCGTCCAGGGGTTCGATCGTACCCAGGTGAAGAACCACTGTTGTAACTCTACGAATAGTAAATAATTTCCAAGATTCAAAGATCCTGACGCCACAGCTATACTGACGTGTTTAAAACATGTCTTAAAACCCAATTATATGCGGTGCCTGACTTCTCGACGCCCTCCCGCATCCATGCTGCCCTGGAGAGTGAAAGCTGATGATTTTGTTCTCGGGAGCGGGAAACCCCAGGTCCGACACTGCAAAGACTTTGTTCAGTAATTGTAATGAACTGGTTTTCAATCTAAACTTGAGATAGAGCAAACACAGCAATGCTACAATCATTTTGAATGTTTCCGAAATGGGGGAAAGGCAAAATCTTCTTCAACGAAAGTTACTGCATGATTTAAAGGTAGCAAAATTATTTTCAGCTGGTGGCAAATGTATTAGTTTCCAACAACAGCCATTATACCAAGTTTCTACTGCATATTCCTCTGACTGCATTACATTTAACTGCATTCAGTTTTGTTTACGTGAAATTTATGAACTGAAATGCAAAACTTCACGCCTGCCGGTACTGTGGGAACAAAGTAAATGCAGAAAAAAGTACATAGTGGCACATGCGACTGTAAAATATTATGTAGCAGGCAAACGCTATTTTAACAGGTGTATAATCGGCTACAAAACCCCTACCTTTTACCAACAGGTTTAGTTTCATTTGTTCTTAAAATCGTCGGCTGTTGAAGATTTTGCTTGGCCTCAGTTAAAGCTTTAGTAACCGCATTCTTTTCCAACGTCTCATCACCATCTGCATCAGCTGTAGTAATATGATAGAAAACGAAACATGGTTGCAAAGAATTAACTATAACATTCAGTACTGTATATGAATCTTCCACAGCTTTTGACACACATATCACTGTCATTTGCACTAACCAGAGACTTTCATGGCATAAAAAGCACATGTTTCTAATTCTAATACACTTGAAGACGCACACAAAAGGCTCTTTGGTTATCAAAAATTCGATGCAACAGGTACAGATTTTTTTCAATGACTTGTAGACACAAGTGTTGATGCATGCCTGTGAAAATTAATATAAGCTGTTGAAAACTTTCTTACCAGTAACTATAATGCATGAGACACACTAAGGTACAAATTGACACCATTAGTGAAAATTTTACCATTCATTTCTTAGGCAACATCACCTCTCATGATCAGAAAATACCAGATGCTGCCATGTATCTTTCCTAGTTAGTAAACGTAAGTTGACGATTTGAACTAAAAAGTACTCACATTTATCAGTATGAGCTTGTTTACTTTCTTCCAGCTTGCTTTTAACATTTTCAAGCTCTCTTTTTTCTGCATCTTTATGCTTCTTAGACTTGAGATGGTTGTTGTATGAATTGAAAGAATTGAACCGTCGCTGGCAAACTTTGCATGCAACACCAATAATGCTTTCCTGTGACTTATTGGTAGTGGCCTGTTGCAAAGTAAATCTTTGTAATTACTGGTGACCATCTTTTTCAAAAAGAGGTGTCAGCCACAAGCACAGCATCCAACATAAGCTTTACCTTTTCACCTCAGAAAGCACATCTGGTTTTTAATTTGACTGTCAACAACAACTCTGAATGTACATCAAGAACTAAATGCAGCATAGAACTAACATTAACAAGTTAATTTCTACAAAACTTCTTCTAGTGCAGTGGTGGCCAACCAGTCAGAGAACAAGAGCCACATTTCTTACTGTGTTGCTGCAAAGAGCCACACCATACACATGAACATCGCCCCATCTCTTACTGTGTTGCTGCAAAGAACCACACCATACACATGAACATCGTCCCATCTCTTCCTCACTCACACACAATTATACCTTTGCTCAGCTAGATTTATTCTGCTAGTAAATATCACACATCTTGCACAACCCACCAAGCACACTTCCACGCAATGCGTGTGTATGTGAGCATCCTGAATCTCAAAGTGGACAATTGGTACAAAATGTTGTGACATATACACAAATGTGGTATTTACGTAAGAGCCGCATGTGGCTCGCAAGTCATGGGTTGGCTAGGCTTGTTCTAGTGCTACTAACTCAAGTCTCATGTTGTCGATATTTTTTGATCAGTTTTGAAAGGGTAAACCTGCATGCTCTTCCAAAATGTCAGCGTTATTTTCTTTGGACTTAAGGATATATATGTTTTATCAAAGGTGAGTCAATTTCAACTATATGGAAACCATGAAGGACCTAACACACCATTTTGCCACTATTTCTATTCCTGAGCTGGTGAAGACAATCGTAAGACTCTTTAATGACATCAATAGAGACACAAGCTTGGTTGTCATGGTTTGGTAAAAGCAATGTGTCACATGAATCAACATGTGAACAGATCTTGGCAACACTAAAAAGCTGTCACAATTCAAAACTACATGTGTTTACAAAAAGTATTTGAAATGAGAGCAGTTTGCGTGCTTGTTAGTGGATTTTGACCAAGAATGATGACTATTGTTAATTGTTGAAACAAATAACATTTCAGCAGCTGGCACTATGTGTTGGAGACCAATAAAATGATTTTTTTTCTGAACTAATGTTATGATACTTGTTGGGGTGTGCCTATGGAAAGATCTAGAGAGATTATTTTTCAATCAATTTTACATTGCAAGAAATAAGCTTTGAATGGAAGTACATTTACTTGTGAATAACTATCACACCCATGCAATAAATGTACAGAAACAAAAGCTTATTTCGGAAGGAAATTCACCAACAACCTGCACACAAGTTTCAACTCTGCTGCAAAGATCAAGAACTAAAAATGTTGTTTAGCCTGAAAAAATCTATAGCATCAAATTTAAGGTGACAATGCACATTCACAAAACTGCATACATTCAAAACATTACAGTAGATAAACAGAGTTATTCACTTTTAAGTATCTGCTTTCCTTCAAAAGAATTTAACACAAGTTCTCCACTTTAATAAGCTTTAGACAAATCATAAAAGCTTACTATTTTTTGCTGATTTGCAACTTTTTCAGCAAAATTTTCCGCAGAAACCGGTGGAAGTGCCACAACTTTTCGTTTCAAGTTGTAACGATGCCAATCTGTTTTATAATGGGATCTTTGGAGTTCAGCATCATCAAAAGCAATATGACATGTAATACATGTATAAATTGCCTGTGACATACTGTTAATCCAAACCAAAATTAAACTGTCACAACAACTAAAGAGCACTCCTGAACAGCAAAAATATTCATTCATGTTTATTTGAGGTGTTTTCAAGTGACAACACTATGTACAGCACAATGCAGTGTGAATACTACCATCGTGGATGCAAAGCTAGGCCATATACACCACAATTATATTGTATCCAATAGTGCAACGACAAACCAAGCAAAAACAAGGCTTTGTTATATACTCCCAGGACACCTAAAATAATCAGGTGGTTTTCCAGTTAGGTACATTTATATCCTAATAGTAAAACAGGGTTATATTGAAAAACCTTATTCATTTGGAAAATAATATAAAAATGTCCTGCTATCTTGCCAGAATTCCTGTTGATTTTCGTTTTATATGCTTATCACTTTTTTGTAATATTGTGCTAATGCCCCTCTTTTCCCTCCTCCCATTTACCTCTACAGTTTCTCACTCCACTCCCTGTACATAGGCATGCTTTCCACCACTGTTTTGTGTTTTTTTTTGCTTGTTTTACCTGACCTTGATTTGATGCATTTTATTTCTTTTTTACTACTTGTAAAACGTCTTCAAAAAAATTGGTTTGTGCTAGCAACAGGGATGGCTGAGAACTTGACCCAAGTGGTCTTTCGTCAACCCTTTGTGGTTCAACATGCTAGACCAAGATCATTAAACTGCAAAACCTGAAATATCTGATGTTTTTACATTCTCATCAACATGAAATTAATTTCTGATCTTTGATGATATTATTTTTCCTCTTGCTGCATTCATGTCATTTTGTGATTTGAGTCACAAAAATGCATGAATAAGCCATACCATACCCGTTCACATTAATTTATTCATACTTCTCTTGTAACGACTTCTTTTAAACTAACAAACCTAGCAAAATCAGTTTCCTTTTTAATAAAACTTACGTACAACAAATATACTAGTATATATATTGCATGTATTGGTGTAAGGCATTATACAAAGAAATGCACACTTTCATTACAAAGTGGGTGCCTGTTTAAGGTTTATTCAAGCTTAACCAACCATGCTTAGATAATTTTATGCAGAAAATCACCACATGTACAAATAATGGTCTGTGTTCAAAGGTATATTATGAGATTTTAAACATGATGCAGGGTGGTCCAAAAAGATCTGTGTTTTGATCAAGTAGCATTTTGTATTGAAAAGAATACTTAGCAATTTCTTTCATAGGCCTGTCTTACAGACGGGTAAGTTTTGTATGTTACACGTTTTTTTCTCCTACACCACCATTTTGCAAGCAGAGTTCAATATTTTATAATGTGCTTGATCCAAGCTCCGTGGTGTTGATCTAACATCTCATGGGAAATTTTCCTGATCTCTGTTTGAATGTTATTCTTGAGCACATCAATAGTTTGGAGATTGTGAGTTAGCATTGACCTTGTCTTTGCGGATAAGACTGCAGAATGGAGGATAGGACTGCAGAATGCGCAGACCAAGGATAGTCCGTACAACAAATGAGCCTGTCTCCAAGGAAGTAACAACGGATTGGTTTTCTATCAATTTGATTGGCTTTCTGGCATTTCTGGTTCGAAAGTTAGGGCCAAAAAAACAACTTTGATAAAAAACTAAAAATTGAATTTTGGCCTGGCATTGGGGCCCAGGGTCAGGTAATGTTGTCCAAAAAGGCTTCAACCTACCCTACTTATAATGTCACCCACAAAAGAACCAAAATCCAAAACTTGCTGATTTTTTAATGCAGACTCGAAGACTCTCTTTTGAGCATTTGAAAAGCTCTCTACCTCAATTGCCTGGTGAGTTATGGAGTTGCAAAGACTTGCCCAATATGAGCACTTATATACCTTAAGAGAAAACTACCCAGCACTGATGGTGTTAAACTTATGGTAGTGGTTACACTAATCCTAAACCTAAAGTTTAGAAACTTTTGAAGAAAGTAAAGAAAAACTGGTCCCATGAATTGAAACGTGCAACCACTACTACCAAAACAAAAGTCACCAAGGTAAGATCTGAACCAAAAAGCATTGGCACAGCAGACCTAAACGCATCCGCTATGCTACCACATCGGTGCTTCTTGAGTCACAAACTCAGCGTTTTATTCAAATCATGTCATGCAAGGCATATCCGTATCCAGTGGCCACTACCTAAACTTATTGGTCAATGCAACACATGCCAAAAAATACAGTTTAGCCAAACAAACTATCTATCACCATAAAAAGTTGTAACTAACTTCGAAAAATATTTCACTAACTAGAGCAAAATATTTTTAACTGGTTAGTTACTACCTATGATACTGAGATTACACCATCCCATGCATGTAGTTCCTTGGAGTCATGGCACATAAGGCTGAAAAGATCCTTCCGAAGGTGCTAAACCACAGGGCTGCCAACCTGTCTTCACCAAAAAAGTCAGACCTTGTCCCAAAAAAGCCAGGTAGAAGTTTTAAGACATATACATATGATAAAACACGCAAACCAAACACAAAATAGACAACTGGTCAGAAACATCGATACAAAATACAATTCTGGTGGTCTTGCAAAGAAACTTTTTTTGATGTGTCTGGTGACCCCAGGGAGCACCAATGGCGCCACCAGCGCCTGTCCCAGGCTGTGATCAGGGGAAACGCTGACAGTGCCAGCATATTGGCCTATGTGCAAGTTTGATCTGACATTGATGATTATCTGTTCTTTTTTTACTGTCGTTGCTTTTAATGAACTGACCAGCATTGCTGCCTGTCACTTCACTTGCCCCTATTATTATTACATGTCAATGTAGGCCTACACTAATATAGCTATTCCTATTGCCTTCCGAATCTTCGTTCCTTCTGCAAGCTTCATTGTTCCATAAGTTGTCCAGTGTTACCTAGCGCATTGGTTAAATATCTTGTCAATCGCACAGCCTATGATGAAACTACAGCGTGGTGCTATATGTTCCACATTGCTTTAAACCTCTGGTCTGAGGTGAGGCCATGCGAAGGATTCCAGTCTTTGGAACTTAAAGCATTTTCTATCCCTGTGATTACACTGTCGTCTTTAGGTAAGTGTATCGGGTTGGGGTTTTGGTTAGGGTGAGAAAAACAAAAGAAAATTGAGGTGCAAGAATAAGTCCAAAATTTTTCAGTGATTGAAGTTATTCCCGTGCTATAACTATTTGTGGGTACCTGACAGTGTTGTGCAGATATTGAAATTTGATAATCCGATCCGCTCTGAAAAATTTTAATAGTATGCGAATCCAATTCTGATCTGAAAATTTTGCTCAAAACATAATCCGATCCAGATCCAAAAATCCAAAACCATCATCATACCAGATTCCAATCACAATAACAATTTTTTGCCAT
>JGI24022J15233_10007270_pt1 | contig 12176 bp, 13 predicted proteins | sample Ectturendosymbi2_FD_15233 | JGI IMG/M metagenome (IMG submission 15233)
TACCATCTTTCTTCCCGACGATTTGCTGACACTTGAAATACAGTTTTTCAAAGTAAAAACGCTTCACAAAAATTAGTTTCAAAACAACACAAACAGTGACTCAAACAAGTCACAAACAAAAACACAATACATTGCTAAATTCGGTTACACAACACATCACATGCGATTTTCACTTACTTTCAGAAACAAAACTGACGTGTTGATTTTGTTTGTTTGGCAATAATCGTCCTCTCTGCATTTTCTGCGGAGAAGAAGTCTCACACGAGGAGCAGTCACTTCTGGAAACAAAATATGGTTTAAAATAAAACTGGACTTAGCTTCCTATTTTTTAAACACATTAACGATGATGTGGTTCACAAGTGAGGTCAGCGCCACGAAAGTATGTGACTTGGCAGAGATCTACCTCCAGCATAAGTTTACACCAAGTTAAGTGATGTCAAACCTATTTTGATTGGAAATTTCAGCGAGGGTCAAATAATTCTACGAGCATAAATTTTGTCTGAAAACTTATAGTTCTCGCATTAACATGACATCTAAAAGTCTGCTGTTGTATTTCTCAGCATTTCACTCGCTACTGCTTCTGTGATCGCATTTTATGATGTGTTAATGATTTGTCAAAAATTGACATCTTTATATTTAGAAATATGGCATCTTCGAAGCGAATTTGCTCTCAGTAAGTCTGTCGTCTTGTTGGCTATGAACAGTTCAATGCCTGACGGATCATTCATTGTCGAGTTCATGCCACAATGATCGTTGTGTGAAAGCCAGAAATTCTTGAATTTTGTCTCAATTACCTCAGAAGATAGTGCAAGGCCATTGAGTATTTGATTTAGGAACAGAAAGATGCTTTGTACACTCAAATATTATTTTAATACTATTGTCAGGGTCCAAACAACGCCAATGCAAATAACTCCCAACGGCGAAACCTTGAATGAGATATACATGCTCCAACTGTGCACAAATGTTTTCCACATCTTTTGAAAATTATTTATAGTTTATGTCAGAACCGTCGCCAGAAAGTCTTCAATCGAGGGGCTTTACGTTTGTGCAGAGCGCTTGACAGTCTCAAAATGAAAAAATTCCACTCTTTCATAGTGTTTTATTATTCAGTTTGATGGAGATTGAAGCTTTGGTTGGGGGTGGTTCATATTCAATGCAGGTTCTTTCAGTAGCTGTTTTTCACGTGATTTTTCACCTGGTGCTACCAAAGTCTGCATGACTGGCGTATTTTTCGATTTGGAGGTGGACCCGCTTTGAGCTAAGGTCACCTGACGTTCAACAACAAAACCTGTGGCTATGGTAACCACAGTCTAAACGCCGTCATAGGATTGTGCTAATGGCCTGTTTTCAACCGCTTGTGTATTGTCAAAAGTTGTTGTTCTTTTGTTTTGTTTTCTATGCTTTAACACTTTTGTTTTCTGTCCTTCACACTTTTTCTGTGCTTTCACATTGTGAAAGCTGATTTTCTGAAATTCCTGCGCAAAGCCACGTGCGTTTAGGCGTTTTTTTCCGAAAATTCCCGAATCCTAGCGGACGCCAAAGGGTTAAGCGCTACGCGTCAAGGAAGCATGCTGCGCGCCCCATGCGAGAAATCATTGCCACGGGAGACTACATCAAAGTTATTTTTCCCAAGTCGAATAGAAGATTTTTATTAATTTATGAATCCTAACACAAGATTTGCACCTTCCTTTGTGCCACATGACAATTTGTCAGACATCACCTGGGCATAGGCTTTTGTCTGACTTCACCAACAGTTACAGGTTAGCTTAAGTTCTTTCTGACAGTAAGTCTGCATCTATAAAGAATAAATGGCAGCCAACACATAAAAAGCCGAACGTTTGCATGCCTTCGAAGCCTCCACAGGCTGAGCACAGGCGCGTAGCCACAAATTTTGATATGGGGGGCAAATAACAACCAAGTCTCATTATGAGAAAATGTTTTATGCCCCTTGTTTTTAAAGTATCATCAATAAAAGACGCGTGTTTCTGGTGCTTTTTTTCTGAATAATTATGTTCAGATTTAAGCTAGCAAGTAGACGTCTATCTTCATTGAATCGACAAGTTTCAAAAGTTTGTTTTTAGAAAAGTTCCAAGCTTCCACTTTGGATCAAAGTCACCATTTGCTCGTAAAAGTTTCTTGCGAAAGCGCTTGTAAAAATCTCGATGCTGTAAGTGCAGGATCTGCACTATGCCTTTTGCAGCCAATATTGCAGTTGAGCAAGAAGTCATCGTTGCCGCCATTATGATTGCGTTTTTTTTATTTACACACCTGCTGATGTATGAAAACACATGTTCAATCGAAGCCGAGTAGGGACTTTGCTTTAAGACAACGACTCCTGAAGTTGGTCTACAAAACTCGCGCGGATGTAAGATGTGGATCTTATCCAACTCTTGAGCGACTGGTTGACGTATGCAGCTGATAACGTAGGGTAGAGACCCTCAACGCGCTCACATATGTTTGGTTTTATGTCATTAAACGCTATGAAATACGAACGTTGCACATGTACTCTAAACAAACTTGCATTTGTTTGACGTTTGACCGACTCAGTCTACACTAAGTGTGAAAATGGTTGTGGTTTTGTGAAAACGAAGCCACAATCAATTATCACCACAACTCTGCAGTAAAGGTTAGAACGGGCTACTTGTCGCCGCAGCTTAACACAGTGTTAGGTAAGTTGATCTAGCCCAGTGGTTCCCAAAGTATAGGTCGAAACCCGAACAAGCGTCGCGAGGGTCAAAAAATAGGTCGCGCCTCGGTGATCCAAACCAGGGTCGTTTGTTTTCACCACTGCTTGTCTGTGTGTTGCTTAGGCACTTGAGAAAAGAGTAGAATGCTGACATTAAGAACGACCTAAGCAACTTACTGCCAAAATCAATCATAGAATCATTATTTTTTCATACGTTGTTTGAGGCGTGTTCACCAAACTCAGATTTGGGTCGTGCTCAAAAAAGTTTGGGAAGCGCTGATCTAGTCATTCTAACGGAAGCTGTTGAAGTCGTTTTCAAATCCATGAGCGTTAAAATAACAAAATCCAATCGACTGGTAGAAAATACAATTTTTTTCATATTAGTCACATGCGTTTTATTGATAAAACAGATTGCAAGCTATCTGTAAGTAATGGCAATGTCAATGCCCTTAGTATACTTACAAAATAAAAAGCATCTTTCTACGTTAGATTTTGCTGCTGAGTTTTCCCGTTGCAGTTGAATGGTTTAAAATTTATTTAGGATAGGGTGGCAATCAAAACCAGATGAAAGTTGTAACGCTTTCAGACTATGTACAGGTTGAACTCTGATTACTTGACAAAACTGTTTTTTACCCGCCGGCAAGATAATGGGAAATCATTGATGAAAACGTTAAGGCTCCACGTGATTGTAGTTGAATCGTCACAGTACATGTTCAATCATAATAAATAAATATCTAGAATGAATGATATTGTTGGAAACAGTGTCTATGGCCTCATTGCGTAACAAAAAAGATTTTGAAACTGGTTTACTTCTTAGCCGAAGTTTTAGATTCAAGGCATATACAGTAAAGCGTACATCACCGCTATGTTAACGCATTTAGTTTTAGAACTGTACGAAAACAAAAATATACGATGATCATTTAAGGCTAATGCTGCAGACAAGGGTGAGTGATACAGTATTTGCAGCACGCCAGAGTTAGCAGAGAGGAATTTCTGCGATGGTCTTGAAACGAAGTTTACATCACCATTAGGTTGGATTCAGCAAGCTGATGCGTCAGAAACAGCTGCGAAAAGCGTGACTCCTAGCTTTACTTTCGGTTAGTGATTACAAGCGCTTAGGTACAAGCTTGTATTGCATTATCACCAACTTCCACACGGCGCTTTAGCCTCAGGTAAATCTCAGCCATGACATGAATTCTCAACTATTTACACTATATACACAACCATGGGAGTCGGAAGGGGGCAGAAAGAAATTTGATAATTTCCTATTAAATTTTTAGCAAAAACGGTTGTTTTCTTAGTTTGGAGTGGGAAAAAAGAAATTTCACCATTTTTGACTTCTCCTAGTGAAATATTTAGCCTCCCCTAAAAAAACACTAATGCCCCCCTGGAAAAAAAACTTCCGACACCCATGTACACAACGGTTGATTAATCATGGGCAATTGGTAAACCACACTGCTTTAATCAATTTCGACTAAGGAAGTTTCTCAAACTCAAATTGCTCCTGCGGCCAAATGAGGGCTTATAAAGTAACTCCAGGGCCGTATTATGACACTGACGCAACAATGGTAATATCTGAACATGCTTACTTACTAGAAATAGCATTCACTTCTTATTTCCTGCGAAAGGTGTCGTGCGTTATAGGCAAACAATTTCTAGCCCTCTGTACGTTATTTCAAAAGGACCTTGTTCACTCGATGGCCGAACACTTTCAAACACCGGTGAATAAACTAAATAACTTAAATTTTAATACTATTCTCAAAAAGCATGGCGGTCCGCACAAAATGTCCTAGCGGGCCACATGTGACCCGCGGGCCGCGTGATTGAGACCCCTGGACTAAAGGCTGAAGCAGGAAAGGTTCCTTTAGCAGTTTCGTTGATTTGCATTAATGGATTTGTTTGGCTTGCACATAAAAAATGTGATTAACCTGAACATTTTTGGTGCAACATTCGGAATTGGGGGGGCAATTGCCCCCATCGCACTCCCTCTGGGTACGCGCCTGGCTGAACAGCCAACACTCCAATATGATAACAGTTACATGCGTAGCAGTCAAGGCATTCAGCGATAAAGACAGAAAGCAGGATCACAGCACGCAAACGCAGCAATCATTGCATAAACGTAAACAGCACTCAAGGCACAATCAATATATCACGACACACCGATCACACATTCTTAATATCATATGTTCATCTGCTGATAATATCTTCAAACTGATCATAGCTAATTCGCACAGACGGTGATCAAAGCCATGCTCGTACCTGTGATCAACAAAGATGACGTCCGATTGTTCTTCAAACCCATGATCATCATCGCCATTTATCTAGAAAGGAAAATTAGATCATCTGAAAAGTTGACTTTCACCAACTTACTTATTGCTTAACTGGTTTAAATTCAAATTTTATAGAATTGAAAGGCACATATCATTATTTTCATATTTATTCAAAGTTTATTTAGACCAATGCATATAATCATTTTCAGATTCTCAGTGCACAGTATTATAATTTACCACATGATCTTGAGCCAAGTCTGAGAAATCACTCGATTCATGAAAGTTTCTTAAAGCATCGTTGACTATGGTTTGCAAATATTTAAAAACAAACAAAAATAAAACTCTTAGGTAGTTTGCTTTTCTGACATATATTCTAATTAACATATGTGCAAAAAGGGTGTTGTTTTTGTGTATGTAGTCACTCCAAATAAAACAATTAATGAGAAACAATCACTTTCTATGCACCGGACAAAACACAAATATTTAGATAACAATACATACAATAAATGCTACAAAATTTATCAAAGATAAGATAGACGAAACTATAAAATCCTATAGGGTAAAAACGGCAAAATGGTACAGTACTTCACCTGTATGTCATTTTCACTACTGAACAGCAATTGCTCTGTTGCGCAAACATTAGATGCAGATGCCTGCCTTCCATCAAATGAATTCCATTTAACATCCTGAGCCTCAAGATTTTGATTTTGAAATGGGAACCACATGATCAACTTTTGTAATGTCAAATTGTCAAAACATTTCATACAAACTGCTACAATAAAGAAGCATCTAGGACAAAAAAAACATGAACTAAAGTTGAGAAACACTTGTCGCCGCAGCTTAACACAACAGTTGGTTAGTTTATCTAGCCGAGTGGTCGCCAAATATGCGACGAGATCGAGACCGAAACAAGGGTGGCGAAGCGACAAAAATGTCACGCTGAGGCGATCCCAACCGGAGTTGTACAATGTCAAGGTTACCACTGTTTGTCTTTGTCTGTATTGCAGGTAAGAAAAGGTTATATTACTGCCATAAAAAACGAACTTAGCGACTTACTGACAAAAATCATCCCTACAATCATTATGTTTTTCATACGTTGTTTGAGGTTTGGGACGCGAGGTGTTCATCAAACTCTGGTTTGTGTCGCACTAAAAATAATTTGGTAACCGCTAATCTNACCATCCAGTGTANACGGTTGAAGCCTTTTTTTAAAACCATTAGTTTCTGAAAATGAAAATGTAATCGAATGGGAAAAAATCCAGCTGAGTTTCATTTTAGTCACAAGCGCTTTATCGAGAAAACAGATTGCCAGCTATCTGTAAGTAATCCCAGTGTCAATGCTCTCACAAAATAGAAAATATGTTACTGTACTACTACACTGTCCACAGAAAGGATCCTTTCCCAGAAAAAAATACACACAATGATCTTACAGAGTAGCCTATATATTTCGCCCACTAGGTAGCCATCATCAGCTCTGCTCTTAAATGTTAGATTTTGCTGCTGACTCTATCCGTTGCAGCTGAATGATTTCAAAATGATTGTAGGATAGTGTAGCAAAGGCTCCACATAATTGCGATTGAACCGTCACAGCACTCGTTTTGCAGATTGTTACTGAGCTTAATACAGAGGATTTGCACAAATATTTTTGTACTAAGAAACAAGACAGACGCAATTAACAAGAAGCCGGCTGTTTGGGATAGCTTTGTGCAGAAGGGAGATACAGAGATGCTTTCGACTTCAAACACTTTTTTGACAAGTATTGATGTCATTGCTTAAGGGTTATTAGACATTGTAAGGCAACATTTGTAGGAGTTACCCTACGACTTTGACTATATATCCTCGAAAAGAAACCGTATTACAGCTTTAGCTAACAAAATGATTGTGATAATCTGTTGCAATCATTGCAATTGTATGTTACCGGTCCGTAAATTGTTTTGCGTTTTTTACCGGTTCGCTGGTGTGAAAAGGTTGAGAACCACTGTGTTGAAATGTCATTGTCACAGAAACAGTTTTGACTTGACAACTTTCTGAATGTATCGATTTTGTTGACGTCGAAAACATGCAAACTATTTCACGAATCACATTACTGAAACTGGACAAGCCACATCCAATTATTTCAAGAAATTGCAACACCTCTTCAAAAATAGCAATGTCAAAAAAATCATGAAATGACAAACGCAATTATTTGGTGAACGCCATGATAATTTATCAGCCGTAGTCTTTTGTTTTCTGTACCTTCATTGTTATTTTTGTGTCGATCGCATTCAGCGTCACATTGTTATGGCGACCCATCCTGCCCTATTGGGATGTACAAGCACTTTCGGAATTTTTCATTTTCCCAATTATGATAAGGTGAGTAACGTTGATTTTCGGTCCTTGCAATGGCGTTTTTCAGATTAAAATTTGTTGCCATGTGCTCAAGGCAAAACATCCTCGCCACCATTTCGTTACGAGCTCTGCATTTCCGTTTCGCCCAGAAAACCACACTGCAAGCGTTGTTGGTCAATCCCAGCTGCAGATTACTTCTCTTTTGCGTCACGCGTTTCCTTCTCCGTACATTTGCTCTAAACCTAATAATACCGTACAAGAAACGAAATCTAGATTGCATAATCAGTAAGCTATTTCCACTTGTGACAGTCGTTGCAACAGGCTTCTTTCGGCTTAGCAATATTGAAATCTCGGCTATCTTGGTCAGTTGATAAAACCACTGCTGTAAATGACCATGTCGACCTTTAAACTGACTTGTAGATAAATAGCTCATTTTCGTCGCAACAATTTTTTGTCTTGTTGTATTGTTCATGCGACGGGAGTAGGGGTATATTTTACAAATTGTACAAAAACGATATTCCAAGCTTGAATGATCAACGATGACGTCACCACAAAGATTAAATCCACGAACCTTACTCCACCGCCCTATTGTGAATGCAGAGCCAACAGTGATTACCGCACAGCTGCATGTGCTCAACCAAATCTTAAACAGCAAACGTCTAACGTAAAATAAGGTGAATCTGTCGTAAAACGAAGGATAGTTCATGGCTGCATTCTGCAAGCTCGCGGAAAATAAAGCATAGGAGTTTATAAATTTCATTGGCTTTTACCAGTTGAATCGGCGTGATGTGATCTGCTTTCTCAAGCAGTACAATTCAACTCAGCTAACGTACTGGTGGAAAGTATGAGCAGAAAGGTAGGAATCAAACAGTTCTTTAGATTTACTTTCAGTTTCAAACATGTGTTTTTCAAATGGTAACGATTGGCGCATGAAGTCGTGAACGTTACAAAGCAATAAAAAGTACATCCTCATTCCCAGTAGCCTGGATTTTGCATTTTCCTGGCCAGATCGAAAGATCATGAAGCGGAATGACTATAATTGTTAACGAATCCACGAGTAAACAGATTTCGCCCTCATGTCGTGATGGTTGCCCAATAGATTGCAGGATTTTCCACGCTATGATTAAAACCTGATAATCACATGTTTCGACCTTTATAAATGAGTCGCGTCCAACATTTATCAACACTAGCATGATTTTTCGCAGCCACTTTCGAAGCACGAAGACCCTCTATTTCAAAGGGCACGACCTTAATAATTTCCACAAGTTTGATGTTTGAATACACCATTTAACAAAAGGGTCAGCACCACAGACCCATCCGCCACAGCTTGTGTATGCCGCAAACACTCAACAACGAAATTAAGAACAGATTTTCGCCATAGATTTTAGAAGTTAAAAATGACTTCCCACTGATCTACAGTTGATGCCGCTTTGATGGATGATGGAAGGGAGCATCTTGTTTTTACACCAGGAATGTTCACAATGCAAAGGAATGTGTGGCCAGCGTTACAGGAGTGTGCGTTTAGAGGCAAACTTGAGCAATGATCCCGTATTTTGAAAGATTTGGATCTTTTTAGTCGTAAAAGAATCGTCAAGGAAATTTGGAGTACTCCTAAAATGTTCACAATATTAACCAAGTGAAGAAAACGAAAGATTTTTTAAAGAATGTGACAGTTTAACAATTAAAATTCCTGCAGAGTATTCCTTTCGAAATGAAAAACTGCACTGATTATTATTTATTGACAGGTTTGACGGGGCTAGCTACCTTCTATTCAATCACATCAGGTAATAGGTCGAATGCTTTTGTAAATGGTTATAAGCAAAATGAGTTATGCTGAAGCTCTCCTCGTTTTGATTATTTTGCGTGACAAACTGCAACATTAAGTGTTTGCAACCGCACTCTATCCTTTCTAAATCAACCACCGCCATAGAAACCTTTACAAAACCTGAAAAATGCAGTAAACCTCGGTTGATCCGAATTTGGTTAAACCGGATCTTTGCGAAAACCAGATAAAACTGGCGGTACGAATGATTTCTAACGTTTTTCTTTATGAAAATCGTCGGTTTATCCGGANTTTTTAATTTGGATCTTCGCCAATACCGGATAAAATCTGCTCTTTTCACATCTCGTAATCCAGATTTTNATCCACTTACACCCTCTTGTTTTCTTTAAAAGTACATTCACTGGTCTCTAGGAAAGATTCGGCACATTTCAGGCGCAACATAAGCGTGCTCACGATCACCAATGAACATTTGGAATTATCATCACATCAGCCGTAACTGCGCGCAACATTCGACTAATCATACGGATATTCTTACGTCACACACGGGCATAGCATATCACGTTGAGCATATCGCTGAAGGCACGCCGCCGCACCACGGTTTCAGTCTATTGATCAGTGTTGAGTGTGAGTACTGTATGTAGAGTATTATCACTGAGTGTATTATACTCGGTAACATGTCTCAGTCACTGTTTATGGACCAGTCGCAGAAATCTGTGTCAGTCCAAAACCCGAGATTTCTTAGCAGCCAAGTATTCTAAAATTATGAACTTGGGATTGTTCATAACTGCCTGGATATGGCGGTTTCTCGTCTTTTTTGCCATTGTAAATACATCACTAAATTCATTTTTCTTCTGCGAAAGTCTGCTGCTGGGTCGTAAATGCGTTCAATTTAAGTGATTTTCACCGATATCTCAGTCTCAGATGACGTGAGGCTTGAAACAACCTATCTTTGGTTAAATCGGATCTTTGCCGAAGCCGGATAAAATCGTCGGTCAAATCGAATCCTGATTAACCGAGGTTTGCTGTACCCAGAGTCGTATCAGCCGCACTCAATACCCCCCAATTGGGGTGGGGCACGCTGTCACAGGAGGCCCGAAATTCCAGTCCCGTCACCACTTAGTACCCCAGAGAAAGCTTCGATCCCCCAAATTGAAATATGAAGCACTAGAAATCAGTGAAGTTAGGCGGCCTTTGAAAGGAAAGGTCATTACTGTTACTTTGGGCCCCTTTGAAAGCAAGTATTTACACATTACAACTGCGGTAGGGGGCCCCTTATAAAAGCAAAGTAGCCCACTTATACATTGCAGTTACTGTTGGGCCCCTTTGAAACCAAGGTAGGCCAATTTGCACGTTACAGTTGCAAAGGGGGCTCGCGTCAAGTGCCTCTCTTGCCTTCCTTTAAACACACCACTGTACAGTATATAACCCTGACAATGATCTCATATGAGAATATGAAACCGATTGAACACGTTCTGCTTCATCCGATATGTGTAATTTCTCACCGGATGTGCTCATGTAAACACTGTAATATGAAGTTATCTCTATTTTATTGAACACATCGACGTTGGTGATGAGTTTATCACTTCAAAAAACACATACTTAACGCGATTTTTCATAATTAAACCCAGACACACAGCTCAGATCGACGGAAAAAACTCGCAGTGGGAGCCCTGGTTACGTGCGGCAAAACGCCTTCTCCCATAACTTGTAGTGAACATTTGAAGATTTATTGCCGTGTTTATTGTTATGTAATAAAGACAAAGAGTACAACATTCCGCTAGCAAGTTTCGCAACCTGCCTCTGCTGGCAAAGGAGCGAACTGTCAGCGCACTTACGCTAAGCGTGTCGGGGGCCTCGCGGTCACGACTTTGCCCTGATGGGACTCGCGTTCATTTATCCGGCCCTGCCTACATGCCTAGTTGTATACGTCCAGAAGTCAGACTTCCACTTGATCAACGCATTTTGTGGAGTGATTGTTGCAAAAATGTAGGCTGGGTAATAGCCCAGGTAGTCTTAACTTATTTTGTAGCGCATAGCAGCAAGATACCTTTGGTGCTTACGACCAAAGTTAAGCAGTTGCGCAGCCTGCTGTTCAGACAGCCAAATGGAGTTAATTGTGTAGTTAGAAGAGTCTATTTTGGGTGGTGTCCCAAAACAGAGTAGTGCGGTTAGTTGTGGATGACAACCGTTGCGTCCACTTAGGCCTTAGTCTATATTTGTTAACATTTATAGGCGATTTGAGATACAAAATATTATTTATCTAAACATGTGCCATGCACCAGGAGATAAATCCAGACATCAGCAAGGTTTATGCATGCGTATTTCGGCCAGTGAAAACGGCAATGCGCACGCTTTATGAGCACATTTGGCTTAAGTTCATGGTAAAGTTTATAAATTTGCGCTAATGAAAGAAAACGTTCATCGCGGCACACATGCTTTGACCGGCCTCATGTTTGCTCCTTCGGTAATACTTTTTTCGTAACTGAACGATAGGATTGATTCTGCTTTCCTGCAAATTTTTTTTACATTTGCATTTCATTAAGACATCTGAATAATCGCCGTCAATTAAATGACAATGATTTACGACCCAATTCCTTTTGTTAAGCTGGTTCAAAAAATTTTTGTAGGAAACTACGAGCCAATTATGGGTATTTGCAGGAAAATATTTATAATGTAATTTGCACAATCTGCAAATGCTGTTCGTGTTGTGAATTAAAAATAAATTTTCAGAATGTCTAGCCCCCCTGCACAAACATGAAGGCCCCCAAATGCAAGACTTTCTGGCGATGGTTCTGCCCAGGCCTGCAGACACGGTGGGGCATTCGGGGGCAGTTACCCCCAAATCTTTTTGTTCCCCCCAAATTTTGTTGCACTCAGAAAAATTTGTTTGAAATATATGATAAAAATTGAAATCTTCCCCCATAAAAATGTATTTTCCCCTCCAAACCTTAAAATAGGGCTACGGGCCAGGTTCTGCCAAATATTTTGTTTTGAAGTCCATTCGGCCTCGAGATGTAGCATAACATAACTTTTTTTTATAATTCGCCATTAGGGGGGCCCTTGTAAGCATTTTGGGGGGGGCAGAGTTGGCCTGATACGGCACTGGCTG
>JGI24022J15233_10007271_pt1 | contig 12175 bp, 4 predicted proteins | sample Ectturendosymbi2_FD_15233 | JGI IMG/M metagenome (IMG submission 15233)
AGTTGTCATGTGATGTAATGATGTGCCGTTGGAGTATTGCTAAGGATCGAACGATAGGAGAAAAAAGATTGAGCTAGCTTTGACTATTCACCGTGATTTCATGCAGGACATTTTGTATTAGATTTTGAGTGGAGGGGCAATATAAACCTCGAACTACCGGAGCATTGACGTTTGCTAGTCTGCGGTCGAATGTCATCTCTTTGTTTTGTTCAAAGGATTTTTGACTGGGGTGACGGAAGTGGCTTTGGATGGAGAGGAAGGTGGAGGGATTGGAGGAAAATTGCCCCTATTATGTTTAAAAAGCCCTGATTTCAAAACAAACATTGGGGCACTTTAACAAACTGGATTTGACCGATACTTTTGAGTAAACATTCAATCATATTTGCTCACTCCACAGCCACATTTCTTATTTTTTAAGGCTATTCTACCAGTCTAGGGTTTCTGAAAACAAAAACTGAAGAGTTGGAACTTTCAAAAATTTATTTACTGTAAAAATAATAAAGAAGAGTTGGAACTATCAAACTACTTTCAAAAATTACTTTTCAATCAACAAACTGTCGCCCCCCAGAAGGTTCCGCCCTGGGCCCGGAGCCTCCAGGGCTCCTCCCTTGTTACGCCACTGGTCCTACACTTTGTGCATCAGCTCCCGTTGAGAGAATTGTTATATCTTGAATAACATGCGGTCTGATAACAGAAGCAGAATATGAAAGCCCTTATCACCAGTAAAATTAATACTGACTTTTCCTCGTGAGATTTTTACGAGAAAATAAAATCGAACAAAGAATTCTTGAAGAAAGTATTGTCTTCCTTTACAGTAAAGGTATGATTGGCCGAATATGTAAATTTAGAAATGCTTAAATATTGTTTTGTTTCTTAGTAAAATGCATTATTTTAGTTTTTCTCGGTGCCTNAACTACAGGAATCCAANATGACTACATGCTCTGTAAGATATGAACCACATTNATCTAATCAGGCTCGTTCTTCTGAAGCGTCCCGGTTTTCAATCACAAAAATATGGTNTGCCTAACNATGTCCAACACATTTTTCCAGGAGGGGCCTCGTCCCCTGCACCCCCTCTAGGTACGGGCCTGGAGAGGATTATTTGCATGAAGTATTGCGGAACCAAATAGAAACCTACGTGGTCAAGACATGTTCAACCCCAATGCATTGCACCACGCAACGGAGTGTTATGTAGCAATGCAATGTTTCCCACAACATGGTTGATAATAGACAATGTGGCTACGCGATGCTCTGGGTCTCAAGATTGAAATATACAGCGAGCCACTGTCAGGGTAATGCAAAAGCTTTGTTAATATCACACTTCTTACCATTTCAGAGCGCTAATATAAAATCGTTAGCAGGCAAACCATTGCTAGTCACTAACCAGGCGAAATGATTTTGTGTGAAAGCTGACACAATCACTTGATCATCACTAGTGGCGTGCAGAGGAGGGGTGGGGGGGCGAACGGAGCGACGGCTCCGGGCATCCAAAGTAGGGACATCCAAAAAGTGAAATTACAGAAATGAAAATACCGTAACTAGATGATTTTCCGTATTGCAAGGCTGCTAACACATGCTGCAGGAATTTAATTTGTCAAAATTAGTCTTCTTCCCGTTTCATTTTTTGATGTGGCAACCCTGGGTGTGCGCTAATGCAGCCTCACACCTGTGCTTGCGGTATGTGTCATAATTTAGAACCTCCTCATTAATTGGCAGTTCGGGCGGGTTGATCATAACAGCTCACGCAAGCCCGTATCTGTTCTGTCCCCCCAGAAGTTGTACAAATAACAGCCACATAATAAAAAACGAAGCCTTTCTTGCGTACTTTATGCGCATTCTCAATTCTTGTGTATTTTAGCAAGTTTCAAATTGTCAACCCCAGTGACCTAACTGGAGGTTTGAGCCAGGAGGAAAACTAAGGTGAAGTGGGTCCTCTAGCCAACACTCAGAAAAATTGTTTAGAGACGATGGTGAATCCGGATGGGGATGGCTATAGAAAAACCTTAAATCACAGGAAAAGCACTCCTAAAAACGAAGAAAGCAATAACTCACTGAACTCAAAAAAGAATACTAAAACATAAATATAAGCTAAGTGAGGGCCCGGTTTTAAAATTTAACTTGCCAGTGGTGGCCGTTCGCCCTTCTGCCCTCTCGTCAGTTACGCCACTCTTCAACCCTGTATGTTCACCACTCAAGGCGCATACCTTCTTTGCTCGACTGTGATAAGACATAACATTTATACGGCAATAACTGTGTGGTTTGATAAATAAATTTTCTTCCAATCCACTTATGATTCTAGATCTTCTTCGACATTGTGACTGAGAATGTTGAAACCTGCACTGGTTAACTCATGAATAACTCATTCACTGAAAAGACCCAAAAAAGCTGTCCGCTGTCCAGTCTGGTTCCCCTTTCAAAACAGACCTGCTCATAACAGACCATTCGAAACGGACCACGTTCATAACAGACCCGTTCATAACAGGCGTGTCCATAACAACTTTTAAAAGGGGTCTGTTATATGAATGTGGTGGGTTATGAACGTGGTCTGTTATGAACGGGTCTGTTACGAATGGTTCTGTTATGAACGTGGTCTGTTTCGAGACGAGTGGTCTGTTATGAACAGGTCTGTTTTGAACGAACACTGACTAGTCTATAGCATGCTGTGGAAAGAAAGATAATAATGGCGCTAGAGAGTCTGACCATTCTGAAAGCAGTAAAATTTGTTACACAATGGAGGATTTTTTAGTTCTGAAAGAACTACAATCTCCGTTTTCGCACAAATCCAAATGAAGTCGTGAACAGAAACAGTGTTGCGCACATGAGGTGCTCAAATGAATCTGGTAGCCGAAATGTGTAAAGATGAAATAAAAAGAGAAAACTTTTCACTATGCATAACCCTGAATCATGATCCAAGGTGCAACATCTCCAGTTTGTGTGTGATATATATCCTACTTCGTAACAACACCCTATGACAGTGTGGCCCAACTGCTTTTGAACCACGGGCCATTTTTCAAAAACGTGACTACCTGAGGGCCATTTCTTCCAATAATATGATGTATAAAACAACAGAATCCCAACATTTGAAACTAAAATGGGAAAATAAGTGAGACCCATCATTGAAACCATTACAAAACAGTCAGTAGCGTAACTGACGGGGCAGGGGTCGAGTCGCCCCCCCTGGAAAACTAAATGAGTAAACTGGGCTCCCTTTAGCTGTTATTTTGATATTTGGTATTCCTTTTAGTTTTGAGTAGGTCGTTTTTTGCGTTTTTCGAGATGTTTTCGTTTTTTAGCTAGCATAGACAGCTACAGGGCCGGATTTACCTGTAGGCTATATAGGCTTAAGCCTAGGGCCTCACGATCCAAGGGGGCCTCCAACAAACTGTGGTACGCATAGAGTCAGTGGCCGGATATATGATCATTTAGATTAAACTTCGTCAAAAATTTATGTCTTAATTTTTATTCACGAAATTTAGTTTTATTCAACTTTCTTGGTGATAACGCCAGAATCTTCCGCGTTTCCACGAATCTCAATATGACGGTTGGTCAAGCCGCATGCCAACTATTGTGTCGATATACCCAAAGCACGCTGGTTGCGTCCTCCGATTGCTGAATGGTAACGCTTGTTAAGTGTGACTCCATCAAAAGAACTTGTGGCTGTTCATGTTTGAAATGCACCTGATCAGTGGCATAACTGACTGGGGGCAGGGGTGTGAACCGCCCCCCGCCAAGTTAAAAATATAAAAACCCGGCCCCTACCTAGCTTGTATATTGGTATTTACTATTCTTTTGGTTTCAGTAGATTGTTGTTCTTTTGCGTTTTTCGGAGTGTTTTCTGGTGATTTCTGGTTTTTGTATAGCGTCGAAATGTTCCAGAAGAGGTTGTCCACACTAAGCATTCGGTACATTAAAAGTGACAAACTTAGGCAAACAAATTGTAATGATTTCCTTGCTTGATTCGATGATTGTAGCTTTTTATTTCTTTATATGTATTTCAATAATGACAGCATAAGCGAAATTTTAACCAGTCCAGTCGCCACGGTGGGCAGTGGTGAGCTCAGCCCTTCTAAATTTAAATATGAAACACTATAAATCAATAAAGATTTTATCAAATTTTCAGAATGTCAAGTCCCTTTGCGCAAATTTAAACCCCTATTCAAGACTTTCTGGCAATGGTTCTGGTTTTTAAACTTCAAATATTTTCATGCGACAGTACAGTTGCGTTCGATTCTTAGCAGTCTGAAAAAGTAGGAAACACGCGAATTGTGAACCTAACAGTTACAACCATTTGGGTGCATTTTACGTAACGTGTTTTGCTCGTGTGTGTGTGAGATTTTTACAGCCGTGGTAAGCGAGTTGCAACGTGGTCCTCACATTGTGCTTAAAAGTGTTTATGCCGCCACACATACTATATAGGTGCAGTGTGTTTGTTTTTTTAACACAGATGAGAAAAAACAGATGTGATTCTTATAAAAAACGTAGGCCATGTATTTTGTCAAATATTTCAATTGTGGCGATTTCGGTTGGTTTGCCTGTGGTAGTTAATAATCCTGTTCCCGCCAGCCAAGTAGGATTTGAACAATTCGGTGCAAATGAACGCTTTTGCGACTGCGTCGAAGGCAGCAACACACGCAGTGATCGTGGACACTCCAGTAATGATTTAGAATTTTTTACTGACCATACTTTCAGAGTGTCATTTTCGGATTTTCGCAAATTGATTAACGTTTTCCTTTTTTTTCCTAGCAACAATGGGAGAGGGGGCCTAACAAATGGATTAGCCTAGGGCCTCATCAGTTAAATCCGGCCCTGGGCATCTATGACACCCGGATTCACAATCGTTTTTTACCTTTTTTTGAGCGTTGGCTAGTGGTCCCCTTCGGTTGCCAAAGAGCCCCCTTAAACCCGTTTTGCTCCCCTGGTTCAAACCTCTGGTTACGCCACTGACGATAGCAAAAAGCAATTCATTACAAATCTCTGTCAGTGAGATGCCTGTGGCCGAGGCTTCACTGACACTATCGTTCCTTTATTAATCCCAGTGGCTGTGGAAGCAAGTCGGAGGCTATTGCCCTGTGTTTGGTCCATTCGATTTCAGTCGTTAGATTTGACTTGCTTTATAGTAGAAAATGTAGTCTCACACCAGTAAGTACTTCCAAATACAGAGTGCATTTTCATTGCGATATCTATCTTTGGTGACTAATTTCCAGAAGCTCTCTACAGTGTAGTCCAGGGTTTCTCAATCTGTGGACCATGTCTCACTAGCGAGCCAGAGAAGAAAATTTGATGGGGGGTCACGACCTAGCAAGGACGTGCAGAGGTCTGGTGATGCCCGAACAACTGCCTGATTGCATGCTCCCTTTCCAGATTATATAGTCTAGTATTGGGGAATGTAAGAAATACAGGCATTTGAAATACGTAAAAACTAGTGTTGATAAAAAAACAATTTTCGAAAAATTATATTGATGCAGCATGTGTTAGTATTACAATACGAAGAAGAAAGTAGTTACAGAACTTTAATTAAATGTAATTTTTGTAATTTCACTCTCTGGATTCCCGGGACCGTCGCCCCGTTCTCCCCCCTCTGCACGCCCCTATGTTTTGGTATTATTGAAATTTAGAACGTTTTGCAAGTTGAACCTTTTAATCGAAAACGTGGATAGCTCTCGAGCTTCAAACATAATACGCTCTCTTTTGTCATTATGTGTTAGAAATGATTGCAACATGGAAATTGCCACTTCGTGCACAGCTTGCAGTTATTGAACGCATTTTCAGGCAGGTAGGGCATGGACCACATGCGGATCCAGGGAGTGCATGGAACCCCATGTTTTTAGCTGACCTAATCAAATGGGGTCGCGACCATCAATTTTAGAAGCCGTGCTCTAGCCTGCATTCAATTTTTCCGAAATGTATGATAATCAGCGTTGTTTTTGACGACCGTGTAACTACAGTTGTTTATGATGGCACACACCAATGGTTGCTCGGATCCTGCGTGAAATTTAGTCAGACCGCGGTCGTGGTGGTGAAACATTAATTTCGAAACTAAGAAACAGTCGCAGAAATGGGACGATTGATCTCTAGTGCATTTCAGTGTGAGATGGAACTGGATTACATTACTATCAGCAGATTGTTGCTTGTCCCAGTAGCAAAAGGTTTGTGAAAGCATTTTAAGAATTAATTATCCGAATTTATCCTGGCTGGAATATTGCGTTCTGCTGCCTTGTGTATACGTCTTCGAAACATCTTATGTAAGTGGTTCGTGACTACAGCTTTAACTCTAGACACACACGTCTTGCAACCTCATAGAATTTTGTACAGATTTTCTGCAATGATTGAGAAGCAATTCTTTCGCGTATTTCAGTCTTTGCTCCAGAGGTCAAACATCAGAAAAACACTTGGAAGAATTCGCAAATCATATTAATTTAGTGAAAATGATTTAAAACATGAAATAACTTTGGCAAAGAATTTGCTTCGGAAGGAATCGAAGTTGCCAATTTCGCTCGAAAATTTGTTTCATTTATAGCTACTTATAAAGCTGCATTTGATTGTTGCTGGTAGCTGTAAGTTTTCCCGTCACTAGCGCTTCATGCGAGAGAAGATTTTCAAAAATGAAATTAGTGAAAACATTTCACAGAAATTCCATGACCAGTGAAAGATTGGGTAACATTGATCTACTTTCAGTTGAAGACAAACGAGCTGAAAAATAGATTAAGATGATTTCATTGATGAATTTGACAGTCGACGTGATAATCGCAGGATTTAGATACATTGAGGTGATGATGTTATAAAATTCTAATGTAGACTGTGCAGGGATCTGTGTGAAATTTATACTGCTCATTGTCTATTTGTCTGAATGTTTTTAGGTTTAGTGTTAGTGCGTGTTTCGCTCATGGCACGACAGTCATATATCAATGCCTGGTTTAACAGCCAACTTAGAGGAAAATTCAGTGTGAATATTATAATGAACGACTTCTTTGGGAATATTCTGCAAAATACGTTTCACGCCTGCTGTTACATCTTGCTATTAGGTACACGCCCTAAACCAGTGGTTCTCAACCTTTCGTGGTTTGTGGCCCCCTTCCAAAGAAGGGGAAGTGAGAATTGCTATAGCGTTCTATTAATGTCAAAGTTAATGTATAGCTGTGAAATTCGCAAAGCAACTCTGCTATGTGCATTCTTTGACATCAGCCTGGGACCACTTGAAATTAACTATTAACATTGGCAAACGGTCATAACGTAAAATATTAAATAAAGCATATCATTTTCTAGTCATACCATTGAAAAGCTAATGAAGCTCTTAATCAGTTATGATTTATAGTTTATAAAGAGACCCAAAACAGGTTTTGCACCAGCATATTTTTTTCCTCTCAAGCGCCCTGGCAACAAACAGTGCAACCAAGTTAGTGCGGCCGGTAAGTGGCTGCCCGTGGACAACGCGAGATGATGGTGATAATCGCAAATGCAGAAAATGTGGAAAGTGCATATGGCAAGAAGAAAACAATCTGGATCTTACAGAGAAGACTTAGGAGTGTTTCAGAAAAGGTATTCACGCGATTTCAGTACCTGTACTCTGTGTCTGATCACTTATCCTCGCCTTGGGGAAATGCATTTTGAGCTAAATAATTCCATATGGGTTTTGTTGCGTTGGCCTGTATCGGATGTTCGCTATCGTTTTAGTAGAAAAAAAGAACGGGGCAAACTTTTTTTTAGATACGAGGAATGTTACATGTACTTTTCTGTTGCTCTGAAAAAAGACTGGTTGTGATCAAACAGGGTTGTGTGTTGGGTTAATCTAGTGCTCCTCGTCCAACCGGTGAAGCCAGATCTTTAGGTAGGTTGTTAAATAATGTGATATGATATCTTCGCTTTTATCTTTGGTTGATGGATGTACGCTTTTATTTCACTTTCGTTTTTCCTTTGTTCCCCTGAAGACGAACGTTTTTGCGCCTGTAGCCAAGGGTTAGGTCTTTCATTATTTCACCACCCAGATAGACACAATGCAGCGTTAATCAATCATTTTTATTTGTGCCGAAAACAAGTTATCATCGAAATTTAACTAAAAGAAAAGCATTGCAGTACTTACACCATACATTAGTAGTGGTTAAGTTTTTAAGTTCTCTTGTAGTAATGTAGACCTAAACTAGCCGAGTATACACCACAAACGGAACCACATTTGCGTCATACTACTTGCGGCCATNTGATATAGGCTTAAAGCTACTGTTAGCGGGTATCATATGCGGCGAGGCGTGTGTTTCCTGCCAGGGGATTAACACANTTGCTGTACTATCTGCGGTACGAAGAGGAGTGTTCCAGTTGACAAGTAAAAGACTGTGATCAAATGGTTTATTAAAGAAAACCTTCAAGACAAAAAATTGGAAAGTCGCTTTCGACAAAAACAGATGGCCCACCATTGTGTAACGTACGGGTGCGCAAAATGTAACGTTATTTTTTCAGGAGAGTACGGATATTTGTGACGAAGTGCAACAACTGGAGGGGGTGATTTTTAGGCAAACAAGCATGACGTTATTTATGAACGGCGCTAGAATAATTTGGGAATCGTTTTATCGAATCCATGGTGAACCGATTAAAGCTGGTGGTAACACTGGATTGTTTTGAAAATAGGTGAAAACTATAAAACTCCTCCAAAAAATGTGTGATGTTCAGAAGTTTTAGAGTGACTCCTAAGTACATAACACGCGAGAAAAGAGTAGTACTAGTCTCTTTAAATGTTATTCATTCACATAATCCTCAAAAATCATTGTGCTTTTTCTACATGTAGTTGAAATTTTGAGTTTGCGCGGTGAAAAACATGTTTTCGCAGTTCTCAGTCATAACTAGTTTTTTCAAGCAACAAATACTGCGTCAGCTCCTCGAATGTCATCTTGGATTACTACGTACAAAGCACAAGGACATTTTTGTGGATACTGTTGTGTTTTCATGTATCACAAACAGCCTACTTGAAAAATACAGTCAAAAGCCACTGTGATGCGATCACATTATTTACCACCAATTGTTCAGTTCTGACAAGTAGCAAACACTATCAGCTTGCTGCAATCGTGCTTCAAAGGTTTAGCAATCGTTTCAATGTGTCCATCGATTTATTGTGCGAATACAGTCAGATTGAAAATCGACTTTTTCTTATTTTTAAATAGTGCGCGCGTTTTCATCCTCTTCCTCCCATAGTAGGGTTCATGTTTCGTGCGCTCGTGAAAATGCTGACTTTATCACTAAAGGCCCCTAAGTGTGCGCATGAGTTGCATTCGTGCGTTTTATTGCCAAAGAGAAGTTGACCCTGTGGGAAGCAGTGCACAGTTCCAAATTTCAGATGATGTGTTCTGTATTGTAGGTTGTTTTCGAGTTTGGCAGGAACATTCCTGTGGCTGCCTCGGGTCGCTGAAAGGTGAATGGCGAACTGGCTCAAATATCCAAAGCATCATTTAATCCAGAAGCTTCATTAGCACTTAATCTCCAGAAGCTTCAGAAGGTCGATTAAGCTTCTGGAGGTTAAGTGATGTTATGCTGCAACAGTGAAGAGAAATCTACAGCGGTCTTGGAAACTGCAGTGCATACGATTTTAACTGGCGAAATACTGAAATACATATTGACATTGAGCAGAACTTAACTTCAGTAATTGTTTTTTTGGCAAGGCGTATGTACTTTAAAAAGNGCTCACTATAGTGCTCGCTCTAATTAACTTATTTCTTTGTCCAAAAGCTCCAGTGTTGCTGTACTACGGTCAAAGACTGAATGTAGTTAACTGNTTGGTTTGGTTAACTGCTTTAATGAGTTNAAGTTTTTCCAATGTTAACATCTTAAAAATGGGGTGATGTGTTGTAAAAGTGCTGGGAACTTAGCCTACAAGTCAGTACAGCCAACCTCGACTTTCACATCCCTACATTACAAACAGAGTTAAAGGTCATTACACCGAAATCATGGTCTTTTGTGATGTGGGAAGATTGTTTTGATATGTGTGTTTAGCAACAAGCATGCTTGCATGTGCTTGCTTTGCAACGCAATATTTCTGCATCAAACAGCACTCATGCAATTAGTTTTCAGTGCACTTACGTGCTTATATCATGAAGGGGCCACATAAACTACTGCACAATAATTCGAGGGCCAGAAATCTTACGTAATGTGATTTTTTCGGGATATGTTACATTCTACCCAATCAACAGATGTTTCGTAAATGTATCATTTTTTATTACTGACAGAATATCTCTGCAACCGCATGAACTGGCTTCGCGGGGCGGATTTCGCCCGCAGGTCGTAGTTCAGAAACCCCTGCTCGAAGACACCGACTTCCGAAGTACAGTTGGTCTTCTACAACAGAGTGGTCGAATATTTTGATCCAAGGGCCATTTTACAAAAACTTGCGGGACACTTCCAATAAAATGATGTATAAAACAACAGATTCACAACATTTAAAACTAATAAAGAGAAGATAATTGAGTGTGTCAATGAAATGATTACACAACAGCACAAAACAATTTATTACAAATCTCTATCAGTGGGATGCCTGTGGTCGAGGCTTCTCTGACACTATCGTTCCTTCATCAATACCTGGTGCAAGTCGGAGATGATGGTCCAGTGTTTCATCTGCCACTCCGTTTTTGTGTTTATATTTGACTTGCATTGTCGTAGAAAACGTTCTCTCACACACTCGTGTATTTCCAAACATCGAGTGCATTTTTTGGGGCGAAATACTTTAGTTTGGTAGATCTACTTTTGTTGACTGAATAGCAGAAGCTCTCTGCAGTCGCTAGCATTGTTAGTATTGTAGATTCGAGGGCCAGAAATCTTACCTAATGTGATAAAAAGATGTTATGCTTGTTTTAATTAAATTACCTATTGCGGGAATGGGCAATTAATTTGGCTCGAGAACCACTTCGAGAAGGCCACGTTTAGCGGATAGATAGACAGATTTATTTAGCGGTACTGAGTTCACTGCTCTAGATGTACTCTTCAAAACAACGAATGCTGCAGCACCGAAAGAACAGATTATCCAGATTGGTGCCACAGTGCAGGTTTAGCGGAGGGCCGTACCTTCTGATTTGATCAGAAAATAAATAAATAAAATAAAATGGTACACAGACAAGATCTTGTTCTTGTGCAAATACATATTGTCCAGCGCAAGCAATTCCGTGACACAAATATAACCTCACACGATTTTCAACAAGCTTCAGATTTGAAGATTTTTTCTGAATGCTTCCGCCGGCCACTGAAAATGTTGTGGCGGTCCACATGCGTCCCGCGGGCCTGTAGTTGGACCACACTGTTCTAGAAAACACTGCACGCATATAAGACGTGGATGCTGTTTTCGTTCAATTCTTGAGCGACTAGTTCACGTATAGAGCTTATAAACGTAAAACCTAAGGTCTAAACGTATTTGAAAAATATTTGGATTTTATGTCAAACGCTATGACATGCGACTGCGGTAGCATTTTTGCCCTGCTTGCACTAAGATTGCTTCCCACAAACGATGAGCTATTAGACTTAACGAAATAATTCACAAATAGCCTATGATAATAAAGACAATATTGTAAAATTGCATTTACAGGCTGAATAATTTCAGATTGATTGTAGATAAGGATGGAAAATAACATCAGATAAAAATTGAAACACTTTCAAACTACAGGTCGGAATTTGATTATTTGATAAGACTGATTTTTACTCGCTGGCAATCATTGATGAAATTGACTCCACATAATTGTGACTGAACCGTCACAATACACATTTAATCATCCCAAATATCAGGAACATTGCTATTGTTGCCAAACAGTGACAATTAGCGTAATAAAAAAGACTTCAAGAAACTGGATTGCTACTTAAACCGAAGTTTGAGCTTCAAATGCATGTAAATGTAGATCACCGTAATATCCAGGCAGGGGCGTACGCAGGGGGGAGTGAGGGGGCTAGAGCCCCCCCCCTTAACGGAAATCGCCTAAACACAAATTTGTTGCTGACATTTGCTAAAACACAAAACAATTCCACACATGCATACATAGCTATATAAGGATTTCGATTATAACTAGTGGCGTATTGATCTGTTACCTTGTTACGTTACGCGTGTTACAGTTCAATTGCAATGAGCAAATCGTGTTAAGATTATAGGAAACCCTCGCTGAATGTCGCTTTTCGATAAAGACGTTGCGATTCATGAGTCATAATGGCATTGAGAGAA
>JGI24022J15233_10007272_pt1 | contig 12174 bp, 6 predicted proteins | sample Ectturendosymbi2_FD_15233 | JGI IMG/M metagenome (IMG submission 15233)
AAANCACGATGCAAGAAATATTTCTTAGTCGTCAAGATGACAATTCCAATATGTGTCAATAGAAAGCTTCTTAGAATGAAGTCAACGGCAATACAGGAAAACAATTGAAACTTTAAAAAGAACAGCTTCATCCCCCTAATATGTTCAGACCTTGCCCCGGGGGTCTGCAACAGATTCCACAAAGACATGAATGTTAACAAATTCAGGATACCAACTGCCGAGCATTTTTTCAAAAGGGGAGGTGTGAAACTTTCAAAGGCGTAAACTTGATAGTTTATTGGTTGTGAATGCAGAGGAATGGGGTGCGAAAATAAAGATGTGGGGGCGATGCCAACTTGCTATTGCCTAACTTTTGTGTGTTGCCAGCCTTGTCTTCCCAACTTTCAGTGTTTTCACAGTTGTGTATCATGAACACCCTTTTGCATTTTCTCCTTCTGCTATTTCGGTCCTTCTGCTATTTCAGTTATGCCGTAGTCTCAGGACCATATCCTTGGGTGACCATATCTTAGGCAATTGAAAAGTTAATATCACGGTTGGCTGAATATGATGACATCATCAGAGGGCCTTTTTTTAGTCTTGCCTCTGGCCCCCAACCCTTGACCCCAAACTGATAACATGGTCAACGTTTCCGTGTTGTGTGTCAAACTGAGATGAGCGCAACCCGCAATTCTTTTGCAGCTTTAATCTGCATAAATATATGAACACGTAGGCATACAAATTTTTGTTGAACGATGGCTGGAATGTTGTCTGATTTGCGTTTGAATCAAGGTGCTATTTTTGCAATTTAAGACAAGTTTTCGCTTAACAGTGCTGATAAAACAAGGTCAACGTGTCGGTGCCGTGTGTCAAACTGAGATGAGTGCAACCCGCAATTGTTTTGCAGCTTTAATCTGCATAAATATACGAACACATACAGTAGGTACAAAAATTTTTGTTGAACGATGGCGGGAAAGTAGTCTAATTTGCGTTTGAATCAACACGGTTTGGCCGAAATTTATTTGCTATTATAGCCTTTTTTAGAAATTTTTGGTGGTGGTTTTCATCAAAAAGACCTCAAATTTCATACCTTCACGGTTTTCTTTGGAAAAATGTTGCTGCAAAAGTTGTATTTTCCACAAACCATTTCTACCGAAGCTCGCATCCACCAGAAAAGTGCGGCTCACCTTACCTTGGTCAATTTGTGCATGCACTTGCTCTGACGCCAGACGCAGCGCACGTGACGCAGAGATGCAGCACGTGATAGGTACCAAAATTCAGTACAATTACAGTGGCATGCTTCACTGGATTACATTGGACTAAAGCAGGGGTCTCCTAAATTTTTTGTCCGAGGGCCACATAAGCTAATAAAAGATATGTCGAGGGCTGGACGTTTTACGTAATCTAATGTGATATTGTTTCAGGATATCTGTTATATTCTACCAAATCAACAAATTTTTTGCAAACACATTTCGCAGTTTATTTTTTCAACATTGACAAAATGGTTTGGCAGGCCAGATTTAATGGCTTCGTGGGCCACAAGTGGCCCGCGGGTCACAGTTTGGAGCACCTGGACTAAAGTAAGGGAAAAAAAATTTTCATTGAGTGAGTTAAGAGTCAAATGATGATAACACTGATTACCACTAGCCTACTCTGCAGTTCAGTTTAATGGCTGGTGAGTGGATACAGAGTTAATAATAATGATTTATTGCGGACACGATGGTCCATTAAAGGCACAGTGAACAACGCATGTGGCATGAGCACAAAAAATGGTTGGCCTAAACTCAATTACAGAATAGGTGTTTTCACATGATCACATCATTAATATGAGAAAAAAACAACATTTTGAACATCATCCCAATTGTAGCGTCAATGTCATACACCCAACATATTGTCACAGGGTTACAGTAGTGTGAGAGAAATGAAGGCATCCATACATCAAAACTTTGACTCGGAAACTTTGAGGTAAACAGCTAACTGTTAAAAGGAGCAAGAAGTACAAGATGAGTTTGATGGGGGTGCACACTGGTGCACAGAACAGATACATGCAACTGTTCCAATCAAGGTTTCAAATGCTTTACGATGCATTTATCATGAGATTGACAACGAAATTTGTGCACAGGAGCTTTTTGTTTCTTGTTGAGCAAAAACAATATTGATGAGACAAGTACACTGGTCAGTGGTGGTCCAATGCATCAACAATTATATCAGTTAGTTGCCATCATACAAAAGCATTAAATAATTGAGGAAAAACCAATTGTAAAAAACATTAGAAATTTGAGGAGTTCGGATGAAAAAGTTAGATGAAGATGCACAACGTTGCAAAAAGCGATAAAGATTATTTTTCAATTAGGCATCAAAAGTCCTGACATGTTGGCTAACTTGGTCGGTGTGGGCAAACACGTACATTTCTGGGTGTGTAATGCATAATTTGGTAGGCGTTATTGTATGCAGTGCGTAAGCGCTTCATTCTAGCCTATGTGTATTTGCTTCACAGACAGTTGGCAAGCTTACATTGGCATGCAATAGGCATAAAATTTAGGCAGCTATTATAGCGATTTTCAAATGTGGCAAATAAATGTGTGTCAATTGTTCTTTGACATACTTTCCGGTCACCCAACGTTGCGAATGCCACTACGTCACCTGGAAAAAAGATACGCAGTGGTGTGTGATATTCGTGATCTTTTTTCTGTTTACCATAGTTGCATTCTCAACATTGCGTAGCCAGAAATTATGCCCTTATTTGGCTGAAATTTGCTTATTTTTGCAAACTATTACATATAGGCTATACTATCAATATATTCTGAGGCAGAGTCAGCAACCTGTGGCAGTAGGCACGCCAACCAATTTCCAATGGCATATAGAAGCTCCAAGTTTTACATATCACTTAACTGTGTTATGGTTCACAAGAAGTATTGTTGACCATGACTTGAACAAAAAGACGGATGTAGTTGGCACACTGAATGATTTGGAACCTTAAATCATCACACATTTACCAAAAGGTTGCTGAATCTTGTTCTGAGGTCAATTTTCAGTTGAACACCAAATCAGAAAATAACGATAATAATCACCATGTTGGTGGACTCATTACGATGCAATGACACTGAACATATATGCACAAAACCCATTGGAGGTGAGTATTTATTAACTTACATGCAATGAAAATGTTACCTGATTTAATGTGTCATAGGCCTACCTGCACCAACCATGCACACTCACAATTTGGTAGCAGCAACACTCATCAGAACTTTGGGGTCATTGCCTTGCTCAGGTAAAATCCCAACTGTAACCCAACTATAAAACCTGATCTGAAACACCATAACCCTAACCTTGAATTAAACCATACCCTAAAACCCTCACCTTTAATCCGTAACACTAAATCCCTAAGCCCTAAATCCCTTACCCTAAATCCAACCCTAACCCTAAAAGCAGGGTATATTTTGCTGTCAAAAATCGTCACATGATGTAAAACCCAAAATGTAAACCATATATGTAAACCAAAACTTAAAAGCTAAACTCTAAACCCTAAACGTAAACCCTAAAAGTTTTGAAACTTTAAAAAACGTAAAAAAAACTGCTCCCATCAAAAGTGTAACCTCTACTAGCAAAGCGAAAGCAGCAATAGTGAGAGCCAAACTGACAACCAGAACCACTCGCACAACAGGCATAGACACTTCCCTTTGACTAGATTCACTGTGCCGATAGTGTCATGAACTCAACGTTATATTTGGACAAAAGTGGGTACCATTCGAAGAGGTTCGAATGGCAAAATATCCCAAAAGAGGTTTTGCCTTTGTCAGCAAAATAAACACTACCATTACCAACACAAAAATCTTAACACTAAAACCATTCTCTGAAGCCCTACAACTGTAACCCTACACTTAAAACCCAAGGCTAAAACCTTGTGTAGTGCAGATGTAATGACTCAGCGCTTCTCACGCAGTGTTGCTGCCACCATGTTGTTGCGCTATGGCAGGTGAATTCTTAAGGTAGGGTACCTTATGCAAGGTGAGATTTTCAATGTGTATAACTTTGTAAATGCTTACCTCTGACAGCTTTCATGCTCATCTTTGTTGTCAGTGCATCATAATGAGTCCACCAACATGTTAATTAATGTTATTTTCTGATTTGGTGGTCAACTAAAGTTTGACCTAGTATTCCAAAAGTAGCTTATTGCGTAGTTATATTTTACAAAACTTTTATTGAGTTGCAAAGTAAGCGTTTTTTCAAAATATTTATTTGTAATATGGTGATTAATTCTATTGCAAACCTAAATCCAGAGATTAGTAATTTCTTTTTTTAGTACTACACATTGTAATACAGATTTGTACAAGTAAAACTCGAGATCTTGTCGTAGCCTTACATCATAACACTTAATAGAACATGTAAATTTGAAATGGCTTGTCAAAGTGTGATTCCTGCTGGTGAACTTCTTACAAACTATGCTTTGAAGTAAGTTTCTTTGAATCTTTAGATTTTGATTTAGCTAATTATGGCCAATATATGATTGCTAGCTCATGTTGCATTTTGCGTGCCTAAAATTTTATATGTAATTTCACTGCCTCAGCATTTTGTTTCAATTTCATATTGTTTGTTGCATGATGTTGCATGTATTATTTCAATTTAGCCTAAATCTTCAGGTTCTGTTGGTTTTCTTCTGTGTATCTGTTATGTATGAAATCTGCCTGCTATGTATGTGACAACATATGCCATACTCATTGCACATTAGAGTAATGAATTAATTAACTGATGACAAGCGATATTATAAATACAGATTTCTTTCTGGTGCTTAAGATTTTTTAATTCAAACTTGAGTTAGAACAGCTATGTCCAACCGAAATGCCATACTGGGCCAAAAGTTGTGTCACAATCTTTATGAGGGCCACACATTGAATGACCGTACTCTCATTTTAGCAAGCGAAAGTTTTGTTTAAAGCTACCGAAAGCCTTCAAATACCACTGAAATAATAACAACTGTATGGTATCACTCAAAAACTGTGATGCCCCAGGCAAGTTTAGTGTTATTGAACAAGAAGCATATAGTTAGAATTCAGTTTAGTGCAGAGGAACATATGAGTAGTAATCAGAAAACTAGGAATCACTTTAGCACCAAGGTGTCAGTAGACACGTGAAATCTACCAGTGCATACTACATGATGAACAGGGACTAAAGCAGACCCGTAGCCAGGTTTTAAGGTTTGAAGGTGCAAAATGCATTTTTAGGGGGGATAAAGTTTTGTTTTTATTACATATTTAAAACAAATTTTCTGGGAACAAACAAATTGGGGGGCACTACAAAAACCATTGCATCAACATGTCGAGTTTAAGATTTATCAAAATAAAGACATTACGTTGTACATTCACAATAATGAAAAGCTTACTGGGCCACACAAAACCTTTGGCTGGGCTACATGTGGGACACGGGTTGGATATGGCTGTGTTAGAAGATGAAAACAATGTATTATACTGTAAAAATAGTGAGTGCTGTTCCTGCTCTATAATCTTAACCATGCAAATCTTTTGTTCAAAAATTGGTTTGCTAAGGTTCTCTTATTTTTTTTTTTGGGTGGAGTTGGTGCTGTTTCTTTGATTGCTCTGAGCATATTGTTTTTGTAGTTGTGTGGTCAAATTCTTTGTGATGAGTTGAAAAGTTTACTTCTAATTTAACCTTGTTTATTTTCTTAGAAAAGACAATGAAGTCACTATAGAAGAGGTACTGAATCCAGAACATGTAACTCATGGAAAGACAACAGTGCAACTTGAAGGATTTGGGTTTGTCAATGTGTTGTTTTTCTGCCCAGTTGAAAGATTTTTTCATACAAACAAATCTGCTGTATGCTATGCATAAATCTATTGTGTGAAATAATGGGTAAAATAATGTAAATAAAAAAATGAAAGCAAAATTACTGTACTGAAATCTTTCAAAATGACCTTCCACTCATTTCCATTTGCTTTATATATGAATAAATCAGTACAAGTCTGTGTTTTACTATTTCATTTCATCACTATGCACAGTGTGGATTGGATTTATTTCATATAAAGGTTTATTTTGCAGAGAGGTGCTGCAAAATCCTGAAACCCCTTAAAAGTTCACTGATTTTTGGGTGGTTAGCGATTGTCTTAATTTTTCATCTGAGTATGAATACTTTTACTTGGACTTATCATTTGAAAATAAACACTTGTATCTTGATTTTATGGGTAGGCTTGTGTGTTCAATTTTGATCAAAAGTTAATAGGAATGCATTTATTGATATTTTGAGCCTCAGCTTTATTTGTGTATTAATTTGCTCTAGGCTTTCCTGGAGAATCAAAAGTAGTTTGGCTTTTTTATAAAAAATGAGTGTTTTCAAACATGACCACAGTTTGAGTTATTTAGGGTGTTACGGCAGGTAACACTGTAAAGTTTACAGCAGGCAAATTGTTAACGTGCTCCTTTCAATTACTTGAAAAAAGAAAAACAAAATAAACCAAAAGACGTTGAAGGACGACGGACCCAAAATACACCAGGCTCGCTAAACCACGTTTCAGCGCACCAATACGCGAGCTTCAAGACGTTAATTATGTGATACAGCGTACCAATGCTGTCGCCGCCGAACTATAATCCACAAAATGAAAACTCAACCAAGTGCCTGCCAAGAAAATCAAAACATATATGGTCAATGCGAATATTTAACTGCAGGAGCCAAACAAACGAGCGATGGAGCGGTTAAGAACAATTTTTTCTCCCTCCGACTGTACTCTCAAAAATGTAACTGCTCCTCTCTGATTTTCCGCAGCTTGACTAAACTCGAAATCGGCACAAACTCGGTCGCTTCGAGCACTGATGAGTAATTATTGGACCAATGCTCTGGCCGCTTCATCGTGCCAATCCGTGCCACCAACGCTATGAGCGCTTTTGCCGTAACAGTAGGGTTTGGGTTTCTGGTTGTGTTCATGCTAAGTAATTTATATATTATCATGATTGGTTTACTGGGGATGCCAAGACATGATTTTTTACAGAATTTGTTGCTGTCAATTTTGACAACAAAGCTACTTAAGTTGTGATAGCAACAGTCGAGATGCTTCACTGTTTTGAGTGCGAATTTCTACTGATTTGTGGTTCTCATCAGGTTTATTTGTTTAGCCACAGGTTTCTATTTCGTTAAAGTGCAATCAACACTTGATAAATGTAGAATGGTTTATCACTTCATTGTCGGATAAAGTGAACTAACATCGGTATCAGCCAGTTACTGTCTTTACCACAGTGAACATAAAGTTTCAACAGTACAGAAAACTTTCATTGCTTAACTCCATCATTGTGCACAGGCTTGACTGCACTGACTCTGAAAGTGATAAAATAGCTGCTGATGGACGTTTTTCATCAATTTCAAACCAGTTTGAATACATCATGACTCATCCTCAACGTGGATGCTTTATCATATTTAACCAAGAGGTAAAACTGGATTGTGCATTTACATGTTGCGTGACTCTCACTGCGTTCCACCATCTAGAATAAAGAGCAACAACTACTATTAAATCAACCCTGTTTAGCTTAAAGGGCTTATTTAATTTTTGAATAAGGTGTTTTGAAGTGTCATTCCAAAAGATTTTTGCAAAACATGTTACCAATGTTTCAGCATTAACATAATGTATTTGGATTGCTTAATATCAAAGCTTCGTTGTAATGTCGTTTTATTGTGCATGGAATTTGAAGATTATGAACTTTTGCGTTTGTCACAGAAGGTAATGACTTTGGCAATTTGAAAATTTTGTTTTTTTTGGCAAACTGCTTCCAAGATTCTTTAGCGGAATTAACAAACTGTTTGTAATTTAGTAGAGCCTATTGCCTGGGCATTCTAATGACGCAGACATATAAAAATAGTGTGTTTGTTTTAAACTCGAGAGAACCAAATACGTTGCCGTAGCTGTTTATGTTTGGAGATGATAAGTACGTTTTGATTGGAGCTTGTTTAAGATCTATCGAATGTGCGCGACTTAAAGATCTCTTAGAAATTTTAATTGCACTTTAATTTTGCAGCACGATTGGATTAGATGTGATTATTTAGCAAATGGCCTTGTTTTGTTTAGTTGCAATAACATGTTTTCAGGTATTCGAGTGTGGCATACCGGCCAGACAAGGCACGGATGTGGACGCCCGGAACCTTTTCGTCGCAGCCACCAAGATGGGCTTCGAGTACGTAAGGATTTTTCGAAGCTTGACCAAGGAAGAGATTCTCAATTGGGTTAATCAAAGTATGCGCGTAAGGATGCTGTTATCGTTAACACACTATCTTTTGCGCGGAGAGCTAATTGCTAGGCACAAAACATGTGGTAATTGTAGTTTTCGAACCCGGTTCAGTAGAGACCGCAAGTGGCTGCCATTTCTTCTTACCGCTTTCACATGTGTGCGAAATAAAGAGTAGTTTCAGGACAGTAGAATGCTGTTCATAATTATGAAAGAAAAACGTTGCGAAGAAATATTTTCGAAAATTTTTCTTTGATTCCATTTCATTGGAAGTTAATTTGATCTCGTTTCAAAAACTCCAATGTCCGCAGCTCGTCGATTAAATCGCAAGATGTAATTTGAAATACAAGGTAGTTGCAATCTTCGTGTAAATTATTTCGTGACTTTCCTGTTCACAAAAGGGCAAGGTTACTTATACGCGAGCACGGTGTTTTCCAGTCGCTCGCGCCAGCCACGCTTCATACGACTGCTTTGGTTGCGCCTTTTTGTCGCATGGTTCAGACGGAGACGTGGTCTACGCCAAAGACGGCCCGATATACCTCAGCCAAATTACATCGCCATTTTCAGCAAGCAACTGTCCAACACTGGCTGGGAAGCCCAAACTATTTTTCGTGCAGGTAGGTCTGTTTGATTGGCCAGCTCCAACCAGGTGTGCGTTGGTGCTTGGCGTTTTTCCTCTGTTTTTCTTGTGGGTTTGGCGATGGCGGATGGTGTACCTGCTCTTTGTAGCGCTTATTTCGAGCGGTTTTTTCGTTTCAACAATTACTTTTGGTTCACATCAGGATGGCGTAAGACGTCGAATCATCTGAGGATTTTTCTTATTTCAGTAGTGAAAATATTTGCTATGTCTTTTGATTTTCGATTTATGGGCACAAAGACTTTTGTCTGTTGATTCATTCAACCAGTGACGTAAGGCAACGAAGCGATGGAACACAAGCGGAAACTAACTCGTAGTAAAATTGCGTTTGTGAGGACTTGCATGGGTCTTTGCGATAAACTGTTCGTTGTTCTTCAAATTTAGTATTTGCGCCAATGCCTAGTGATGAATAAACGCCAACGGGCCATTGCTTTTGGTCTCGTTTTTTTCAGACCACCTCTGCAACGACCAATTGTATTCTTACAAATGCGTTGCATCCAACAGGTAACTTCTCCTGTATTTATTTGTTTGCTGCTGACGTTAACCAAGCGTGGGAAAACACCATCCTGTGATCCATCGTTAAATACGACAATAGGACAAGTCCTGGGACGACATGTGTTCCGGCACAAGATAAAATCGTTAGCCGTCCTTTCGCGGCGCTAAAAAATTTGTGAAGTGACGTGAAGAGTTTTCCTTCCTTTGTTGTAACCGGTCACTTTATGTCATGGGACGCTTTGAAGAATGTGAATATTTGGCTTAGCAGACAATGGCGTTGTGTGTTGCATCACAGAAGAAATTCACGAGGTGCCACCCACGCAGCCAGACAAGCGACATTTTATAGCTGTCGCAATACTTAAAAGCGTGAAGTTTTCAATCGACACGTGATGTTTTGCGTAGACGTAAAATACAATAGTTGGTATGATGTACATGTTTTGTCGTCACAGAGGATCTGTCTTCCATTGCTTGTCCACCATGTTAAGAATTCAAAGCGACATTGTGACGCCCGTCGACATTGCGATTGACACCGCGGTTGTGCAACTGGCTGAGAACGCCAGAAAATAACAATTGCCAACGTTACGGAAAAATTGCCATAGACGCCTGTTCGTTTTGAGATTGTGGAATTACTGTACAGCTTCTTACACTACTCGAACTATTGCAGTGAGCAAGTCGCAATAATCCTCCATACACGCTGTGCACGCGGCATCATGTACTGTACGTATTTAGCTTTAGGGGTTTTAGTGTATAGGCGAAATGTCACCATGCTGACCTAGCATATGTTCTTAAGACATGCGTAACAGGCTTCGACATTTTGAACATAACTCGACCGCGGAGTTACCGGTGGTCTGTGGTTTAGTGGAAATCACGCTAATAGTGCAAGTTCTTCCCACGGCCCTTGGTGCTTGGTCGCTAGACGCAAGTAAGTGTGTTCACCCCTCACCACCCCCCACCACGCGCCAACGTTGCAGGCCGGCATTACCCTGAGAAAGCGTTTTAGCCGGTTACGGTCATACTTGCAATGTGATATACGGTTTACTTTTCGGGCGGCGCTTATTACATTGCGTCACTCGTTTTCATTATAGTTTGTAAAGGGTCAAGAATGACCTGGAATTAGCGCCGGTGCATCTCATCTTGAACAAACGGTGCCCAAGCAATATTTCATTGTGCCGAGTATGTTTATTAGCGTTGGTCGTTCTTGGTCCGCCTCGTAGGTGCCATAGCAAAGGCTGCGCAATCGTCGGAGCGTGTTCTGATGTTTGATGGTGATTTCCTCCAAAGCTTGTGCTGTGAAGCGTCAGTATAACCTCAAATCTACTGCGGCTTGCCCCATGTAACTCACGCGCGGCCTGTACAAACTGCCGCGGTCATGCGTGGTAATCTCCATAATCTGTATCGTTTTCGAAACCAGCTGTACATATTACTGCAGAGAGCGAACAACAGTTGTTCCTTACCGATCGCGTCTAGAACACAGTTCTTCTCTGCGTGCGTGGTGCGAAAAAAAAAGCGCTATGGTTGATGTCGGCGAGTTTTTCTTTTTGTTGTGACAGGCTTGCAGAGGAAATGATTATGACAAGGGGGCGCAACTGCAGCTTCTCTCTGCTCCAGATATGAAAAACGACGATGTGCAGACCATACCGAACGAAGCTGATTTTTTACTGGCCTATTCAACCATACCAGGTGATGGACGACATGCATGCTAAAATTGTCTTGTCTGTGGCTTGAAGTTAAAATTTGCTTTCAGCGTGTTTTGCAAGTTCTTGTTTGTCATCAGGTGTAATGAAAAGTTCTCAAGAGTCAGTGTTTGAAGCTTTTGTTTCGAACAGAATGGGTAACGTGCAGAAACCAATCTTATAAATGAAACATATATGACGTTTCCAGAAACACCTGTTTTCATTGTCAGCTAAAATATCCTATGACATATTTTGATACAGTGTTGGCAAGTCGCCAATTTCGAACTTTACTCAAATTAATTTTTGGCCAGTATGGCCCTTGTTGAGGTTCTGGTAACAGTTGGAAAGATAACGAAGTCTCTGAATGGTTTCGCGTTGGATATGAATCACAGCTCAACAATTTTTAATGAATTTCGTGGGGATTGGGGTTTAAGAGCGTTTTCGGCATAATTTTGGGGCGCTTATTTCAAAATTGTTGTCAGATTTTTCCTATGTCGTCGAGTTTTTGGGCTATTTGATGTTTTTAGATTTATATAATTGTAGCTTTTTAAGCTAATTGTTGCATTGCTAACATGTTATTTGAACACTAGTGACTTCTTTTAATAACCATGATTTGTAAACTAGCTTATGAAGAGCAATGCGCAGCGTAGAAAACATACAAAGAGGTTAAACAAACACAAAACTTCAGTTAGTGTAAACTGTATACTTGCAATTGTGACTTACAAAACACAGATGAGAAAATACAGATATTATGGCCTTGCAATGCAAAGACTGTGGTGACAGACAAGCGTTAAAATGCCAAGAATAGCCCAAACATGATAGCACTCTTTTTTCATGAGAGAAAATAATGCATGGTTGCTAATCCTGAAATTGCCTTTTCTGTGTTTTTCGGGAGTAGCTACAGCCAGCAACCTCTCTTTTTCAGCACCAGCAATAGTCTGCCAACATGTTGGCATTCCAGCATCCCTGGTATCTTTTCTCCATTGTTTTCATATCTTGGTGGAAGGACTCTCCTTGCTCTTCAATCAGTGGTTCTAAGTTTTCAGAAAAATAGTTTACATGACTATGAAAAAAAATGAACCTTCACACTCATATTGCATCCTAAGTGTTTGTAAGAATTTAACAGCTGTTTTGAAAGATCGTGATAGTTAAGAGCTTTTAGATTTCTGA
>JGI24022J15233_10007275_pt1 | contig 12173 bp, 6 predicted proteins | sample Ectturendosymbi2_FD_15233 | JGI IMG/M metagenome (IMG submission 15233)
AAGGCAACTGAAAACTGCTGTTTTTTTTGCGAAAATCGCCAAAACCAGGCGGCTCTCAAAGTGTTAATTAATTTGTTTATTTAAGATCATAACTTTTAAACCAGAAATGCTAGAAAGTTGATCAAAGACTCAAAAGACTTAGACTCGAGCCTAGTTTCCAACAAAAACTTTAGCGAAATACTTTGTCTTAGCTGTTGGGCCCTAAGCCAGGCAACATGAGCAAAAATGGCTCAAAAACTACTTCACTTATGACGTCACTCACAAAAAATCCGCAACCCCCAACCAAAAATTTTTTTCCCGAGTGCAATCTAGAAGACTGTCCAATCCGTTTGAGTGCTTGAACAGCTCTCTAGCGCAATCGGCGAAGGAGCTAGGGCGTTGGTAAGGCAACTGACAACTGCTGGTTTTAGGCCAAAATCGAAGTACGAATATATCGTAACTTGGCTCTCAACGTGTTAAAGGCTTGGAAAGTCTTCTAGTTTGCAATAAGAAAAATAATTTTAGTTTTGGATGTCGTTTTTTTGTTGATGTAGATGTGATGGGAGTATGTTTATGCATATTTTGTTTATATTGCAATGATATCATCAGGCCCTGGACACCAACACAAACAGCCATTTTTGACCCAAGTTTTTATCGGAAACTAGGCTATAACACGAGTCTTAATAGGGTTTGATGGACTTTCTACCGTTTCTGATTCCAAAATTATGGCCAATATACTGCAAATTAATTAGGGAAATCCTTGACAATCCCCTAGGGAATTCCTGATATTTTTGGAATTTTTTGGTCATAACTTGGCTCCAGAAATGTTAGAAAGTCGATCAAGGGCTCTAAAGAATTATATTATAGCCTAGTTTCCAAAAAAAACTTTGAGCCATGAAATTGGATTATTCGATTGGTTGATGACTTCATCAAAACAACTGTAAAACCTACCCCAATCACATCATCGACCCAAACCCCAAACCCAAAACTTTGTATTGATAGTTTGGATAACTTGCTAACATTTTGGGTTCAAAAGTTGTGACCTAAAAACAACAAAATTAGTAGTTAATCCCCTAATTTGATAATTAATTATTTTGTTTATTTTCGGCTAGAACTTTTGAACCAGAAACACTAGAAAGTCGATCAAGAGCTCAAAAGACTCAGATTCTAGCTTAGTTTCCAATGAAAACATCAGCAAAATACTTTCGTGTAGTGGTTGGACCCTAGGCCAGATAAAATCTACCTAACTTATGATGTCACTCACAAACACCCGCACCCCCAAGCAAAATAATTTTTTTTTCGAGTGCAATCTACTAGACTGGCTGATCCGTTTAAGCCGTTGAACAGTTCTCTAGCGCAATCAGCGGAGGAGCTAGGGCGTTAGTAAGGCAACCGAAAACTGCTGTTTTTTTTGCGAAAATCGCCGAAACCACCCGGGTGCCAAAGTGTTGAGGTCACTAGGGGGCGGAGGCAGATTTTTTTTATCCAACTCTGGAAGTCCAATTGAATCATTTTATACATGATTCCTAAACTCGTTCCTGTTGAAATGGTATAATTTCTTTTGTAATTTTTATTGAAACACAATTTTTTCTGTGTACCACAATTTCTACTGATTGCTAGTTGCTACAAAATTGTTGACAGGCAGACTTGATTCATGTTATGCTAAGGAGTTGGAGTCGGAAATTTTGGGAAGGCTGGAGTCGGAGTCGGAAATTTTACCTCTAACTCTGCAACTCTAGCATACAACATCATACTTCAGTGTTTAAGCGCTATTTCTCATTCAAGCTTAGTCATATATGGCAGAAAACTGATCAAGTGCATGTTGAAGTCCCTGTTGAGAATATGCAAGCAGTATGAAATTGCAAACGGCAGAAAGCAAATAATTGACATTGCAGCATACAAAAGTGATATCCTGATTGATACAGTTATGACTGTCTATCAAATTCATAAAGATGTTTGATTTAACTCCACTGACACAAATGCTAGAGGAAGAATACAATGACTTGATGGCCAATAACAGGTGGCTGTCAACACTGCACTCCCGCAACACTCCCCTAAGGTTTTCATGAGCAACCCAGTCATATGCGTTCTCAAGGTTTAAAATACATGCGTAGGCATCTGTGGCATCATCCCAAGGTTTTTGGAATTTCTTGATGAGTGAAAATTTGATCTGTGGTGTTTTCACCAGGAAAAAACTGGGAGTGGGTATCCTGCTTTAGATCAATATTAGTCAACAGCATATTTTTTTCAAGGCAGTTGACATACACTTTTCCAGGTGTGCTGAGCAGAGAGATGCCATGGTAGTTAGTGTGTTCTATCCTGTGCCCCTTCTTGCGTATGTGAATGTTCACTCCAGTTTCCCCAATTTTTTGCTGCCCTCCAACAAGATGAGTCCACTTGACATACAAATCAGCCAAAGAGTTCTTGGATTCAAGGCTGTGACCATATCAGGNTGGATTTCATCTTCAGCTTTCCTAGTATTTTGACAGCTTGGATGCCTTCAGCTTCAGTGATAGTATTGTTTCCCCCAAATGTATCTTGTGTGTGTCCAGTGGTGTGATACTGACTAGGAAATCTCTCTCCATCTGCCAAGTATGTCTTCCTCATTGCTGAGTAAGACCGTTTTGATTGTTGATGAATCAAGTAATTATTAGATTCTTTTGCTGTGGAGATGCCAGATGGTTTGGTAGAAAAATATGCTGGCTTGTCAGTAATAGGAGCATGTCTGAAACTTTCCCAAGATGACATTGAATATTTTCAATTTGAGCACTGCAGACTTTGGCATCTCAATGCACTACAAATGCAAAGAATATTTGGCTTTGTTCTGAAGCCATACCTTGTAGGCTGCTTTCTTTGCTTGAATAGCATCTTTAACCTCTTGTTCCACAATGGGGTCAGTTTTTTTGCTTCGCTACATGAAGTGGTATCCATCCACAGAAACAAGCAGCAGATGAAGCTATTGCTGCTTTGAATAACTGCCACTCCACCTCCACTATACATTCTGGGAGTTCTCGAAAGAAGGAAATCCACTCTCTGCAAAAGTATTTCGTAGATCTTTGTCTACTAGGGCATCTCACTTTATTCAGTAGGACATCCTTGTCCTGCATGTTTATCTAGACCCTGGTGGTTTTTCAAGATGTAAATTGCTGACCACCAGGTGGTGATAACTCTACAGTTCCTCATCCCTTTTAACATGAAGGTCCAACCCTGTATACGGATGTGCATTATGGAACATTTAGAGGTTATGGAATATTCTGGAAGCTTTATTTTGAATCCAGAATATCGAATCCTATTCCAGAATAACTTGTCAGGAGCAAAATGAACTGATCGCACAAAGACTTAGAACGCCACCACTATGTAGTGCCATGAGCTTGTTGAGTGTTTCTTTCTCTTGCTCAGGAGCGCATAGTGCCACTGTAAAATTTATTATGACTGCAAAACTTATTGAAACCATATGTTTTTCCCATTTTGCAATTTTTTTACGTTTATTTAATCTAAATTTCGAATTTAAATATTTGAAAAAACTTGAGTTTTGGATCTGAATACTGAAGATTCGAATCCATAGGATTTGATATTCCAACTATATGCAGAAGAGTATAATTGGCTAACAAGGTTTCATGTATTTGGCATTCTTGACATTCTCTGTGATAGTGCAGTTTAGACTTGACTACAAACTTTTCCACTTGCATGTACATGCTATCTCTATATATACATGTATAAGTGTATAAGAAAGGGATGAAGCTGATGTGCTATCAATTTAAGTTGTGAATTTTCTTTGATTTTTGCAGAAGAAAGTAGCAGCAATTCATTGCATGTCTCCAGGCAAGAAAAAGAAGTAGCAACTCTGAAAAGGAATGGTAAGAAACTGTTGTGTTGTTCTACTGTAGATATAAGTGTGAGAGGTAAGCTAAACATTTTTGTTACATGATGAAAAGTTGAAAATACAATAAACATTAAGCAGAAATTACTAATGCACAATCGTTTGACAGTAAAGTGCATTTTTAATATTTAAGATGTTTCAGACAAAAATCTGCAAATGCCTTTTTGCACTTTTAATGATAGGGGCCTATAAAAATTCTGAACACTCAAGGTGATGAACACCAAGAGAAAGTGTCAGCATTATTGAATTGAATTTGTATAAGGTTATCAACATAAAAAGTGCTAGATGTGCAGTTAGCTAAACTTCTTAGGGAAGCAGTGCGGTAACAAATGGCTACAATCATATATGCATCTTAGTTGTAGAATGTGGATATTGTATATATCTCATTCATACTTGAAATTTTTAAGTTATTTTCATGCCAACCCTAAATACAGTGACATTCCAATTAATACACTTTGCATGTTGTTTAAAAAATGACAAGGTAGTTCATGTTCGTAAAACCAGAGACTGTAATTTCACCAATTTATTGGTACTCCAAAATAAGTGGCTGCATTTTTCTAGCTGTTTCAGTAGGCTCAATAATTTTTAAGGATAGTGAACTTAGCTTTGCATAACTTTGAAAAAAACACCAATATGCCGTTATTGTGTTGAAGGTTTCTATGTCTAAAAACAAATGGTTGTTTTATTTTGTTGCAGTAGATGACCCATAATTTCAGTGTTTTGACGTGTGTCATTGATTCACCACACCGGCAATTGTTGTTAACAGATCGTCAGTTGTTTGGATTTTGCCCTGCCAAAGACAATTTCTTTGTTGTTGTGTGCGAAATCTGCAAGTTGCCTTTCAAGCCGCAGACCTTTTTGTACCACTTTGGTAAGATTTGCTCATATAAACAGATGGATAAGCACCATACATAATTGCCTATTGAATTGTGAAGCTTCTCTTTTTCTTTTTTATTTAAAAAATTAAACAGGTTTTACAGGTGCATTTGTGATATGTGCACAGACAGTATGTTCTTATTTTATATCGTTGCAAATCACTAAAACTTTTCAAATTGTACACTTGTTTATTTTCAGAAAAACATCATCGTAACCGGCCCGGTGGTCCTAAGCAAGCTGTTGTGACAAAAGCAGCCCTCACCAATGAAACGCCATCAAGTGAAATACCTTCTCATTTAAATGCTGATCATTCACCCTACAAACACCCTGGCATCAGTGCTAACCTGGATAGTTCATTAAATCCCAAACGGTTGGATAAGAAAAAAGTCTCAGCTGGCGCAACGCAAGCCATTAACAAGGGATCTGTTTCGAAGTCTGCCAAACAACATTCCAACGTGGGACAGAGCCGTCGAACTACTGGTGATACTACATCAGGTGAACTGCATCGATCAAAGATAGTGACACACCAAACACCGCCCTCAAAAAGTTCTTCGTCTAGTGATAGTTCAATTGTATTTGACCAACAGAATTTGCCAACCGGTAAAGCGCACCTTTCGAAAAAAGTGCATAAACATTCGTCTCTGTTGTCCAAGGCCAGTATCAATGTGGTGGAGAGCATGAAGGCGCAACCTGTCAACAAATCTCTTCACGGTTCAAAACATGGTTCACATGGTGCTACGAAGCTTGCAAAGACCAGCAAACACAGTGGGCAAAGAAACAGTTCCAAAGTATTGAAAACTGAAAGTGATAATACTCGACGAACACTCGATCCCAAAGTTACCAGTAATGGACCTTTTGTGGTATTGAAAAATGCCCCAATGCATTCTTCGCCCGTTGCATCAGAAGCAAAGACAGTCATTACCAAAACTTTTGTTCCTTCCGCAAAAAATTTGACTCCACCAATTCCTTTTCGTGAGTATAAGCATCATCATAATCCTCAGTTAGATATTGTTAAAACGGTGGACAGAGGAAAGTTAGAAGATGTTGACCACACGCCAGTGGAAAAAAGCCCGAAGCTCTCTTCAGGAAAACATCCTTTAAAGCACAATAAAATTATTTCTTCGAAAGGTGGGTTATCTTTGTTGAAGATATATTCCAAGGATTCCATGTGCGTTGACATGCTGATTAACCTTCCGTGAAAAGTGTTCCGCTTTACTAGCATCGTTGACGAATCACGACCAGGACTTACTTCACCTTCCTGCTTCTAAACGCGGAAAATTCATTTTTCTCGCTTTTAACAGTTTTTATGTTTAAAATTTGCTGTTAGTGCGTTGCTACTCGATGAAGCAAGATGCGTTTGCCACGCTGGTTGTTAAGCTATATCAACTGTTGCATTAATTTCCATGCATTTCGCATTACCTATTTCTTGCAGTTTAACAACAAGGCGCAGCCCCAAAGTTTACGTGGCAGATTTCATTCAGAGTAATGTACCGCATTCTGTAGTTGCATTCTCCTTTCATGCAGTCATGGTCAGAACCAATAAAGCATGTGTACGTGCACAATTTTGGAGGTCGCACAAGACAAGTAACCGCAATACTATAGGCAGCTCGCCATGTATTTTACGCATGCTCTGACAGCATTGAAACGTTTTTTAGAGATTATGGAGTAGCAAAACGCCATTTTGACTTTAGCAATGACTAATTTTTCGTTTCATTGGAAACACCTGATGTCACTCTTATTGGGACTGTGACGTCGTAATTCAAATTTGTGTCTTTAGTTCGGATTTAAAATAAAAGATAGTTAAAAGTTTTTGTGGTTAAGAGTTTTGTTTTTACAGCTGCTTGATAAACCATCGAAAAAGCGTCTTCTGGTGCTCACAATGCACGAGTTGGTGTTGACAACGACAAAACAAACTGTGTCTAAATTCGCTTGGCAAAAGCCGTCAGTTTTAATTTTTTTTGTAAGCGGACCAGGATTTGATTTTCCTTCACCGACTGCCGCTTTTCGGGTATTGTGCGCTTCCAAAACGTTTTTGAGGACCGAAGCTATATTAATCGTTCAAAATCACTAAGTCCGCCCACCAAAATCTGTTACGTACAGTCGCTAACACCCGGTACGTTCCGTATACGATTGAATCATGTTCCATTATGTTTAAGCTCGTGAATACGATCCAAACATGCACTGTGGTGTATGGGACGCTGCTGACAAGACGCCTTGTACCCGTTCCCTCACATGCACAGCCCACTCCCGGATTGTCAAGCGTAAAGTTCCAGGTCTATACTTCTTTATCCGACAGTCGTAATTGCGTGGCGATATTGCTGTTTTCTGTTCGCTCGTCCAAGCTGCTGGAGACGAATCTAGTTTCTTCATTGATGTTTAATCTGCTGAGAGGAAAATATCTCACTTTTGTCTACGCTCTAAATTACAGTATGTTATTTACCGGTTCTGCGTTTAGTTTAATCTTCAGACAGCTAAGAACCGAGTATCGATCTCGCGCAGCTCCCCACATGCCNAGGCCTGCTTTTGATTCAGAAGTTGCAAAATCAAATGGTTTTTGAACTGCAATTTAATCGTTNAAACTTCAGCGAAATAATNAGTCAATTGCATTGAACAAAAATTGTAGAACCCTCAGCAGCACCGGTCCNTGATTGTTTTCNCCCTAACGACTAANAACTTTTATTCGTCTCTTGCACTCTTTCGGCTTTGCCGCCGTTAACATTGAACACGCAAGAGCTCAGTCTTATGAACCTCTTATACCACAATCTATCGCCCGCTGATGTTGCGATATTACCAATCAAGAAAGTGCTGCTCGTGGTCTGAATAGACGGGCATGGCAAAAAATAAGATGTTGCACCGTGGACATTTTAACTCCGGCAAAAACGTTTAATTTCTTACTTATGCAACATTATTAAATCAGTGGTTGTAGTGTAGAGATTGTGCTCACATTTGTTTTTTCTCGCTGAGACATTTGGTTCATTTGAGCCGTAGAAATACTAAAACTTGTCGAAACAATATCAAGTAGCCTACCATTTCGGACATTGTGACCGAATTGACTTAGTTTGTTTCGATGATTTCAAAAAAAATTGGTCTATGACCGAAAAAAAAACAGGCTCAGATTGTTCAACCTCTAACCTGCCTGTCAATCGTTTGGTTTCCGCTATCAAAAATTATTGTTATGCAACCTTTGTTTGGTTTTAGTTTGTTTATTCTGACATAGTTCATTCAGTTTTTAATGTTCTTATTTTGAACTGTTTAGTTTTTTGTTCCTAGGCCGTCGCAAACCATTCGACGAACTCGTCACAGAGCAAGCTAAAGCGAAGCAGAAGTTAAAAGACCAGCACACGAAAAGGAACGCGCAATTTTCGAATACCTCAACTCACTCTGGTACGTTTCGGGTTATTGCTTTGGATTTGCTTGCTGGAGTTGATAGATAGATCAAAGAACTAACGTTTGCTAACGCGTCTGCTTGGATTCTACTGATGAAATGGTTGAACGTTGGAGACTTCTCGTTTGCACCGAAAACAAGTTCTTGCTGAAAGTACGGCAACGATGGCCCGTTTTTGGTATTCGTAATTTTGTTGATTACCACTTGCGCAGCACTTTTTTAAGTTTATTTTATCAGATCGTGTTCAAAAACACGTTCTAAGAAATGACGCTTGCTCTGTGTGTGCTTTGCAAATCCGCTTCACATTCGTTGTTTTTCTGAGAGCGAAATATCCAGCATATTAGAAGTCTTCAGTAGGTCCTTCCACCACCGCCAAAAGCTTAAAACGCTCATGGCTATATTTAGTTATTCTTCACGCATCAGATCCTGCTTCAATACCTCTTCTTTGACTTGATATCATTGGTTTTGTAAAATATGAGAATAGGATTTTTGGATTACGGCAGTTTCCGTGGTCAGTAGTATTCACCCGTACAGTTAGAATTCCAGTTTTGAGTTGTTGCGCTTGCTCCGCAAGTTCCGTGGAATATCAGTAAAATGGTTATGTGTTGTTTTTTTGTTTTGAAAATTTTCTTACGTTTACATTAGAAAATTATGATTTGTGTGTAATTGAATGCTGACTTTTCTCAAAGAATGCTTAATTTTTATTCAAGAATGTTTTGCTTTGTCTCGATTTTTTGAATTTGATTGCTTTGCCATAAAAATATGTCCTGCCATACTTGCCATAAAATATGTCCTGTAAATCTACTGTTCCAGCATCGTTAGGTATAAGATAAATAGGTTGCTTTAACATTTTGAAAACGGTAACGCACCAAAGAACACGAGCTAGTGTGCTTTTCTGCAAAAATCAGTTGAGTGATGATTTTGTATGACTGTATCACGTCGTACACGTTGATAATTATAGTAGGCTGTTGGTTCAGACGAGCGTGATTTATTGGACCTCGGCACATCTGGTACAATTCGTTGTTTGCCACGCACTGTTTTCGATTCAGGACCTCGCATTTTACTGCCACCCCGAAGTTTCCAGTTGCTTTCTGTTGCGGTGCGGCGTTGTCATCCAGAAAGTGTGTGTCGCAGATTGTTCTGAATGCAAAAAAAGCTCCGCGGAAGTTTTCTTACTTCAGAACAAAGAAAAGCACAGCTTTAACCTGGTGTTGCTCTGTTTATCTCTTTTTCTTGCTGCCTTAGATTCAGCTGTAAATCGAACGAAGAAATTCTTTCCAAACACAACTTGACCGTTTTTGTTTCTGCAGCAGTTGTAGAGGCAGTCAACAAGACAACTACGCAAAAGACGACACATGACGCAACGACCTCGTCTGTTAAATCCGCCCCGGATTCGAAAGGAGCAGTGCACAGCGTCGGATCTTCGAAAACCAAAAGTTCAATCCTTTTATTTCCAAGGTATCAGTTTTGTTGATTTTTGTTGGTCGCTCGTGCGGACGCAAAGATGACAGACGGCGCATCCGTCCCCGTTTTGTTCGCCATCTTTAGAGCTTTCGCGCATTTCTACACAAGGTAGGAAAATTTTTGCTGTGAAAAGTTAGAAAATGTAAACGCAAAGCGTCTTTTTCCTCCGCTTCATCGGCGCATATGTTTAACTTCCTGTTTGCAGTAACACGGCCGCCCCTTTCTGCGGCAACAGGTTTTCACTTTGAGTTTCGCACGCGCACCCTACCTAGTAGCTAGCCGGTTGTGCGAAGTGCAGCGGATGCGTTGCTCATTGTGTGATAGTGACACCAGGAAGCTGCATTCTGCATATTCAGACATTGGGGTAAATAAACGTAAAGTTGCGGCTGGAGATATCTGGTCTGGTCGCTAAATTCATTGTTCTTCATTTCTGCGACTTGATACGATTTCCTGAACCTGCATGAAATGTCTAGCAACGGTCTTTTCCCAATATTCCACTTGCTATTGGAATTCGCTTATACTGTCTGCGTCAAATGAAAGTGCAAGGCGTGAATTTATCGTTTCAAATGTTGCTCCTCCCTCAGCTCTCACGATTTCAAGCGATCGAGGCGTTGCAACTGTTAAAATCTCGCGTGTTATTTCCATTTGTTTCTCTGTGTATGATGTTTGTGATGTACGTGACCTGCAGATGGATCTTAGTGAAGGTGTAGGCAGAGTGCGGCGCCGCATGGCTGCGATTCCTCCCACGCGGCTTCGACACCACGCCAAATCGCGTTGTATTGAGTGGGATTATTATCAACAATGAACCGCTCGCGAAGCGTCTGTTGCCCAGCAATCTTGCTTAGACCTGTTAGGGCGCACCAGACGCCACTGTTCTTAAATGGCGGTCGCAGAGCTTTTAATGCAACGGGAATGTAAAGCTTTTGTAACCTTTGTTTGCTGTTAAGGGTTTTGCTTCCTCTTAAATGACATATATTGTTAAGGAGAAATGCCCTAAAATCTTCCGTCACGTTCAGTTTGCCTAAAAAAGAGAAATAATCTAAAACAGTGGTTTTCACCCTGTGGGTCACGAAACAGTTTGAGGGGTCGCGAGTAGATATTTTATTTACGCTGTATTACATTTGCTTTATTCGAGTTTTAGATGTGGATCGTTGGGTTATAATGAGTTGCTATAATGAGTCGCGGTTCAGAAAAGGTTTAAAACCATCTAAAATTTAAACGTTTTTGTAAATATGCTTTGCTGATCAAAGTTAAGGGATAGTATCCACTGTGTTGGAACCTAAGCACCGCAAGCTAAAGCATTCTTTGATTTTAGTTGTCTCGTTTCATCGTTGGTTTTTGTTGCAATTTCGACCGTAGAAATTGGGAGCACCGCGTACAACTACATATTTAGAATGAGTATGTATGAGACTCAACAGGTTATTTTTCTTTTTAGTGGTAAAACTCAGTTACAAAAGCGGTGGACAGTGTTCTTCAAGGTGTTTTGAGGGACTGCAGTGATCCCTTTAATTTTTTCAAACTTTTTCTCAAAATTAAGAGCCTCGCTTTACGATTTCTATTGTAAAATCTGCTCTGCTAATAATAAATAATTCGTTTAAGCAACTGTGGTTGTTTTCACATAGTTGGATCTCTTAAAATTTTTTAGCGGTCACCAAAATCACTCCTCAAAAAAGCCTGGCGGTTAGCATCGAATCGTGTTTTCTTTTCAAGTTTCGAAATTTCCATGGCGCAGCATGTCTGGAAACTGTTTGAAAATATAAATGCGCGATCGTCTTTCAAGCGTCTGTCTTATCGCAACAGATATCTTCACCCTGTTTGTATTTGAAACAAATAAGCAAGTATTGTAACAGAATCTAGCAATTCATTCTCTGCTCTGATATAGATCGGCGCAACCTCGCCATATCGATTGCTGGAATGACTTGCCTGTCGACGAGGGATGCCGTCACACAACCAACCCTGATCAAGTCTACTTACCTCATCATCCCACACCCCTCGCCGTAAGTTGTTGTTCGCGTAACGTCTTCGTTGTGTATGACAAAAGCACTTCGAAGACTTGTCGTTTTGCGGAGAAATTGGTCGCTAAATAGAGCACCATTCAAAATTTTTAAAGAGAAAGGTGCAATGCTGCTTTGCGCGTTGCGATGTTTTTTTTTATATAGACCGGCATGCAACCTTATCGTAGTTTCAGCTGACGTAGCCCTGCTACAATTTGCTCAAACCCTTCGTCAGTTTCACGCATGAATGTAGAAACGATCCCTTTTGCCTCTGGTCATTTGCAATTTCATTTAAATTGTTTCGTGTATGCTTTTCGAGGTATATTTCGTGCTCATCATGAGACGTACACGGCGTTCAGCAAAGCGAAAGTCTTAGACCTTTGCCGAGGAAAGACAACTCGCTTTGCATGCAACAAAAGCCCCTCGAGGAAGTTCATTGGTGCTTCGAGTCATTGCTGCAACCCACTTGTCATCAATTTCAGGTCAATCATTTTGGTGGATGGACGATGGACACCCGGCACACTTGCTTCAATCGAAAGACTCACCACCAGTGGAGAAGCTTATGCGATGCTTTCCGCGACGACAATCAGGGCCG
>JGI24022J15233_10007278_pt1 | contig 12170 bp, 10 predicted proteins | sample Ectturendosymbi2_FD_15233 | JGI IMG/M metagenome (IMG submission 15233)
GCTTTAGTCTTCTTATTTTAGTTATGCATAACTTTTTTGTGTAACTCGAATGCTTCGAAGGGATCGTTAATTATGGGTATATTGAGAAGCGCAGCTACGAAGAATATTTTGACAGTGATAGCAGTTCTGGTAGCGTGCAAAGTAACGCTGAAATAGGAATTGTTCATAACGGTGACGTCGTCTTCAGTCCCACTGTTCTTTCCGTTTATTTTTTAACAGTTGAAAATTGATGTAAAGCATGGATAAAAACCTTAGCAAGCTTTTTTCGGGGTGAGCCACGGCCTCTTCAGCCTCATTCTTGCTGCGCTACAGCAGGAGCTTTGATGACCCTGTGTCAAAAATTTATTTCTGCTCGGCGAGTTCAATCGAAAAGAGCCTTGTTGTAAGAAGTAATGTTAATTGATTCTTATTCGTGTTCCTGCCCGGTGCTGGTGATGCTCTTGTGTACGTGCTGCGAGCCTGCGAATGGTTTGATTTTTATGATTTTATGCCTTTTTGTTTGTGCTCGAGCGGCTTTTGCTTTTGTGTTTGTTAATACAAGCGGAAAAGCAAACGCATGGGTAATTGGTTACTATGTACTGTACCGTTTCACTGAGATTAATTGTTTTACCTGCTTCCACACTGCGTAAAATAGGAATTAACGAGGCATCGTTAGTTTATGATTGTTTTTGGCCCCTTCTTCTGATAGTGGCAGACTGAGAATGTTTCGATTTTAGACCAGATAGCATTTATGTTCAAAAGGGCATTAAGCGCAGTACCACAAGTTTTGGTTTCTCTGCAAGCCAACATTGTGGTAAACGGGTCACTAAGGCTTTTGATGTCTGACAGACTAACTTAAGGCGCTCCTAGAAAAGCTTTTTCTCAAGTGCATGGCAAACGAAACCCCATCCTGAGATTGTGTGATTTCGTCAAACTCTGGATAATTTATATTTTATATGCTGAAAATTCGAAGCAAAAATAAATACGAATATTTTCCGTTTTAAAACATTTATTTTCAATATTTTAACTTTCGTAAAAATGAGCCTATATATCAAGGGTGTACGCAAGGGTTTTTTTGGGGGTTAACCGCCCCCTTGAGCTTGATATTTTACAAGAACTTTATTACCTGCGCAAAGGAGATTAATTGTTTTCGCATACTGTTGCTTGTAAATTTGTTGACTTAATGCAAATACCACGGATATAATTTGCATGCAAATTTCACGGAACATTGCAAATGGGCCAAAAAGTAATAACTAGGTTTCGGTGGGAATCTGCGTTATCGTCTGCGTCCAGAAACCACCTCACCAATTTTTGCAGACCTTTCGTTGTATTCCACGACAGTTCACTTTATCCGAAACAATTGCCTTTATTTTGTCTGCTAAGGCTGATCAGCGCAAGCGCTGACCCCATTGGCTACATTTCCAATTTCTGTAGCATGATAGAACTGTTGCACGAGCTCAAAACCAGCAGTTGTTAACCTAGAAGCATTCAGGCATTTGATAATGTCTCAGCAGGGAAAAAGGAAAACTAAAAGTTTGCTGGATTTCTATAAATAACAAAAACTCGAATGTTTTCTTGCGTGCTTTATGCGCATTCTCAATTCTTGTGTATTTTAACAAGATTCGATCGTGCAAACCGGCGTGTGCTCCAGCCGCACTTTTTCTAGGCTCGACTGCTCGTAATCGACAAGACATTAGCGCAGCCTCATTTTGCAGTTATAAATTGCGCTGACGCAGTGATGAGTGCGTTTTACTACCCTGTTTTAACGTGCAGCCTTTTCTTTTCAGTTATAAATTGCTGTGTCGTAGCGTTGAGTTTATTTTCCACCGATAGCCTAACTTGAAGCGCTGATAGCTTGTATTCAGTGCATTGACACATACAGTAAGAGGGGAATGGATGTAGACAAATATGCATATTATGTCAACAAATTTGGCCAAAACGTTGGTTTGGAAACGTGACTGTGACGTCAAATTATGACGTCACAAACAGCATACACCAAATACAAATGACCACCATATGCCACTGAATGAAACCCCCCATTAAAATTTTCTGCGTACGTCACTGCTATATATAATATATAAATTATTACAAAGGGCGCACAATTCAACTTTACTATTGGCACCATTCCGCACAGATGCGCCACTGCATTTTGCACCATTGAATATCTGCAGCCTTAGCTACAGTGCAGGCTGGTCCTGCCTTTAACCCGTATCGACCCGGGCTCAACGAAAGTACCTCACTGACCTCGTGTAATCTGAAAAAGCATTCCTACATTATACGTAACAATAGCTAAGTCTCAACGCCATAAAAAGAGAATGCTCGTCGTCATTCACTTCAATCCTTTGTGCTCATTCTTCTATATCAGGCGTCTCCAAACTACGGCCTGCGGGCCAAATGCGGCGCGCGAATACATTTTGTAAATAATGAAAAATTAATTGACTAAGAACTTTTTGATTTGGAAGAATGTAACATATCCTGAAAAAATCACATTACGAAAGATGTCCGATCCTCGCACTACTGCGTAATAACTTGTGTGGCCCTCGGATGAAAAAGTTTGGAGGCCCCTGTTCTATACAGATCTTTTGTTGACGGCATACTAAAAAAAGTGAGTTGAACCAAAACAAAAATATAATTGCTTACAAAAATGCTGGAAATCGTCCTTACTCCGGAAATTTTGGGACCCCAAAATCGGGGGCCTTAGGCTTAAGCCTTTTTAACCTAATGGTAAATCCGCGCCTGGTTGCTACACATTTGTTGACAGGCAAACTTCATTCATGTTAATGCGAAGACAGGGGTGTCAAACTGGCGTCCCGCCATACCCCATTTTGCGGCTCGCATCATGCCAGTTTTGTGCTTCCATTAGGTCTGACAGAGTTACGCTTGTTATTATGTTATAGCAAAGTTACGTTTTTAATTTATAGTCACAACGCAACATTACGACTTTGTAATTGGGTCAGCCAACGGTAATAACTTTTTCAGTTAAGACCATGAGTTTGTGTAGAATCCATGAGGATTCGAAGAATTTCCAACGCATTCGAAGAAAGATGTTTCTGATTTTAAAGATCTGGAAATTTGATTAGCTATTTTTACTAACCGTTTTTCTGTCAATGTTCAAGCGGTGCCACCAAAATATCAAATGGACCTAATTGAGTTACAGTGCATCAGTGTTCTTAAATCTAATTTGAAAATGTCGACATGAAAACGTTTCATCAGTCAATACATTGGACCATCCTATCCCCCAAAAAAAGAAATGACAGCAAAGTTCTTGTCAATGTTCGCTGGTACTTATATCAGCGAACAACTGTTCTCTTTGATGAATATGAAGTCTCGATTCCGATCTCAATTGGCGGATGCGCATCTCAATTGAACGTTAGGACGACTACACAGCCTTTGGTACCAGATATTAACATGCTTGCAGCTGCCAAGGAATGTCTAGTTTCTTCGAGTCGCAGTGCTATGAATAAATAACGGTGAAAAAATCGATTGTATCATTACGTGCAAAATTGTCTGGCCCACGTAAAATCTCAGTGCGTGTATGTGGCCCATAGCACCAAATGGGTTTGACACCCCTGTGCTAGGGAGTCGAAAATTTGTAAAGGTCGCAGTCGGACATTTTATCTCCGACTCCACAACCCTGGATTTTAACACTTAAGGTTTTCTGAGCACTTCCCAAATAAAATTGCAGAAGATAACGAACTATCAGCATTACTCAGTGGATGTATCACATGAAACTATTGTAAGTACAGCTAATCTCTTGATGGTCTGAATGAGAAACTTTCCTGAATCTTTCCGTGTTCTGAGTGAGCGGCTTTCCATTTCTGGTTTCACCATGTAGGAGCTGGAGCGCTCCTGGGAAATGGAATGCATTTCACTGCCGCACACCACTGTCATGTTGGACAATTGGACATGAATTAGTTTCAACTTCCAGTGAGTGGGCAAAACTTCTGTTCACTTCTTCACTCCTTGTAAACACTCAATGATGCAACGAGAACCTGGTTTAAAACTTCCTGGGACTAAACGCAATTTAAAAATGATGAAAGGCCCCCAACTGTCCGTAACGTCTTTGAATCGAAGCCTTGAAAATCAAAACTGTCAATTTAAACTCTTATATTCCTGGTCATGCAAAACTGTACAATGGTTTGCATTCACTTCCACTTCTTCCAGCATCTGCTTTCTCGCCCATTAACTTTCGCCCGATTAACCAGAGTTTGTTTGATCTCCGATCACAGCAAAAATATTGACCTTGTTTTCAAACATTCACAAGAACGACAACAGGTGTTGCATGCTGGGGATAATAAGATTTGTTGCGTCATAGTGCAAGGCATACCCGGGTACGAAGTAAAAGCGACTCAGCAAATCACGACGCGTGAAAAGTCAACATCTCAAACCGGGGATACAACAGAGTTTGCAAACAAGCCGACGCATAAGTGTGGAAAACCAAGCTGCACATTCTTCAGGTTGTACGGTTATGATTGGTGGTGCTCTTGATTTTGAATGCGATCATGTTTACTGTGAGTTACCCGTTTGCACGCAGCAAGTATTTTGCGAGTTACTCGTTTGCACACAGCGAGTATTTTGCAAGTTACTCGTTTGCAAACGGCGAGTATTTTGCGAGTTACTCGTTCGCAAACAGCGAGTCAGTTCACAACAGTTGCCCGTTCATGCCGAAGGACCAGCAACACACGACGAAGTAGTTACTCGTTCTAGCACCCAAGCAGCAGCCCACGCATCGCAGCGGTACAAAAATACTAATTTGCAACAATCGATGCAAGTGACATCACAATCGAGCAATTATGACGCACAGTAGCACGACTAAAATTGTTAAGAATATGAAGAGAAGCGTTCGTGAAAAAAATTACAGAAAAAACTACAGATATGAAGAACGTCTACAAACAACACACAACTAGGATGATTGACACGATGGCGTGTTTAGTTATTGAACAGTTCTTTAGTGAAAGCGACGTAGTCGTAAGCGCCAAGTATGTGGACGCCATGGGAGTCGTAGTAGTTGGGCATGTTCGCCACGCAGTAGTCGGCCTGTTCTTTGGAAAGGTTCTGAGAAAAAGGTAAAAGAAACGCGGTCGTGAAAGTTAAATATTGACGGAATGCTCGAACAGTGCAGCCCACGAAAAGCCGTAGCCATCACCAAAAGTTGAGGTGATAAAAACCACAAGAGTTCGAATAGAGATGAGTGCCCGCCATCTTCCATCCTGCTGTTGCCATGGCAGCAAATAATGCGCGTCCTTCAAAATTGTTTTGAGAAGCGAAGCACGAAACGAGGAGTTGGATTTTAGTCAAAAATCAAGAGGACAATTTCATGAACGAAGGACATGGTCCACACGAACACGTAAGGTCAAAGTTTCTTCACCGTTCCCATATATCTATAGTAAAGTGGTTCTCAACGAGGGGTGGCGCTTCCCTAGGGGTCGTTGATAGTTTCCAGGGGGGAGGAGGAGGGCAAACCCTGCATCAAATTGATAAATTTATTTTATTATATTTACAAGCAACTTTTTGCTATGCCTTGTTAACATTGCTGCTGCGTTGCCACGTATGTCTCGCAGTGAAGATCTAGTTGCTAAGAAGCAACGTCATGAATCTCACTGATGCGTAACCAATAAATCAATTAATAACTTTTATATGACTTTAATTAAAATCTGATGGGAAGTCGAAGAGTAGGACCAACAGTTGAGGGGGGCGCGGTAGAGAAAAGGGTAAGAGCCACTGGTCTAGCAGCAATTCACTTGGTCAACCTGTTAGCTGACTTGCTTATAGAAGTAACAGTCACACGAATTAACTCATTGATTGCTGTCGCGAAGACCCTCGTGAACGAAAAAACGCGCTCAAAAGATAAAAAGTTGCAGTAAAATGCCGCGGTAGATCCTTAAGGTTCTGTTTCCTAGCTCTAGCTCTAAACTGTATGACATCATTGGGCGCAGGGCAAGTTCGGTAAGCCTGAGTTTCGGGTCTTGGACAAACCATTGTATCGAACCACTTTACAACAACTTACCCATCTGGCTGAGAAGCAAAGCAACAACAAGGCAATGAATTCATCAGGTTGGTTGTACGGCGATCGAACAACAACCTTAAATTGTGTCTGTGGCACATTTCTCAGAGCGAACGATCTTCTGTTTGCACGATGACGTCGTCTTACCTGGAACAACTCCTCCTTTGTGACGTAAGGCTTTCCTTCAGCGCTCAGGGCGCGGAAAGCGCTTTCGACCTCCTCGCTCGACTTGACGTTCTCTGTCTCGCGGCTGATCATAAAGCCCATGTATTCTTGCAACGACACTGTACCGTCCCTGTGTGCATTGCAATGTTCATTATTGCGCATGCGCAAGTGATTGTGACGTGGACAGAGCCTCATTGCAAGGAACAGCTTTCCGCATTGCCAGTCGCGTAACTGACGGGGACAGAGGGGCGAATCGCCCCCTCCCTGGCAAGATAAATGCAAAAAACAGGGCCCCCACTTAGCTTACATTTCGGCTTTAGTGCTCTTTTGGTTTTCAGTAGGTTGTCGTTTTTTGCGTTTTTCGGTGTATTTTCCGGTGATTTAGGTTTTGGCATAGAAATCCACAACCGGATTCACGATCATTTCTCAAGTTTTTTTTCTGATTGCTGGCAAGTGAGCGCTTTTCAGTTAATTTTTCCCCTCTGAGTCAAACCCCTTAGTTACGCCACTACGGATCGCACTGATTCGCCAGTGACAGGTTCATCTTATGCCGCCGGCAGCAACAAACGCAGAGCAAGTGCAATTTCAAGATATTCGTTGCCATTGCAAAACGAAAAATTACAGCAAAAATACAAGCAGCTTCATCGAAAAAAGTGAACATTTGCATTTATTAAACCTGTACTTTCACAACGATAAACTTCAAAGATTAATTTGTTACGTTCATGAAGTCCGCAAGGATGAAACCACAAGATCTGCAGCAAAACTGCGCTTTTTGATACTCGCAACTTTTTGAAGCAAAAAACAGACGCGAACCTGTTTGGGTCAACAGCGTCGAGGATTGCCTGGAACTCCGGGTCCTCCTCCCCCTCATCCACCATGGGGAGGTCGTAGCCGAGCGAGCGGAGACAGGATTTGAACTCGTGGTGTTCGAGTCTGCCCGTCTTGTCCTTGTCGAAGTGTTTGAACATCATCGAGAACTCCTTCAACGCGTCTTCGGTGACCCCAGTCATGTTCCTGGAGCAACAGAAGGTGATGGAAAAACGATTGAGGTCAGAGGTTACTAAATGTCACGACGCCCTGGTGCGTCGTTTTGAGATTGCAGCAGGAATGTCGGAAGTTTGCGACCGCCTTCACTGCCAAGATCTTAGGATTTCAGAAAAATCTGCTCAAACTTGATCGATGCACGTGTAAATCACTCTGAAAGGGGTTACAACGATTGTGTGTAGTGACGTTCTAGTTTGATTTCAGCTATGACGCAACAGCAGAAGTTAAATGACAATGCGTGAAGATGTTTTGTGCAGTGCATCGTTTGATTTTATGTACATAAGCGCGTCGCGGTTTCACACAAGATGGGAGCACTGATTTAGGTGCTTTGACGAACAGCGCTTCTTTTTCGAGTGACAAGCTACACAAGCCCACGTAGCAAACCTTTGTTGCGAAGACAACAAGTAAAGTGATTACTTCTTTGACTAAAAATGGGAGTGTATCAAAAGTGTCACAACACGGAACTTAAATGATCCCTCGCTTGAAATTCAAACTTTGTTTCTTCATTTCGCATTTTAAATCTTCTCAATAGCAGTGTCTATAACGTACAAGTCATTCCATTGCACCTAATCCCTTGTTTGTAATTTGTCCCTATCTTGTCATTATTTGCTGAAAACCATTAAATGGCCTCTTAAAAATGCTTTCTTCCATCATCGAAGAGTAACCCACAGAATTGATTTTAAAAAAAAGAAACAAACGGCCTACCTCAAACACAACCTGATTGTGCTAAAATATCAACTCGGCCAAAGTCACACAAAACATTTCAAACCGATCGAGCATTTAGCGGGTTCCCCCCACTGCACCTCGCTTGTATTTGCTGCTCCAAGTTGTGTTCCATTCTCATTCCAAGCTGTTCCAGCTGATCCCACTGCTGTGCCAGGCCGACCGTGGAATGCTCGGTGTAGGCGTTGTCCAGTACCAGCGCCTCCTCTAAAGTGGCCCCAAGGCCTTCGACCTCCTGGAGTTTAGTCTGCAATACATCCACGACTACGTCACTGGGCCCACACCCCCACATCGACGCCTGGAGTACATTCGGTTTGAAAAATGCCTTTCAAGGCTTGCGCCAGTCTAATTTGGATGAGTAAGGTGTTGATGGCAGACGAAACCTTATGTTCACGCGGATCGGTAGATACATGCACATCACGTGACTTAATTCTGGGAGTGAAGTAGTCGTTACTACTTCTTTCGCTTTTCCTTCTCACTCCTGCGCAGCATAAAATACGCCGCTGGTAGCATTTTCAAACAGTTGAGCACTTTATTTTTTTACCTTTTTCGTTTTCACTTCCTCCGACATCTGCTTTATCGATTCCAGCTGTGATTCCAAAGTTCCCGATTCTTCCATCATCGTTGCCCTGGTAACAAAATTACAACTTAAATTTTGCCGCTGGAAAGGTGGAGATCCAATCGGTTTAACGATACGAGGCGAATAGGTTGGATTAAGTACAAATTGAGTGAGAATGCTTGGAAGTAATGGACGCTTCATCGACCCTGGCGTCATGTTTCCTCGCTCTCCACTTGCACAAAGGCAATGACTGATAACTTATATGTCTCAACCGTTTTTTTCTGCTAGTTCTCGGAAAACTCCCAAAACATTGTGACCCGTACTGAACGACGCGTCTACAGACAGACACATTTATATGATTCATGACATGCTGGCTTCAACGAAGGATTTGCTGCTGAAAGCAGGACTTGGTTAACAAAATCTTCTATTCAATTTTTTTTTAAACTTTCCAACCAAATCATTCATAAATAGCATCTGAATCAATAAAGCTTCTCCAGGAAAAATTTAATATTACATTCGAGAATGTTTAGTAGGAGAGGTATACATCCGGGATATCACGCGCATCGAATAAAGACGAGATGAAAAGAACGGAATGCGCAATAATGGACGTGATGTGGTGTATGATGGTGGACTTGAGGTAATTTGAGGAATGTTTGAAATTGAAAGACTTTTCGCTGAAAACGAACGTGAGATGAATGATGTGGAACCATTAACAACTGGCTTCTGCCACAGAAAGTTTCGACTGCTATGGTACAGATATTATAATCGGATCGTTTGAACAAGCTGCAAAGGTACCGGTGCTTTTTATAACTATTTGCAAGCGTGAAGGTAATGCATGACTGAACCTGCCAATCAAAGCGTCGTCATGCTCGGAATGTATAACGGAATACTTTATGACGCGGATGACGTGTCGAAAGCCGAGACTGTGAAACAGGAGAAAGAGAGATTAAAATGAAAAAGATGAAGAGATGGTAAACAGAAAAGATGTGATAGAATATATACCCGTCCAAGAGTTGAGAGCTGAAAAATAAAGAAACAAACTTGAAAAAGTAGAATATACAAACCGTAGAGCATAGCACAACATAAGAAATATTGTTGTCAGTCTTAAACACACACATAAAACGTCTATTTAATAAACAATAAACTTGTTTGTAATGTGACATACCCTAAGGCAGGGGTTCCAAATTTTTGTCCGAGAGCAACATAAGTTATTAAGCAACAGTTCGACGGCCCGACATTTTACGTAATGTGATTGGTTCCGGGATATGTTACATTCTACCAAATCAACAAATGTTCGTGAAAACATTTTCTCATTACTGACAAAATGTCTTCGCTGGTCGCAGGCCCTCGCCCCACAGTATGCAAACGTAAAAGGGTTGTGAGGAGGAAAAAACAGTTCGAATGAAACCAGATCTGGTTTTCTACTAAAAATATTAACTTAGTGCTTTAAAATCTACTTTGCCAAAAACACGTTGACTAGACTCAAACACTTGCACAGATTAAATTATTATTAATAGGCGCGCTGGCGATAGTGTTTAACATCGTGCGATAATTTCTCTGCTTCAAAACAAGATTGTTTTCGCGGCACGGGGACAATGCATTGTTTGCCAGACGATGCTCTTCTTTATCAATGATTACCAAAAACCTTGGCTGCTCTGTGAGGTCACAAACACCTTTTGTGCTAATACTGACCGAGTGGACGTGAGCCAGTCGTGGAAGTTGTTCGCGTACTGGGCGAACTTCTTCCGCAGTTGGTCATTCTCCTTCTGCCTCTCCATCTCGCGCTGCAGGTCGTCTTCGCGCGTCTGCGTCATGTTCTTCACCGCATTCCAGGATTCCTGGAGGGTCTGCTTCCTAAACCAGGTGTAGGAGTTGCTGGGCGCTCCGTTGTCGGCGGGAGGCCGCAGCTTGTTTATCTTCTCGTCGATGTCGAACAAGTCGTGAAGTTCTTTTTCTGCGTCGACCAGTGTTTCCCGGAACTTTTCGTGCTCTTTCAACAGCGCCTGAAATTTGAAACACTACGATTTGACACCGGATCCGACTTTCTTTACAAACTGAAGTGCTGGAACTGCCGCGAGCCAGGGGAGAGTGATTTGGTGTCATTGCCCCCCCTTCACCTCTGAATGGACGTACCTTGCGAGTAACTGCAACCGTTTGATTTGAAATGAGCTATTTTTGCGTGAATGGGGGGTTGAAGTTGTTTGGAACAAAACGGATGCCTTTTTTACTCTTTACCTTTATATTAGGGAGGAGGACCTTTGCTGATGTGTTTGGTAATGTTCAGGTGCGGAAGACGATCGGTAGCAGTTTTTCACTTTTGTGTTAAATGAAAATTACGAAATTAGGAAGTATTTCGCTAATCCCGCAGCTTGAACAACTTCCGCAGGTTTAAGCATCGTAATTTGGCGCAAACGCCAGGTCAGAGGTCATTGACCTTATTGTGAAGTCACCATGAAATGTACGACGTCAGCAAGGATTACTAAACACTGCTGGGTAGAAACACTAAATTACACGCCACGACGATACCCAATGTATGTGTCATAATCTTTGCTTGCGTCCCTGCCTAGCAACCACGAGCCAGGCATCAGCGCACATTGTAGACTATCTTAATATGGTCGACAACCTTTCCAAGTTCAACTCATTCTTGTTTCCTCATGACCAACTGATTTATTGCAGTGGAACCTTTTCCATGTTTGTCCCAGCAATTAAACGTCAGTCACGCGCCTCATTAGCTGCTGTGGGCACACACTAACATATCATTTTGCTGAGACGCAAGACAGTTTGGACGGCTCGCTTCAAAGCTATGTCTGCTGGTCGTCGTGTCACGCCCGCATCAGTCAATATTGACTGGGCTGACGAAGGACCAAGTCTGCTTGAGCCAAGGTCGCCGGGGTTATTGCATTCAAACTCTGGTTCATTACAAGGGTCACAACAGGCTATCCTGATGACGAAGGGTATATCAAGGGTCCCGCACATTGTCAAAAACCTTTTTCCATACTTTTTCAGTACTAAATGACAAAACTTTAATAGCATCGCTTTCTTCATTTCTCCGAAATTGTACTCATGGAACACAACGCAAAAAAATGTTTGCAGAAGTGTCATCAGCGCTAAAGAACAAAATTTGAATAAACAAATGGCTGAATTAGGAATTTCCATACTTTTTCCATTCTGTATGTACAATTTGGCCAAATTTCAATACTTTTTCAAGGTCTTGAAAACCGATTCCACAATTCAATACTTTTCCAATACTTTCAATACCACGTGGGAACCCTGCATGCGGACAACACTGAAACAACTGTATGAATGTTAACGTATCAAAGTGTGAGAGGTTACAAGTGTTGATACATATACTGACCGCAAGGTTTATTAAAAGCTTAAGAAGATGGTCGTAAAGGAAAGTTAGGAACAAGTTACGCTTGAGAAGAGCTGATCAAGATTTTCTGTCCACACTACGTAAGAAGCTGACCCTTCAAAGCAGTGGTTCTTAATGGGGTCACCAGTGAAAATCTTGGGTTCCCCAGAAGAAATTCCGAAGTGTTTTCTTTTAACCCTCAGATACACAAACAACAACAATGACCACTACTTTGCATTCATAACCACATTCATTTGCTTTTCGGGACGAGGGGCCCCAAGCCATATTTTCAGGAAAAGGGGTCCCGGGGTTGGAAAGTTTAAGAACCACTGCTTTAGAGAAAA
>JGI24022J15233_10007279_pt1 | contig 12170 bp, 4 predicted proteins | sample Ectturendosymbi2_FD_15233 | JGI IMG/M metagenome (IMG submission 15233)
GACAAATTAACAAGCAGAAGGTATGCGAAAACAATTAATCTCGTCTGCGCAGGTAATACAGTTTTCGTAAAATATCAAGCTCAAGAGGGGGGGGGTGTTCACCCCAACCACCCCCCTTGCGCACGCCTTTGACAGTGGTTTTCAACCTTTTTCACACGGCGACCCATTAAAGCAACCCGCTAAAACCCTACGAACCGCATCTAAGACTCCAGTAAAGCAAATGTAATGCAGCTGTGTCCATAAAATATCTACTCGCAACCCCTCCTAAAAATGGTTCACGACCCTCGGAGGGTCGCAAATCCAGGTTGGAAACCACTACTGGACGAAGTATTAACCCTCTGCATAAGTTCTATGGAGTGAAGTTCTCTTATATTCATGGTGGAAGAAACTACAAAGCAACTGGAAAGGTGAGAAAAACATCGAAACGTACTTTTTCTAAGCGAGAAAANAAAAGAAGTTCGTATGTCTTCTTAGGGGAAGTCGGCACGTACGACCCACTTTATTATGTAACGAGCGTAATTACAACACGATACAATCTTTTTTGTTCAAAGTTCTGCAGTTCGTGGCTTGAGGTTGTGGCATGTTCTCAAGAAAAATTGCAGTGCAAACGTCTGGAATCTTAAGTGTTGCATATATGCATGCCATGTCATTCAAAGTTTTTGCGTCGCAGGCAGCAATAAACGCAATGATCGTGAGGGGCTTTACTGCAGTAAGGATTCATAAAGTTTTATTGAGCGAACCTGGAGAGTGCTTATACTCTAAGCAAGTCTAGATCGTCATTTTCGGCTTTGGGTAAATTTTTTGGCCCTTTACGATTTCCTTCAACTCGTAAGTCGTAACAGTGGTAAAGGGAGCCTCACAGGTGGAATAGGCTCAAGGATGCCGGAGGCGCAAGGATGCCGGAACAGCGGTACGACAGGGGGGCAGTAAAAGAGTTGTGGGCAATAGAAACTTGCAAAAAAATTGTTACCAATTTTTCTTGCTTTTGTCAAACAATAATGTTGACCCCAAAAATTGTGAAAGAAACAATGGAAAACTAGTTTCAATTCGATCTTGATAAATCATGAAATTACTTATGATACTGTTATGTAAAGGGCACCTGTACATCCATTGCCACCCCTTTCAAAAGGCAGGCGGGCAGTGCCTCGTTATACACCCCCGTTCCGGCCACCCTGCTGAGGCCTCGCATCAGCTAGATTAATTATTGTCGATAGCAAACCTAGAGCTTTTAAATGCATTTATTTGCAATTCTGTTTTCATTTATTCTAATTTAAAATCATGATGTTTTTTGCAATTGAAATTGATAAGCTATGGTAATAAATTGTTTTATTTCACTAGAACATTTTGTCAACTGTGTGCAGTGCTGTTCGTCCACTTACGGCAAAATTTAGGGGGCCGTTCACATTTGATTTAAGCGAAGCACGTTTCCTGAAACAAGGCATGACATGATACCACAGAACGCTTGTAATGAACAATCGTTATGTGTGGAAACCCAAACACAGTAACTTGCAACACGGAAGACTTTGCGACCAGCTGTAATTTGCATGAACCTCAAGAAATAACAATCGCAGCAGGTATAACAGCAAACAAACAACTCACTGCAACAAAAAGAAAAAGTTTACCTGAAAGAAGGATCAAGTAAACCTGCTCCATCATTTACTCAGCATGTATGTTTTGGTGACACAAGGGGCAAAACCAAGTAAGACTATTCATTTCTAGACGCACTTGCAATGGTACCATTCCAAGCAAACATCGCACACAACCGATGCTCTGGCGCTGCAAGGTATCACAATGGCAAACATTGCGAAGTTTTTGCCGTCTTATAAACATATCAATCATCCAAATAAGAGAATTAGCTACTTTTGTAAGAAGTAAGTTGCGATCGGTAACCCCGAGCGGCAAGTGCGCCAAGCTTAACACTGTGGCAGCAAGCAACAATAGAGATCACCGCTCGAGATCACCCTTATTTCTTGTTCGCAACACGTAGACATTTGGGGTTTGTTCTTCGCGCACATCCCGTTCGCACAATCAACGCCACGCCGACTAAAAGGTTGCAACATAAAAAGCTGAGATTTCGCATTGACCGTTTGAATCTTTAGAGAAACAGGGGTCTCACACTCAAATCTCTCCGAGGGCCACAAGAGGACTTATAAATTAACCCGAGGGCCGCATTATAACTAACCAAGGGCCGTATTACGACGTTTGCGCAGCCAGAAATGGCGGTACCGGAATCGTACTAGAAACAGGTTCAACACCTTATTTCCTGCGAAAGGTAGCATGACTTATAGGCAAATCATTTTTAGCTGTCTCAGTGTTCGTTTAAAAGGAACTTGTTTGCTCGTTAGCCGAGCACTTTTAAGCACCGCTGAATCAACTAAATAACGTAAATGTTAATTATTTGAAATCACCAAAAGCATTGCGGGCCGCACAAAACGCCCTCGTGGGCCTCATTCGGTCCAGGTGTTTGAAACCTCTGATACAAGAGAACCTCACTGCAAAGAACTTACGCAGAAGATTAATACTTCGTCTAGTGGTGGTTTTCAACCTGGAGTTGCGACCCTCTGAGGGTTATGAACCATTTTTAGGGGGGGTTGCGAGTATATATTTTCTGTACACAGCTGCACATGGACGTAATTTTGTTGTAAAATGTGGGGGGTCTGTTTAGTGTGCAATCAATCCAGTCATCGGGTCGATGCAGAAGTTTTATACATACAGGCTTCCAATCTTGTTTATAGAGGTGTTTTAAGAGCAAGACTATAATCGCGCTAATACATCAATTGAGTTTTATCAGAGCTGTCAGTTGGAATGCACAAAATGCTGAATCGCATTGTCGCAGGTGCATATCACTCTTATAGCAGAAAATACCAGTTTTCATGCATTTTATAAGAGGTGTGGTTTACAGCGCTATTTGAAGTCTTTTTCAGGTTGCTTAACGTTGTAAAGACGATAAACATTTTTCTTGCACATTTCCGCTCTTTGTAAAACCTACAAGCCTTTTCAATGCTACTGCGNATCATGCCTGCANCCCCACTCCTACCAAAATCTCCATTAATAACCTCTTACCAGATGGTGGATACATCCTTTCAATCTCCCTTTGTTGGTCCCTGCGTGGATGCCCATCTAGCCAACAATGTCATTTGTGCATACCTGATCGTTTGGTGACTGTTGTCTTGTGACTTTTTATGTGATGCAACTTAGCACAGTCTTTCCAAAATCAATTTTTTCAGCTGAACATCAGATTTTAATGGATGAAATTTATTGTAAAAAGTTAAATTCTAGGAGTTCTACTTGCGTAACGACACGAAAATAGATTTGAGATTTAAGAGAAATAAAAACGCACAACGGTGAAATGGTAAAAATTGTACAAGTTTCACCTGATTAACATGAAAAAAACGACCAGAAAAATCAGGTGTGATCAGGTCTTAAGTTTGGGAGGAAATACATTTTTACGGGGACAAGATTTTAGTTTTTACTATATGTTTAAAATAAATTTTTCTTGGCACAATGTAATTGGGGAGCACTGCCCGCGAATGCCCTCCTTGGCTACGCGCCTGCCTGTAAAGCAAAAGTTTCGCACTTGGGTGAAAATATAGTTGCATTATGTTTTTGATTAAACTCAAGTAAATCAGATGACTTGCGAACCAATGCATTAAGCACAAGCACAAAGTGTAAGAGTCACAAAAAAATTTATTTTGGTTTTTTTGGTTACCATTGTCGCGACATTACAAGAAGTTAGGATAAATGTAAATTTTATCTTTGATTCCCAGTCAATTCCTTATGTTTTGAGCTACAGGTCAATATATACAGTAACTAGGTAAATAGTTTCCAACGTTTTGATTGAAATCCTATTCACTAATGGTTGTAGACAGGCTTTTTGCAACACTGTCCATCCTAAAACTAAGTCTCCACAATAGTGCTGATTTTGTCTTCGGCAAAAGCTTTGCAGATATTTGTCTGCTAAATGTGCGCAGAGATAACTATCTCTGCTCAGAGATAGCTAAATGCGTGCAGAGATAGTTATCTCTGTGCCCAGATAGCTAAATGCGCGCAGAGATAGCAGTTTTTGTGCTAAATCTGTCAGATATAATATTCTTACGAACGGCGCCTCATAGCGTAGAGACAACTACACGCGCTCAGGGATAGCTATCTCTGCGCAGAGATAGCTAAATGCACGCAAAGATAGCTATCTCTGCGCAGAAATAGCTAAATGCGCGCAACGATAGGTATCTCTGCACAGAGATAGCTAAATGCGCACAAAGATAGTTATCTCTGTGCAGAGATAGGTAAATATGTGCAGAGATAGCAGTTTTTGTGCTAAATCTGTCAGATGTAATATTTTTACGAACGGCGCCCCATACAAATGACCGAAATGTCTCAACAGTAAAATGACCTAAATGTCTCAGCGAAAAAAACTTGGCCNGTACCGGGTTTTAAGGTTTGAAAGGGACAATACACATTTACGGGGCAAAATCTTAGTTTTTGTTATATGTTCTTGAAACAAACATTTCTGGGCACAAAATTCGTGGGGCAGAAAAAAATTTGGGGGGCATTTCTCCCGAATGCCCTCNGTGGCTACGGCCTGTGCATTATATCTTTTGCATTTTTATAACTTGTTTTTATATAGTCTCTATGTGAAATATATCATGAGCCCGAGTGACGCTGATGGCCCTAGGGGCGTTCTGCTGGGGCGGGACACTCTGAACCCCTTCCCTCACTTTTCACATAGTAACCTTACTTGAAGATTTGCAATTTTACTCCGATTTTCTGTGTGCAGCTCCAGACGTGCATGAATTAATACATGATCAGGTTCTCTTGTGTAGCATCCTAGCATAATTGTGTAATTACTGAAATGTCGAGTTTTTGGGTACGTTTACACACCTCTGTTTCGTGCCCCTACACTTATTTAATTTGAAAATGGCTATTCTTTTCGGTTCGTTTCCGCACTTCAGGTTCAACACTATACCCCTGGATGAGCCCGAGTTACGCTGTTGACCTGGAGTGGCACCTGGGCTACCGACTTGCACAGCTATTACAGACGATGCTTCGCATTCTTCAGAATGTTCCAAAGAAAAGTGTGGTCAATACACTGAAGTCAGTTTCAGCTGTATGTGATGACGCATTTAAGAAATATTTCACATTTTTCTATCGGTTCCCCCAACTAAGCCAACTGCTTTGCATGTCTAAGAAGTTCAACCTGCCTTAAAGGGACTGTTTCATCAATGTTACGAGCTACGTCAAGCGTGACCACAGCGGACCAAAATACACCTGGGAAAAGTCGCCGCCAAACGATATTCCAGCATCCTCAAAAGCGCAAAACTGCCGAAAGGCAGTCCTATCACCGGTTGCACAAAAACATTATGCACAAGACTCATAAAACTTCTAGAACTTTCTTAAAGACTAGAAAAGAAAGTTTCAATATTCTTGTTTTGTAGTGTCATCAATGGTCTGAGTGCCAACCTGCGCTTACTACGTGACGTATATCACGTGGCTGCTTTCGCAGTGATTGCTGCAGTGGTTTCGAGTGAATNGCAGCGCGTGAAGCCCTCTCTTTGCACCCATNCATTAACGCCGAGCACAAGGCTGAACAGACCGCTAGTACCGTTTCTCAAGCCTTTGGTGTGACCGGACCGGAATTCAGACCCAGCCTACCAGCTTTGGTGGCAATCCAAAGGCCAGGGTTGTGCAACCAGTGGCCTCACGCAGCCTTCGATAAAAAATCATGCGGTTGTGCACATGCAACCTGCAATACAAATTTTGGCTGTATTGCATCAAAAGTAACGCTTTGTCTTTTTGGGCCAGACAGCATGAAACAAAATTGTTACTTTTTCTGGGGTTTGCACATCTTCCGCTCTAAGGAAATGTTTGAGCGCTTAGGGAAGCTTTGTGTATGAGCGCTTTGGGCAAAGATTTTTAGGTCTTTGGCCAAGTTTTCAAGAAAACGTTTTACTGGCAAGATTGTTGCACCAGACAACAATTGCAGCCTTGAAAAGCAAATCCTAACGCTTAGCAACGCATTGTTGCTCACTTGATGTTGGTATTGAGAGCTGAGATTCACATCTGGAAGTTTACTGAAATATAAAATTTGATACCAGAGTGAAAAACGTTATACAACTGAAAATTCTAGTAACTACATTCCATATGTGAGAGAAACAAGTAATCTATCGACAAATTGGAAATTCATTTCATGTAACGCTACGCATCGTTGATCCTTGAATCTGCAACCAATGCTGACAAGTGAAATGTTGAAAAGCCAAAGGAAGGGCAAAGCAAGCAAACAAAAGTAAGACGAAAGTCAATGTGCCACAACATAAGCTGCGACAATTACAAACTTAAAAATGCCGGTTGTTGACAACTAAAAATTATTTTTAGAATGCTGCTTTTCAAGATTTTTAATAGCCTGATTGTGTCCGAAGCTAGAACAAATATAATGAAGCTTTGCCAGAAAGCAAAAAATATAAAAATTGTAGAAGTAATTCCGTTAATATTTTAGTCATGAAATGCATTAAATTTATGAAAGTCTTTTTTGGGTTTTCGTACTTAGTAACAATTGCACAATTAGCGACTAGCAACACAAAAATGTTTCTGTTAAACTATAGTATATCCAAATCGCTTAAGCCACCAAGCAAAACTAATTAAACATGTGGTCAGAATAATTGCGTGCCGTGCTGTCTTTTCGAATAGAAAGACTGGTCTTTGTTTTTCCATGGATATACTCAGAGTCTTTAGAAAAATTCGCTAGTGCTAGTTTGTGGGTCTGTAAAACTATATTGAATTCCTTGGAGAAAATTGTTTATTGGAGCTTTGCGAGTAACCGTTCCCATGGTTAGCAGTAAAAATTTACCTTCTTCTATCTCAGAGTTTGTGACTCAAAAAAAATGTTTTGGTAATAAAGATCCGAGAGCTTGCAAACTGAGAAAGCTCTTGTGTCGCAATCGGAACGCCTGAGCGACAAATGCGCAAAGTTTCACATTGTGGCAGCAAACAGCAGAGATCACACGTCGTGCCCATGTGCTTGTTAGCACCACATACATATAGCTACAATCCTTAGCGCACATCCTGTTCGTGGTGTATCGCGTGTATGACGTGCAACGCGCCGACCCCGCTGCTGCAACACTAGAAAGCATTTTCACACCAATAAAAGTAATTTTAAGGAGCATTTTTGATAAGAAAGCATTTTCCACCCCGAACATACCTAACGATTGACATTAACTTTTTGCCTGAACTATGCAAACATCAAAATATGTTGTCTCGAACGTGATACTATCTGTCACGGTGTTTTACCCGGGAAAGTGCTGTATACTAGGCCATTTTCGCGATTTTTCAGTATTTTTGTCAGTTGTCTGAAACACCTTATAGTTAAAGATCATGCAATCAGGAATCACATAATCTATTTTTTTCGTCTGGTTTAGATGTGTTCATGCATGAACTTCAAGAGAAAAAGATTGAGGCCTGCATCCACGTGAAAACATTTGACCCACACCGAGAGTCTGATCACGTTTCGTCGCAAGATAACAAATTTATATTTTTTCTAATGGCCGCCTTTCTGTTAGGTTGAATCCTGACTCAGAGATATTATCATAAATGGACTACGACATATAAAACACTTGGTTCATACTTTGTGAGGTAGTTTCTTGATGTTATATGTTCGTAAATCAAAGAAGCATGAAATTGAACTTGACTTTAGAAACTCATCGCAGTGGGAAATCGACCACACTGAGAATCACCTTCCTTGTCAGGAACCGTTGGTTGAAGAGAAACAACCACAACATCTTGTAACGGGAGCATGATCTGGTTTCCTTCACAGCTATATAGATATACATTCCTGCATAGGTGACATGGTTTGAGGATTTCAAACAGTATGCTGGGTTGCAGAAACGTTTGATAAGGTTTTCGTCGTGAAATGTTTCACTTTGAACTTTGCAAAAATCCGTACGATAAAGTTATGAACTGTGTTATGAGCGTGCATGTTTGTGTCTGTGTCCTTGATTAATTGTTCAGTACTATTCCGTCCCACTATTCCTAACATCCCTGCTCTTGGGCTCCTGTTAGTAGCAGTACATACTGAGTCCATTTTTTAAATACTTGTGCTGTCGAATTCCCCTTCGAGTGATTGACATGCATGTTTGTACTTTTCTCTTCAGGTTCATTTCCATATCTTAGCAAAGTGAAGCTGACATAAACAAGTCTTTTTTGTCTTTATGCTGTGACATGAACTTTGTCGGCAATTTTTTCAGATAGTAGTTGTTTGTGAAAAGAAATTAATCGAGCTTCAAAGACGACGAACAAACTTACTCCTCAGCACGTTTGACACACAGAGACTCAAAAACGGAGGGTTGAAGTCAATTTACCTTCCAAAGATGACATACATTCAGCTGCAGAGTCTTTTGAAAAACGCTACTGTAGGTGTAGCGGTGTTAAACAACCGGATTGTACCCTGTAGTGCGTCACTGTGACGTCACACCTGCGATTGGGGTCTGTAACACTCTTTCTAAAATTGTCTACACTTTTGATGCATCTCCACTCGATCGTGAAGTATGACTGAATAGGTTGTTCAGAATTACTGCCGTGCGGTTTGCCCGACCCAAAGCGTTTCTGCGTTTGTAAAAAACGAAAGCTATATGATGAGCAATTTTTTTCAAGATTGCAAATAAAATTCTTTGCTTAATTATGGTGTCTGCAACAGATTCGTGTTTCATGCCAACGGGTTTTCAGAGAACGCAAGCACACAAAATGTTTGAGTCGTGACATATGACATGGTTAGCGTTTGTTGGCGCGCGCAAGCAACACCGGGGAGGAACAAACTTCTAACCAGCGCACTTGCAATCACTGCATCCGGCTATCGTCGCACAGTACCGCTACAAAGTCGGAGAAAACTACAGAAGCGTTACACAGTAGGAAAAAAATACAGAAGAGATAAATATTGGGAGAACAACTAATACTTGTGTGATGCAGCAAACTATTGAAGTGAGCCGAAACAAATTTAGATAAAATGCAAGTTGTTGAATAAAAACGACTTGTTGGGAACAAGGCATCTAAGGTCCTAACGAAATAATTGACTCGATGCTGACGAACACGCAGCCTACATTTCTAATGTAGTAATGCAAATTTAATAGGCGGATTTGCAGGCAGTAGTGAGGCATACGGTACGAGGCTGTGTGTACTTGCTCTGCCTCCGGATCCACTGTTTTAACTTGAACTTCCAGCTTGGACACCCCTATGATTGATGAAATTATTACTCACAAACTATTATAAACATGAATTTATTTTCTTTGTGTGCTGGTTGCCGCTTAAGCTTTCTTCAATTATTTTGGTTGATGTTGAAGAAATTGGTATGAATGCGAACTAATGAAGCTCTCAACAAACAATTATATAATATCTAAAATTTAATGCTAAGATACCCACCATCAGGAAATTCTATACTTCCATCGTGGTTCGATCGCTGTCTGTAGTGCACAACTGCAATTACTAAAGCAACATTGCTTTTGTTGATGGCCCATGAAAAAGACAATTCCAAGCTTTTTTCCGTGTCCCACGAATCTTCATAGAACAGGCCTAAATTTTGACTAACTTCCATGGAATAGAGCTCCTCGCTTGTCGCTGGTGTGAAAAATGATACTGGAATGCAACAATGAACCATTGAGTAGAGGCTGAAATAAAACTGAAAATTTGTTCTCCTGTAGCGTTTATCTTTTACACAAAAATAAGCTGCACAATGCCGCAAATTTCCAGAATATCAACCGTTTTTGAAATCTCAAATAATAAAATGCCACAATAAATGTCACTGATATACGATCGAGTAAAAATTATCCGAATATTACCCACACTTCTCAACTGTTTTATGAAGCGCGCTGTTACCCAACCGCAAATCGATCCTTCAACAAAAAAGGGATTTGTTGCTGAGTTCCTAATGGTGCTAATCTATGAATCGTGAAAAAGATCTTTCGATTCTATCATGGCGTGAGGTCTACCACACTATAGCGTGAGATCTACCGCTGCATTGTTCATTCATACATTCATTTTTTCTTAGTTTCTCACGCTATGGAAACTGACCAATGAGGTCACTCCTCAGGCTGCACCTGGGCAGGTGACATATGACCGTAGATCTCACGCTAATGTAGCACCAATGTGTCCCCCTTTTTGTTCACTACCTTAGATCGAAAATTGTAGAAGCATAAGATATTCATGCAATTTCTTAGATTTTACAGGAGGTTAGTGAACATTTAGATATGAAGCCATCTGCAGATCTATTCAGATAACATATTTTCAATGTAGAACTGACCTGCTTCAGACTTTCCTATGGGTGAGTCATTTTTGAAAAAACAAAACAGAAAGTCTGATGTTCTCAGTTGCCATGATCACTGAAACGGCGCGATTACCTGTCAGGAAAAGAAGCATCAAGGCATCTAGGCAAAACATTCCCATTGATTCCCTCTCCTGGAAATTAGCAAAGACGACCTTTCTCTTGTCCAAAAAACAATAAAGCCTTCCTTATTTTCCGTTTCTTGCATCCAAGGTAAGAAGTTCTTATTTAAAATTAAATATAAATATCATTGAAATATCCCGAAACAGGCATGCAAGTCAACTGTATGTTAAAAATTAATGATCTACAGCAATTGCTGTGCGATGCCAAATGCATGCCTCAGTTTCCAGAGGTTTCGCCTGAAATGAAATAAAATTGTCGATACTTGATGGCGTAAACATGCTGCTTCTGTGAGGTAGATGTAGACGTACGACTCATCAGATCAGAATGTTTTGCAAAAGCATATGTACTCTTTTATTTTTGAAATCTTGTCAACAATAACATCTTTACGCAAAATGTGTAGGCCATCTCGCCTGTTATCTTGATTTGCAAAGATTTGTGTTCTTGAAAGACTTGAGTAGTGTTCAAGTAAAAAGGACAATTATTGGTTTCGAAAATATTTGATTTTCCACACAATGCTTCAAACAGTACTTGGGAATAAAAGTCAGGTTATTGTCTGTTTGATAAAAGCATATGTGCGAACCCTTTAGGCGTGCACTGTAAGCAGTGAGAGACATAAGTGTAGGAGGAGGTAATTAGGTAATTTTTCTGGAGTTGCAAAGGATATTTTGTCCAAATTTTATNAAATTGCCCGAAAGACTATACTTTCTCTCTACAATTTTTTTGTAGCTGTTGATACATTATATTTTCCCCTACAAAGTTACCACGAACTTGAAAATGTGAAATTTCGTACGTGAAAGTTGGTTCTTGGTCACCCAAGTGCAAAACGTACGTTAGGCTGTACAAGAACATTGTCTGAGGCCAACTGCCTCTGTAACTTAAGCATCTCCCCGCAGTTCTGAACTCTCCTGGTGACGAATCCAGCGAAAGTGTGGGGTTAATTTCACCCAAACACGTTTGTGGTCCCCCACTGAATGGCGCTTCTTCACAAATGTACCCCTATTTGATGCTCATAGCAGCAGAAGCATAGAGTCAAAGGTATGCTCTGAACGTCGTTAAACCGCGGAAATTACGAGTCGTTAAGCCTGGTGAACCTGTGCTGCTCAGTAGTATCAACATTGACATTCATTCGAAATATTACTGCTCTTCCGTCATTTCTTGTGCGCGTGACAATTGCCTACGCTTTACTTATGTAATCACAAAAATGTAGTCACTTTATTCAGTATAGTAGGCTACAGCTCTCGATTTGCTGCGTGTCTGATAAAACTGGCAATTTTTGTTCCAAGCTAGTGGCTGTAAGGCTTTATTTATTGTGTCATTGCATTTTCATTTGCTCTAACGTTCACTATATTGTGGTTGGTTTGCTTAGTGCAATGGCTTCTTGTAGTGCTCCTGTTTGTTGGCTGAGTCATATGAAACAATAAACCATTGTCCATTGTTCATTTATGGCAGCCTTGACAGTAACGGCTGTAGTGAAAATAGAAGTGCAATGTGGAAAACTCAACTGACGCCGGATTCTAAATGCCACCAAAACGAAATGGAAGTTTTCACTCTGTTACCAGTGCGGTCCGTCAGTTTGAATAGACCTGAAACATAGTTTTGCAATATAGAGGTGAATACAAGAGCTTTTTGTCGGAACTAACGCCCCTGATTATACAGGGTGTTTCACAATTGTTGAAACAAAGCGATTGGGCACAAATCCAGGATTTTAAATGATACCACAATGATGATTACATTTATTGAAAGGTGA
>JGI24022J15233_10007282_pt1 | contig 12167 bp, 5 predicted proteins | sample Ectturendosymbi2_FD_15233 | JGI IMG/M metagenome (IMG submission 15233)
CAGATGACTTCGCCCATGTGAGAGTGCCTCTCCATTTGCGTCACAAGCAGAATAGCCCCAACTTTTACGGTGGCAGTTGAAGTCGCCAGCCACGATCACAGTGTCACATTCCGGTGGCATTGGAAGAGTATGAACACTGAATGGTGCAGGTGGAGGACGGTATACATTGGTGAAGGACATACCGCTTGTTTCTGCGGTGTGCCACTGCGCCACGCATTCCGATGAGGGCGTCGATTCGCTAGTGATAATTGCAGGAGAGCCATGTCTCACGAACGCTGCAATGCAGTGAGTTGCACTTGGTTGGTGTGCTGCAAGGTAGAATCCAGCCAAGTATAGGCTTTTGGAATCAAGATGGTGTATTTCCTGGAGCTGTGCTACAGCTGTATTGCATGAATCAGCTATCTGTTGCAGGATCGATAGCTTTGTTTTTGTGGCTCTGTTGATGTTAAGTTGGAGAATTGTTCCAACGTTTCTTGTGACAACGGGTTGTCTGCTCTGAGAAGAGCACGTGTTCAGAGACGGGGAACAATGGTAAGAGTGCTGGGGGTGAGTTGCTTGCGGAGATGGCATTTTCAATTGCAGTCTTCAGTTTAATCAGCTGAAAGCATTAGTAGGAAACAGGAGTCGCCACGTGATGGCTGCTTCCTTGACTCCCTGTAAATGAGTGATCGGACTTTGCAGTGTCTGTTTGATTGATGGCGCGTCATGTCACAATGCATTTGCTTTTTACCTGGACTCGACCACTTTAGGAATTGGTACCCTATTCCGCAGTAGTGCTGTAACAAGTTTTACGTGTTAGCTAACAATAGTGTTTACAATGTGTCTGTAAATCTGTGGTTCTGCCTTCAACGCAGTTGCAAAAAGTGTCTCTGACCCTGTGATTCCGCAGGCTCCAATGCCTTGCAAAACGTTCTGTTTTGTCTGTTTTTATCAACCTGCGTTATGAAGGGTGTGTGTGTTTATACTATGGACTTCGTGTCTGGTCACAAAGAAATAAATAAAATAATTAAGTGGAAAGCTTTCACGTTNGAACCACACACCGAAGATTTTTCACGCGTTTAACCTCGAAAAATGACTTTTTCACGCACGATATCTTGTNGACAACTGCCACGGTTTCCAGTCTGGTTCAGAAGTACAATTCCTGGAAGTCACGCATTGAACTTGAAGATATGGCCAGTGATGGTATGCTATGCACATAAATTTAATGTAATTATGATTATGTAAAATGTTGTGTGTGTTTTCCTTCTGCTTTTAAAGAAATATCAACATCGCTTGTATAGTACAGGGTGGATTTATCATTAGGTCTGCAGTCAGCCATTTCACCACCAATGCAGTGTGCTAGTTGATTAAATGTGTCAGACGTTAATAACTTCACATGCCAAGCATTTTTGAGTAATGTCTACTTCGTGCTTTTTTGTTTCAAATGCTGTATGCGTGATGTTCAGCAAACATTTGTTACATTATTTTCACAACGAATAGTAATACTAATAGAGAGCACACACATCTTCATCAAAATTGAGAAAAATCTTAAACCAGCTGTCCAGGATTTTTCAAATATTTTTATGTCTAGTTTAAGCCTTGTGGAAGGTGCCATAGAAATGTATCATTCAGAAACGGTTGGGATGGCTTGATGGTACTTACTTTTACTTATTTCAAGTTTTCTGCCCGAGGTATGTCACAATGATAGATGATGTCCATACCGTAGGTCAGGGGTCACCAGCATGGTGCCCGCGGGCACCAGATCGCCCAATGGGACCACGTTGGTCGCCTTAGGGCCTGTTTTGAAAATAGCATTAAGATGATGAGTATCGTCACTTCGATTAACATCATTAATAATAACATAATTAAAAGTAAATCGAGCAAAATTTTTATTTCATAAGTGTGCAATTTATGAAACTAGTAGCCCTTAACGTTAATCGGTACCCCATATTCGCCATAAGTAGGTCACTTTAACTAATGTTGGTAAACCATGCCATAGGGGTACTGTGCTGTTTTAGTAGAATTTTAGTGTTTACACTAGTTGCCTGTAATGCATTTTAGAATCAAAGTTTGACTATAAGCATGACTAAGATTTTTTGTATTTGCGCAATTGTTCTCCATTTTGGTCCAATTTTAAAAAAGTTTTGATCCACATGTGACTAATCTGACAACAAAGAATGGTATGTGTGCATTTGATAGTATATGTGCATTTATAGTAGTTACCATCAGGGTTGTGGAGTCAGAGGTGAAATTTCCAACTCAGACNCCCAACTACAACCCCAACNTTTAAAAAATTTCTGACTCCCGACTCTGACTTCCTAAGACAAAGGGAATGAAGTTTGGCTGATAAAATCAATGGATATCATGGTGCACAGCAAGAAATCTCTGTTCCAACAAAAGTTTCAAAAGAAATTGTACCATTTCAACAGGAATTCCCATTTTAGGAGTGTGATGTAAAAAATGATCTAATTGGACTTACNAAGTCGGAGTCAGATTTTTTGTCCGACTCCACCTCCTAGTGTAAGTGTTGTCAGGAAGCCGACTCCACCCTAAAACCTCCTATTCATTATNACTCTGGCTTTGACTCAACCTTGGATACCATCACTAGTAGGCTGACATTTCAACACTTTTTAATGTGTAGGGCTGTATAGGCTATAGGAAATAACATGTTTTAGCACTGTAACAGACACCATCTTTTAAATGCTTGTTACCTAAAATGCTTTGAAATGAAAGTGCAAAAAAAGAGTTGGAAAAACAATCTTTTTTATTTGCACATTTTTTTCATTTGCAAATTTTTTGTCTTTTTGTAATGCTTGTGAATGCATTATAACACAGGAAATATGTAGGTGGCAAAAACTAAGCTAATTGTTTCTTATTTATGCATCTCGTCTACTGAAAGCATTTGGAATTAAAAGTGCTAAGAAGCAAGAATTATAAAAAATGAATAATATTTGAATATTTACACCTTTTGTAATTCATGTGACTTTTTTCAAATGTTTTGACTTTGCACAATGACATGTGAAAGCACTGTAATTCACAGGTTCAACATTTCTTAAGGTCTTTTGAGAGACCAAAACACTTCCCCATATTTTTCCAACGGTCTCTCAAAATACAGTTGAAACTCACTTTGCTACCATCACCAAAATACACTAAAACCATCGCTGTGACCATCTCAGTATTCAGATACAATAGCTGCGGTCTCTCAGCGTTTTTGTGGTCAGCAGGGTCAAATCCTTAAAAAAACCTGGATAGGCTACAGGGGAGGTGGCATGTTTTATGATTTTTTCTATTTATACTTGTTGACCAAATCAAGTGGGAATTAAAGTGCAAACAAGCAAGAGTTATAAAAAACCATCTTATTGTATACTTTTTTAAAAAAAGAAAGAAGGTTCCATAGAAATAGGCCAGTGCTATATACATGCAACCGAATCTGTTAACTGTGGCACGTATAAATAAGATATCATATGTGATTAAGTGATCAAGCATTTTTACATGCACCAAGGTAGCCATTTGTGATTTTATCAAAAAGTAAAGAAAGGTAGAGACCAAAAATGGAATCTGAACCATTTGGCATCCTGCATGACAGAAATGACAACCTTTTTTAATCGCTGACTAGAAAACTTTGTTTTAGTAAGACCTGCTAGCCTGCTACACACTTCTGTTTCATAGGGAAAGTCGTAGCAATTTTAAATTTTTTTCTGAAGTATGAAAACCTGTTGTTTTCTTGCTGAGACATTTTGGTCATTTGTCTAAAAAAGCTTAAAAGCATCTGTAAGTTTTTTGTTTCCAGATATATTTTTTATGAGTGGAAAATGGCATTATGACCAAATTTACTTATTTTTTGGTCATTTCAAAAAAATTTGTTCTGTGTCTGACAAATGACCAAAAAAAACTCAGATGACGTTGATCCAGTCCTGTGGCATCATGGAAATGTCCTAAAAAATCTTGTGCATGTACTTGCCGTAATCTAGTAGGACTTGCAACTAATGTTGTTTTATTGTAGTTATCTAGTTTTATATTAGTAAATCTGAGGTCAAAAATAAGAAAGCATGTGCTTTTACAACAGATTTATTGATTTTATTTCTTGAAGCCATGTATGGAACCTGATGATTGTGTGGTTTGTAGGCATGTAGTTGTTGGTTGCACTTACTTTTGGTTATTAAGTAGAAATGATTTTTGGTAAATAAAGGATTGATAGTGGTGGATCTCCGTTGCTAGTCACTATGAAAGCTTAGTTTAATAAAACCTGAACTTCCAATGCATTTCATGCAACTCATTCAGCTAGATCTCTTTTTTGTAAACATGTCCCACTATTTAAGAAATGCCTGAATATCTGATCTGCTAGTTTATGCATCACAAATACATATATAGCAGGGTTGTAAAATGTGAATCTTTGCTGATTCAAGAACACAAACCAGAGCTGAATGCAAACATCCCATCAATGCCTCTATGCATCTTTAACAGAGCTTCATGCCTCACATATGACATCACGCACCATCACCATTGGCACATATCCAGCCGAGTCACATTATTACCTATGCTTTGTTCCACTACACTGCTGTAACAGCCTTCCATGTTTTTCATTTTTCACAGTGCTTTTCTCCTGACTGACCTTAAAAACTTACAGCAAGATCACTGCAGTTCAATTTACAAATGCACTGATGGTGGTAACAGGAATTACTGAAATGTCTGCAAAAATTTTGTGTCGTTTTCTTTGGTCGATATTTTCATTATAAGGCTATTGAGAACTTCTGCTTTTCGTGTAAAAATGGTGTAAAATTTTTTGTGAATTTTTGCAGTGTGCGGAAATATTTAGTAGTGCACACATGTAAACTTTGTCGCCCAGCATTCATATGCATGAAGTAGGATGGACAGTTTGGAAAGCTACCATTAGAGAACAATTTCAAAAGAACAATGACTTGTTAAGTAACTTGGGCTACTACGAATGAGCCTAGCACAAAAAGGACCAACTGGTGTTATCATTGCTCTGCGACGTATGTTACTCAACAAGGACAAGTTCTTATGAGAACTTCTCATTCAATGTTGTGTAACTAACATCACAGAGCAATGATAGTGGCAGCCAGAATGAGAGCAAATAGAAATTTCAGTGACGCAAGCCTCAAACAGTTGCATTCAGTCAGTATAAATTGTGTGATGCTGTTAACCTAAAGTCGACCCTGAACTAATGTCATCTACTTTATGCTCGGTTCCATCTATCTAAATCGTGGCGTCAATACAACATTTTGCTTAACCCAATACATAGTATGGGAAATGAGATACTAGTGAGCAAAAGGAATGCCAGAGGTGAAACTGCTACGCTGCTGCAAATTCCTTACATTCACCTCAAGTTTTTGGTTGTGCGAGTGTGTGAGCACATTTCTGCACCTCTCATATATAGTAATGATCATAAGAGCATATTTACTCCGAATGGATTTCATGACAAACCAAGCCAGGTCCACTGCATTTTTGTTGATGCTAGCTGTTCTCATAAATGACTACAAAACTGCCTATGAGTTAAGGCAGTGTTTCTTAACCGTTTTCTACCTCAGCACCCCTTTTGGTCACGCCTAAGCAGTCAAGCACCCCCTACCATTGGCTAACGCTTTCAAATCAAACCAGATTTGGACTGGATTACATATATATATACGTAGTCAGCAGGCAACGGTTGGCAAGTATGAATATATTTGTATGCTGGTCGATGAAGTGTTCTAAAATATGCAGTAAAAATACGTTTGCCCAAATGTATTCCTTTTACCTTTGACCGCCATATATGTCACCTCCCCAGCACCCCCTGAAATTGATTTTAGCACCCCAGGTGAAGAAACCCTGAGTTAAGGTAATGATTTACTGGTATGTACCTATGTATGTACAAACAGACTCATTAGCTTTAAAAACATAATGAATAAAAGCCTGGTTTAACTCAAGCTTAAAAATATATTGTGCCAGTGTATCACTTAATTCTAGTACCTGTTCAATACATTCTTGCTGGCATGCATGTATAGAACAGACAGACCTGCGCTACATCCAGTAATATCAGTGCAAATGTACATCCAGTAATATCAGTGATAAGTGTCATTATCTTACACCGAAAGTGGCTTGTCTATTGTCCTGGTTAACTCAATGTCTAAAATGTGAAGCCAACAGTCCTTTGTTAATTAAAAATATATGCCCTTCTTTTATATTTGGCTTTCTATATTGCTCATTACAAATTTTAAAAAAGTTTTCCTCACATGTGCAAATATCTTGGAATGATAGCTGTGATTACTTTATGGTGATTGTGTTGTAATTTTTGTCTTTTTTCTACAGATGAGGTCATCAGGAAGCGATTGCTAATTGATGGGGATGGAGGAGGAGATGAAAGAAGACTTAATGCCATAATGAAGCAATTCATCAAATGGTGTAATGCACCTGATGCAGACCAGTAAATAGCTGCCTTCTCATACCTCATTTAGCTTATTTTTGACCTTATGTATTTGAATGCAGTGGGTGAAGTTTTTAAGGCCTTGCANATGTGCCACTTCCCAAATTAAAAAATGCCAGCTGTAACTGTTTGGTCACATGATTAAAANGCTCCCAGGTAATGTTGGCAAGGCAAGCTCTGGTGGCTACATTGATGAGCAAGCAAACAAGAAACTAGCTGAGAACAAGTTGATTGCTGCATAGTTGACCAAGCACAGACATGTCCTGATAGTTGATATGCATCAGGCAGAACTAGGCGCTGTTGCTAAGAGCCATGGGTATTTTAACACCTCAATGGGTTGTTGCCTACCATTCCCACGATAGGAAATTTGGTTAGAAAATGGTAAATAGTGAGATTTCTCATTTGAAATGTTAGATGAGTGTCATAATAGTAGACCCATACAATTGACAAATTTTACAAATGAACAGTGCTTCGTAATAAATCATGGGAGGTGGTAGCCTGATGTACTAGTTCTATCCTCAAATGTAGACAAACTCAACTATGTTAAGCATGTGAACCAACCAGCAATGCAAACAACGTTTCAATGGGGTTGCAACAATGCAAGTAGTTGTTTATTTGCACACAGTCTCATATCGAACAAACCTTTAAATATATTTACCAGATAACTACCAGGTATAGTTGCATTGAGTACAGTCGTTTGACCAGAACTTTTAAGTTGTTTTGACTTAGTGTCATAAAACTTGTATCATGTTGCCATCAGCTGCAGAAACAAGCATATTACTGTTTGGTGCATTTATTGAACTGTTTCCAATGTACACACCAGCTGTATGTTTTTAACTTTGGGTTACCTCTTTCTGCACGACATGATTGGTGAGCTGCAGTGTGTGGTTTGGCCCATCTTGGATTGTAGTTCTTGTACCACGGCTGCTCATTGATTGTAGTTTAGAAGGCCTTCTATAAGGTTGAAGGTATGCGATTCTGGACTTCTGAAAAGTGTTTACAGGCGTGGTGAATGAGTGTGAGCTTAACACCTTCGGGGCTGGTGTACAAAATATTTGTACTTCAAAATCACGCATTGAGTCGCTATTTTCCCGCAGTTTTGCAACTCCATAACTCGCCAGGCAATTGTGCCAGAGAGCTGGTCAAACCCTCAAAATATACGGCAAGTCTTCCAGATTGTATTGACACAAAATTGACAAGTTTTGATCTTCAGTTTTTTTGTGGGTGACGTCATAAGTGGGGTAGGTTTTTGACCACTTTGGCTTAGGTTACCTGCCCCTGGGCCCCAACCGCCAGACGAAAAATTTTGACGCAAGTTTTTATTAGAAACTAAACTATCGTATTTCTAGCGTTTCTGCTTCAAAAGTTATGGTCTAAAAACAAGAAAAAATAGATAATTAACTCATTAATTAGGGGATGAAGCAATTATTTTCTTTCAAAATGCAAGTTATTTTAAACTGTCATCATCATCAGACAAAATGATAACAACTTTTCAAAAATCTAGCGATTGTCCAACTTTGTCCAAAAACCTGTGAGGGCAACAAGTCTTGTTACGAAATCCGTGTTTTTGAAAAGTTACTAACAATATTTGTAACTTGCCAAACCTTTGCAGCTCCGGTACCATGCGAACTTGGAGTTTTATTTGTTTTGACCTGTGCACTGTGCAGGTAACAGGCAATTGGTGCTTCCAGTGCTGCAATTTTAAATGTTTTTGAAAAATACGTGCTCCTGTTTATGTTTTCGCTATGTAGTTCAACTCACCAACGGATGCTGTCGTTTCTTGCACAAAGTGAATTTGCAATGACGAAAGCTGCGTTTGTCTATCAAATGAATATCAGGCAGATGGACAGATATCGGCAGTTACAGGTGAGTGGGCTTATCGTAAATGTCTTCGCAATATGATGAATTTTTTCACTATTTATTAAAGAAACAAGCAACTAATGGGAGAATCCTTGTCACCATGTGTCCCCATCTCAAATCAAAGAACGTTCAGGGCAATACTGCTACGTGTTAGGCCCACGTGACAGAAACGAGCAACACTTCTGTCTCCTGAAAAAAAATTGCAAAAATTAATTCGATCAAATGTTTCTGTAACAGGAAGAAATAGACCGAAATGTAACTGTTGCCCTCGAAGAGATCGAAAAGTGCAAGCGAGATTTGGAAGAAGCAAGGCTGGTGCGGAAGAATAGGCAAGAGTACGACGCGTTGGCTGGCGTCGTGTTGCGCCATCCTGATCGAAAGGAGACCGAAGGGTAAGGCAATTTCCCTGTTGTCGACGTATTGGCTCTTTATAAACCTTATCTTGAGCCCTGCACCTTATTTTTATTTAGCTTTACCCGATGTGAACCTTGCTACTCCGGATTAAAAAGTGGTAATTATTGGTCGGTTACTTTTTTTAACGGCTATTGGCGGCAGGCCAAAGTTTGAAATTTGCTTCTTGCTCAGGCGGTTGAGGTGAAAGCACTTGCCCAAGGAGCGCTGCGGCGATTTACTAAGTTGCCGTGGGTCGTATATCCAAACTTTCAATTAAACGGCCGACACTCTACCGCTGAAGGATCACTCGGTTCCTTTTATATTGCTTAAAAACTATTGGTTTAGTATTTTTTGCATCATGAACTTCGTATTAGCGTGAAAAGCAAGTCGTCGGGTGCTTAAGGAATTTTAGTTAATAGTAATAGAAGCTACTGATCAGTAAATGAGACAGTCGAACGATGAATTTTGCATATTTTCAATCCAAAAAATTAAACTACTCAGAGGATGAAAAACTGGCAAAAAAGGCTAAGAAAAATTTCGAACCTTGAGAAGATCTCGAACTGAGGGAATGGTTTGCAACCATTCTAAACCCCGCGGGTTTTGCGCAGTGGTCGTTCGAACCAGCACTGAAGCGGAAAATTAATAGACTCGTCCTGTCTTCAGGCAAATCCAGGAGCTGGAGCAAGATCTAAAAGAACTTCAGAACGTTGAACAACGCCTCGTTGAAAAGTTGGACCTCCGAAAGAAGCAGTTTCACGCATTGCTGACCTCCATTCATCAGCTGCAGTGTGTACTGAAAGGTATTTGGCGTATGTTTTGTGTAGGACACTGCCGTATATCGTTGTTAACGCTACCCGAGGTGTCAACCGGTAAGCGTTTCCCGTCTTTCGTAATGCGCATTCGCTTCGCTTCTTGATAGTGAAGCTTAATTCGAAAACCGCTTTGTTATCGGCGTCTTTTGTTAACTAGAAGAAGAGGAGGAAGAGGAGAGCAACCGTGAAGAAAACGAGCCGGACCCCGACGTTCCCATGGAAACCACCGTGACCTCGTGAAGTGGCGTGCGAGATTGAGGCTCGGCAGTCAACGTCACACGGTGGCGATATTGCAGATCAGTGGTCCAAGACAATCGCACTGCGACGTGAAAGCGAGAAAAATGGCTGAAAATGTTTTGCTGACAAACACTCTTCTTGCCTTTTGTTATCCAACCGGAAAGATTTCAACACAATTGGTTCCGCATGAGCAACTCGAATGACCAAAGTCGTACTGATCTGCCGAAGACAGTCGCGTTTTTGTTTACGGTGATTATTTCCCTTTCAAGCTAAAACTTCAAATACAAGTATGCCCGAAATGTCTACCTTCATCTGTGGCTGTCGTTTGGAGTCTCTTTACCCTTCTCATCCACATCTCTTTTGCTTGGACAATGGTACTTGCACGTTGTTGCTACCGCAATCCAGTTTAATGCTGCAAAGTCGTCATAGTGCAATTGATTAAAATTTTACTTCAAAAAATAATGGTGATGTTGAACACAGTTAAGTTCAAATAACACTAATTTTGGAGTTTCGCATTTTTTTTCAATCCAGGTCATCCAGTGTACTTTAGTCAATATCAAGGCTTCCCATATTTTCATCACCAAAAACGAAGACACATTTTTGAAAAAAAGGTGTTAACGTATGCACATCTCAGAGATTTTATACCATGTGCTTCTACCTTTAAAATCGACGTATATTTCTTAAAGAATGAAGTTGCATGAGTGTACATTGTATTTTAAGCGTTGAAAATGCAAAAAGGAGAACATTTGGGCATTTTTAAACATCCTCGCGGAGGTCTAATCATTTGTCATTGAGAAGAAGAGAGGACATGTCCTTCACAAAAAGGATGTATGGTAACCCCATTGATATCAGACATGTTGTAACTTTAGCAGAATTCGAAAAGGTTTTCGTTGGATCGAAAAAGGTTCGAATTGAAAAGGTTTTCATTGGAAAAACTCTGCGCGTATGATACATGTTGTATTGTCAGATGCTTTTTTTAAGGTAGCGAATGGTAGAATTAGTGAAGCAGTTACGCCCTGCCTGTTTAACAAATAAAATGTTTTAAAGGTTGTGCACATTTGCTTAAATGGCCTTCTCCACAGTAAGGAAAACTTCGCTTGTTACCAAAACGTCTAAGAATCGCGTCTCTTCGAACTCATGAGGCACGATAATGTTTTTGCCGAAACTTTTACTACAGTTTCTTCAAATATTTTGATCGGTGCAAAACCAAGAAGCAGTGAGAGAGAACCTTTCAAGACAAATCGCACAACGTTGTTTCTTTTCACCATATCAGGAATCGTTGTCCATGGCTAATACACGCATTGCATTTCTCCAAAGGCCGTGGTTTACTGNCTGCTAGTAGGTGCCTGAGGTGAACCAGTGAGCACACGTTCTCGATTACGCGTTTTTCTGTGCGTTACCTCTTTAAAAGTAATCATTTCGCTGTGCATTTCCGCTTCAACAGAAGAAACAAAACCAAACCGAAAGTACATTAAAAGTAGAGTATTCTTCATCGCAGACAGTTTTCGTTGCAAGACGGACGTCAAAGAGATGTTCGTATCAGTCTGACTGGTACCTATTATATCCAAATAACCTAATAGAACGCCACCAGGATCGGGTTTAGCTGATGCGAGGCCCTAGGCTAATCCACTTGTGAGGCCCCCGTATCCCACTGTTACGAGGAAAAAATGGAAAAGCTTTAACCAATTTCTGCAAAGACGATATTGACGCTCTAGATGTACGGTCAGTAAAAAATTCTAAATCACACTAAAGTGCCCCACAATTACTGCGCTTGTTGCTGCCTTTGACACAGAATTGTGCCGTTAAATGACACGGGATTGTTGAAATCATACTTGGCTGGCGGGAACAGGATCATTAATTTTTTGCAGGCAAACCAACCGAAAACGCCACGGTTGATTACTTGAAAAAATAAATGGCCTACGTTTTTTATAAATTTCACATCTGTTTTTCTTATGTGTAGCGGCATGAAGACGTTAAAGTACAACATGATCCTCACTTTACCACGGCTGTGAAAATCTTACACATTCAAGCAAAACACGTCAAGTAAAACGCACCCAAATGGTTGCAACTGCTAGGTTCACGATCCGCGTGTTTGTTACTTTTTCAGACTGCTAAGAATCGAACGCAACAAAACCGTCGCGCGAAAGGATGTAAGATTTAAACCAGAACTGTCGCAGGAAAGTTTTCAATAGGAGGGTTTGCATTTGGCCGGAGGGTCTTGACATTCTGAAAGTTTGATCAAATCTCCATTGATTAATAGTGTTCAATATTTAAATTTGAAGGAGTTGAACCCACCAATGCTCCCCCGTGGCGACAGGCTGACTTAAACTTCCGTTATGCTGTCATTATTGAAATACAACAAGCTACAATTATCGAATCAACACTTAAAAGCACTAGTGTTCCTGTATGCTTTCGAGGAATCAGTCGACTGCCATCTGCTTTCGTCTTTTTGCGATGATTCAAAC
>JGI24022J15233_10007284_pt1 | contig 12165 bp, 7 predicted proteins | sample Ectturendosymbi2_FD_15233 | JGI IMG/M metagenome (IMG submission 15233)
GATGCACTGAAAAGGATGAGACAAAATGGTCTATCCAAGAAGTTGTGTTGTGTGCATCACTAATGTATGTGAATGTGTCCTGGGGTAGTAGTGCATAGTCACTTCACGATAATAGTATAGTCACTTCACGATAATATTGTTTGCTACGCAACATAAATGACAATACTGGTTTTCATCAGCGTTCTGCAGTATCTGGCGGGCTTGCGTTGTAGCGAGATTTTTGTCAGTGGAAGATTGAACATCTAATAAGAAAGTGCTGTGTGAAAGGCTTGATACTGAGGAACATGGCTGGGCGCGAGAGTGATAGGCTAAGTCGCCTGTATGGCAGTGGTTACAAGCAGTAGCGTAGCCAGTCCAAAATTTTTAGCGGGCAAAACACTTTCACTTTCAACGAGCAACAGTATTTTGTTCAGGACACTGTGTGGCAGCCTGAAGATGGCGTCACATGCAAAAAGGGTCACCGCTAGATAGTGCTCATAAGCAACCAGTCACACAAGCGAATCATCGTAATTCACTTGTCCCTATATAACAATGGTTCCCAAACCTTTTCTGATCGGGTGCCATGATGGTGTAATCACAACATTTAGTATTACTGTTAGCAATTGAAAATTTATTTGTCAAAGCAGATAACAAACACAACACATAATTTACTTTCTACTAAATCTGTAGGGCTACACGGCGTGTAGACCTACAGGTGTAATGTCCATTTGTCTTATTCATTCCCCGGTTTTCTGCTGGGGCGTGGGTATAGCAGTAATGTAACCAGAAAATTTTTAAAGCTACATTATTTTTCATAACTTTTTCAATATGAAAAAATATTTTATACTGGATTAGGTTGTACAAGCAATACACGAGAAAAACATAGCAAATCTCCATCTTTACAACCTAAACAGAAGAAACCTTACAACATTGATTCCCAAACGTTTGCTGATGGCGCACCATTTGTGGGTCAGTGCTGTCACCGACCAAATCGCAATCGATCATAAGTTTGGCAAACCAGACTTGACACAATGCGCCATGAACGAAATGGCTGTTATTCAAGCTCGAACAATCCTAACGGGATTTCAAACCAAATTGAGTCTATTCAAAATTGGCACGCAATTATTTCAATTACTTCTCCAAGTTGCTTAAAATTTGGAAAAAGATGGAAGCATTGTTGACAGTGATTTGGAGGTATATGCAAAGCACCTTAAAAATTTAAGTGAAGACTCTGAAGATACTCTTTGAGGACCTACTGAGGATGCGTGTGCCGAGATTAATTCGCAGTTGCAAGATGAACTCACTGATATGCGTGTGGATCTCGAAGCTCAATCACTGTTTAAGTGCAAAAACCTGCGTGACAGTGCCATGTAAATACCGCTGTTAAAAACCCGACATGCTGTGCAGCTGTTGAGCCGTTTTTACTTGCATTCACAATTTCCTACACGCTTGAATCTGGTCTTAGTCATGCAAATGCATTCCTAAAGCAGAAGAACCGATTGAACTCGGAAGAGCGGGGTGACTTGCTACTAAACACACCAATATCCAACCAGAAAAAAATGCTCTTGCTGTTTCTCGCAGGAAACACCGTTCTCATTGATGGGGTCTCAAATTTCAATTAAAAGTTTGCCATTTTCCTGTTGTGCTTGTATTAAATAATAATGTTCCTTGTCTTTCAGTTACAGTGAAATAGATGTAATATCAGTAGTTGGTGTTAACACAAATGTCCCCGTATTTGTGAGGTAGTGGGATCTGAGAAGTTCAACTCGTTCGGGGCTCGGTGAGATGTCTGGGATTTTACCAAGGGTTCGACTGCCAAAATAATTTGCAGACCCGGCTTTACATCTATTCCCTCCATACCTACATAGTGCACACTACCTTCATTGGCTTCCCTGTTTTGGCGTTTGTATAAAATTGAGTTAACCAAAGTCTTCACGGGCGTGTAAGTTCGTAACCTTAAAAGAAGAGCAAAGATTTGTAATGAATGTCAATATGCGGCTCATATGCATTTTTTGGGTCAAGCTTTTCTGACAGTCAAAATCTAAATTTTGTCTGTTTTTTTTTCGATTAAAAGTACAGTGCGTTGAAAAACATCCAGCATTTCAAAATCTGTAAAAAATCCCAGTGCGAAAACAGCCAAATTTCAAAGGCAGTGGCTACGGATAGGCCTGTGGATCTTGAAATTTGAAAACTTATTCATATGCCACCTGTGACGTAACAGTAATGCGCAACGAGATTGCAGTAGGCTTGGTAGAAACGAAATAAACGTCGATAAACCCTAAACCTAACCTTAACCGTAGCCCTAACCCTAACACCTAAACGTAACACCTAAGCCTGAATAAAGTAAAGAAAAAAAAACAAAACGAAAGTCGGCAAGGTGAGAGTCGAACCAAAAAGTAATGTAATACTAGCCGTAACGCATAACCATGAGGTCACGAGATCCACGCCGTTTGAATGACAAAACTGACCCTTTTATCTGAATTGCGTCAGGACAGGCGTATCCGTAGTCACTTCCAATTCCAAAATCTTCAAAAAAAGCAAAATTCGCAACCTTGCTCTTGGAGTAGCCTACACTACTCTGGATGCAGTGTTGTACCAAGTGTTAGCGAACAACTGTGATTACAGAAAGTGTCTGTAATCTTGTGGTCATACCCCAACATTACAAAACCCTCTGTATCTGTTATTATTAATCTACGTTGTGGAGACAGTGTGTGCTTGTGCTTTATGGACTTCGTGTCTGGTTCAAACATTGAAATTTAAAACAATGCAGTGCACAGCAGGACAGATTCAGTAGACACTGCATGAGACAAGCTGCGCGTTCCACTTGCACATCTTCTCTATCTCTTTTTAGATATATTGAGGTGCTCGTTAAGCATTACACAACTGTATGGTTGCCCACTTCTCATTTTTAGGTGGCGGGGACAAACTACACCCACTGCTCAGAGTATCCAGAAAGGCGTCGTTAAAAACAAACCATTACGAAAAGTAGCAAATTAATTTATATCAGGAGTTGTTCTCATCAAGCAGAGATCCACATATTAGAAGTTTACTTGGACACTGGCTACAAAAGCATTCAAATTCCTAACTCTTGCCTTCATCCCATTTGAGTAAACACCAAAGCTAATTCTGCAAAAACAGAGGAGGATCCAGAGCTATACGAATACGAATCACACGACCCGCCTATCCCCAGATGCTTATCTTTTGAGTAATTAACGTATCTGCGAAACCAGCTGTCTTCGACTTACTGGGTTCTTCCCTGCGTCGCAAAATTCTTGATTCATTAAGAAATTTGTAGATAGTGGCGAATGCAGAATCAGAGTTTGGGGGATGACATTCGAGAAAGCACGACAGACACGCTGTCATATTTATAGCATACCGTGTGGTATTGTAATAGATGAAAAGCAGGGAAAAAGAGCGCATTTGCCGCAAGGCGGCGGAATTTTAGAGGTACCGATGAAACTACCACACACTACCTACCTTATCCCGGTCACTGGTTGCACTTTCCAACAATACTATGCACTTTAAAGAGCGACGAACAAATCACTAAACAGCTCACGTCTTGAAAAATGTAACCGAGGTTAGGAATTTCGAATATTTGAAAAAAAGCGAATCTATCTTTGCTGATTACGCAAAAAAAAAGTCCGAAACATTCGCCATGATTTCATTTAAATCAGTGGGTGTTGCGATATTTTTTCCTTTATTTGGTCCTTATTCAGTTAAAAACTTTTAAAGCATGAACCACTTAGAAAAAAATTAGGAACGTTTAATCGAAATGGAATCATTACCTGTCTTTGCAAATGCCACAGTGAGGAAAGCTTCCAAGCAAAATTTTTGTTAAATTGCGCTACAAGTAACTTGATGCAAATTTTGTGTACGAAGTGCTGCAAAGTTTCAGCACATTTCGCTTCTGCCGTTTTACTCTGATGTGCACATCACTCTTCTATTAATGCTCATCGGATTTCCATGCAAAAAAGCATACGCACAAAGAGTTGCAGGTCTAGTACTCCTCTGACGATTTTGTCCATGATCAGTCGAAAAGTCGCTGGCAAACCCAAGTACTTTTATTGCAACGAGACCAAGAAAATAAGTTTGCAGGATTTGCGAATGTCCCAAAAATAAGACAAGCATTAAAGGAAAAAACTTTCAAAATACACGTCAAATCTCGGGAAAATATCCTCTTGTGGTGCCACTAGCAGGCCCGTAACCAGGGGGGGGGGCAGAAAAATTTTCCCCTATAAAATTTTTGCCCCTCCTGGAAAAATGTGTTGGACATAGTTTTATAAATATTGGACATAGTTCAAAAAATTTGGGCCCCTGTCTGAAAACTCTTCGTCCCTTCTGGTGTCCCAAGCTGATTACGGGCCTGGCCACTAGTGCTGTCTTGACCACACAACTCAACTTCTTAAGCATGCAACACACATGCATTCAGCATTCCGCTTTCGACGTACGCTGCTACTACAGAGCTGGTTACGTTGAGATCGCGGCAACGATGCAACTGCTACATGCGTTGATTTCGCAGGAGTTAACACGCAAGTTAAAATCGCAGCAAGGACAGTTAATAAAAAATAACAGCATTATCGACACTGCTTCGCAGTTTACTTGCAAGTCCGTCGAGTAAAATTGCTCATGCGTTTCACCAGCCCGAGCAAAATAGCAACTCCCAAGTCTCAGTGGATCACACTGGTGGGTTTCCTTTGCCGGACTCTTGTTGCCAGACCTGACTCGGTTGTGTTGAGATACGGCTTTTAACCCGAGACGTAGAGTTGGTTGGGAACAACAATACATTTTTTCATGCCCACAGAAATTCCATCCAAATTTTGAACCTGCAGCAGTGCAAGGTAGGTTAAAATTTTCATAAGCAAAGTAACTGCAGAAGGAATGTATTCAAGACGAACATTCTGGGATATGGTTAACGCGATGTCACTTCTCGTTTGACATGCAGTAACTGCACGTGCATCTTCTGCATAATCTTTTTCTAATTTTCTCTTAACTATTTTTTCGTTTATTCGATCCTCGTAAAGATAAATGTTGAACTTATAGTAATTGGCATGCAATGATTTTATTCGGCACTGAAATGTTCAAGGTGTCAACGACTAGCTTGCCATTCAGTTACATAAGAGCAACGATGAGCACTGCTCACAAATCTGGAGGTCGAATCGAGTCCTTGGCAATGTCGAGTTGAGTCATGAATTACTGTCCGAGTCATGTCCAACGTTTATTATTGTTTTCGAGTCATTAAATTTAAGCTGGGTAGAAATTTCGAACTGAGACGTGTTTTTTTTTAAACATCTGATTTAAATGCTTGACTTTTTCCCAATTTTTTTTGTTTCCTTTTTAAAATGAAAGGAATCATTTAACGCCAATCATTTAACAGTCTACTCCACCAGTCATTTTAAAATAGAATATAGCCGAGTTAAGTCATTTCGAAAACATAATTCGAGTCAATTCATTCTTTCAAAAACAATGACTTGACTGTGTCGAGTCATGCAAAAGCATGATTCGATTCGTCACATCTTTCAATAATATTTAGGACAAAGCTGTGTTCAGTCGTAATGTAAGGTCTCAACGTTCTTCACTTTATGTCAATCAGCACCCCTTGTGGTTCTCAACATTTTTAATAACTGCTGTTTGAAATGTTGCCGCCAATTGAAATCTTGCTACATCTCAAACCTGGCAGTTCTAGTGAACATACGCACTTCACCAAAACGTTATTCCGGGGGGTTGAATGAAGGTTGACCTCGCAGCATTTAACGCGAAAGATAACGATGTGCAAAGAATATAACACTAGGCCATCGCACACACATTACACCTGACGAGGTCCATAACCCAAGTACAGCACAACGGAATGGCTGCAAGTAGTCAAAGGCAAGGTATGATCGTATGACTTTTGTACAAAACGTACATTTTTACACCTACGCCGTTTCAAACTAGTGGACATCTCGAGAAATGCAATTGGTAGTCGGATCCTCAAACGGATCATAAAGGAAACCATTGAAGAAGAGCAAAAGCAACGATCACCTTTTCAAAATCGAAATACAAATCAAAGCCTTTATCACAAAGGTTTCCACTGTGACTCGCAGTCCTATTTACCTAAAAATACCTTCATGCGCCACCTCGTACATGCATGATCTCATACTAATGTAATTATTAAATTACTACTGGAGTTTTTCTAGATATATAGTACTGGAATTAGCGTATGTAATCTCGTTACGCAAAAGTGGTCCAAACGAAATCTACAACACCTTGCAAAAATATTTCAAAAATGTCCTTACAATGAATTAATTTATTTTCAAGCTGCCAAATATTGAACAGCAACAGTTCGGATTTCGGCAAAATCACAACACGTCCCTTGCTGTTTCCAGTATGTGTAATGAGTTTGTACCATGTTTAGATGAAGGAAAGATAACTTGCTCAATTTTTTTAAACCTAACAAATCTCTCGATAATGTTCATCACACAATCTTATTGAACAAACTAGAGATATACGGGGTACGACGTTTGCCTCTTCAGCTTTTACAAAGCAAAACCGGTATCAGAGAACAGTTGATGGTTTGAAATCGAATGAGAAGTTTGTTACTTGTGAAGTACCACAGGGATTAACACTGAGCCCTTTTCTCTTGTTTGTTGATAACAATTACCTGGCTTTGTTGAGTGAATTCAATGTCTACATGTTTGATGACGACACCAACCTGACAATATCTGCCGCTACAAATGAAAGTAATTTGTGAAATTAAAAAAATTGATAATTGGGTGAAGTTAAATTAACTTTCCTTAAACTGTAAGAAAACTGAATACATGATTGTCAGCAGAAAGAAAGAAAAATGCAACTTTCATAAAAAAATCGGTGGACATGAAATATCTCAAAACCAGTTTATCAGTTATTTAGGGGTGGTGTTCGATGAATTTTTAATTTGGAAACAATATATTGAACGTTTCCTGCATTTATCCAATGATGGTTGGGCGCTGTCGCAGATCAGAAAGTATGCTGACTCACAAACAGTTAAAAAAGTGTATTCTGCATTGCTTTATCCGCATATTCACTATTGTATAACCAATTAGGGATGCGCTGCTAAATCTTTATTAGATTCTTTAGTCAAACTTACGTATGGTACGTATTATAACATTTAGTCACAATACAGCTCCTTCGATGCCGCTGTTTCATAAATTAAACCTGTTGACGCTAAACAATGTTTTCAAATTGGAGAAATCTCTAAACTGATGCATAACATAGAGAACAACTAGCATTTACCAGACTATATTTCAAAAAATTTTAACGAGTGAAGTGGAAACACAATTATAACACTAGACACTCATTATGAAGTCAACTACGCATGACCAAAAACTAGAACGGAAACGGGGAAAAATCACTAGTCTACTGGGGACTGAAGATCTGGCAAGAAATTCCAACTGATATAATTTCAAAAGCCTTGCTTCTGTGTAAGAAAAATTACCCCAATTATTCAATTAGCAACTGTGCAATTAGATGATGATTGTAAGTTATTGATGTTGAGTGATGCTATCCAGTTACGTTTCCTTGGCCATGATCTGCAAGTGCATTATTAAATTCATGATTATTATTTACATCTTCTTATTTAATGTTGGTCTGTTTCTAAGATCCTAGAGCGTTGACTGACCAAAATTGGAACTTTGTTCTGTACTTGGCAGTTTTCTTTCATTTATAACTATCATTAACGTGATTGAAATCTATACATTAGCTTTTGTTGCTTTGCGCAAAGCTCGTAGTAGTGTAGTATCCTGAAGCGTGTTCGACTCTAGTTTTCGACGGTATGCGGATAGGTGGTGGCAGACAAGATGATCCAAAAGTTTTTTCGCTACCTCCTGTCCTGACTGCATCTGTATTGAGCACTTAATAGCGTTATCTGGCTAAAAAATAAAACTGTTGTTGTTGTTTGTCAACAAAAGTCATGTTGTGTCGCTTCTAGAAAACTTGCCAAATCTTAGCTTTGACCTCTAAAGCTAAGACACTTGGAAATTCTTCATGCTGTCAAAATCTGAATTATCTGAAGGTAGCAGAATCTACAGAGTTGTAATTGGGAAGCTGTAAGTTTCACCCGTTTGCATCAAAGAAGCACATGATTGCAGCAGCAAGTCGCTGCGTACCAATCTGCACGTATTACAGGAACAACATTCAGTGTTGCCATTCAAAATTTTTCTTTTTCCCTACATTTACACTTCACAAATACCAACATGTCCCTGAAGGTATTTCATGATGACTTATCAATAATAACTTGTTCATTCCCACAGCAAGATTTTTAGCACAACGTACGTTGCGTAAGCCGCAAGACCACAGAAGTTTCTCAGATACTCCTCGTGCTCAAGCGGCATCGTGTCAAGGTAATAAGAAGCAAACCAGTAGCGAAACCTTTCGGAAGTGCTTGAGTGGTGCGTTGCCTAATCTAAATGATATGTTTGCTATTGATGATGACATCCTTGTAATTGGAAGTGCGTAGAGAAAAACATCACACTGAATGTGAAACAATTCTTGCTACTGTCAAATAGTAATTCGCACATCACAAGTTAAGATAAAACAATATAGTAAACGGATGTCCAAGCTCTGTATGACGGTTGGCTTTAATAAACAAAGACAAGGTTAACTACGTAGCCGTGGACGCGCATTGAGTTTCTGAGTGTGTGGAGTGAAGATGATGCAATGTTGTATCCGAGAGTTTGCTGTGACGAAATTGAAAACTAACAGGCTCACTAACGGATTAAGAGTTGCGCTGACTTAAGAATTTTTATGAAATGTAATGACATCAATACAACCCTACCATCCAAAAGTATTAAAGTTGGTGTGAAGCTTCTTAAAAGTGATCATAGGATGAAGAAACTACACTTATAGAGATTTGTGATTTCAATAATTTTGACATAAAACTAGCACATTGGAAATATTGGAAGCCTTTAATAATAATAAGCCTATAAGTTCAAACTGTGCTTGTGGTAGTTGTCCTAGGTGGAAATTGCCCAGGTGCCAGTTGTCCTGGGTCATGATTGTCTGGTTGCAGTTGAACAAGTGCCTGTAGTCCCAGAACTACCCAAAGGTTACATATATACTGATAATAACAGCCCTTAAGTGTAGAACAAAAAGGAAAGCTTGCTTTGCATGGCTAAGCAGACAGCGAAACTAATTGCAAGGGGGAAATAAGTCAAAAAAAGCACATTATTTTTCATCAGTATAAATCTCACAATATGAGCTTTTCTAAACTGTGGATTAAATCAAACACTCACATGCTCAAACCATCTTGACAGGTTGGGATAAAGTGTTTGCTTTTCCTGTTGGCTGAGATCGCACACAAACGAGTGCAAAGCAATGAATGCTACAACATCAGCTATGGTAAACTGATGTCCTGCAACATAGACCATGAATTCCAAATGTCGGTTTAGCATCTGCCAGAAAATATGATAGGAACACTAGCTGCAATAGCTTCAATATAAACCTGCATAACTAATAACTATTTTGACGCAAAGTGAATGTATTTAATTTAGCTAAACAGCAAACACAGTACAACAGAGATTGTAATGATACATTTATTGAACCTGTTGAGAAACTCACCACATGGAAAAAAACTTTCTATTTCTATTACGTTTAGTGTTACATAGAAATATATAGATGTTTTTGTCTAGTTAAATTTCCTGTTGAAATGCTGTGTTGGTATTGCCACAACACTGAATAGCACAATAACAAAACCTTGCACATTTAACAGTGACAAGAAGTACATATTTTGGCATGAAAACAATTTCTCACCAGAAAAAATCTGAGACCAACATAAACAATTAATATACCTACAATCATTATCAGTGTAACTGCCCAATGCAGTTTTAATACAAATATGGTGCCTTCTTCACTCTTTAAGTTGCAGTATTTACTCACAACAAAGAACTGCAATAAATGGCCAGTTATATATACCCAGCAGTTGTCAATAAACTTTCCGATTTTAATTTGACAGGTCATCATGAACCTACACATAGGTAGACTATATGCTGCCAGCATAAAATTCACATCAAAAACTACAAACAAAATCCTATAGTTAAAAGATACACTTACCTTAGCAAAAGGATTTACACCACTGACAAAACTGTCACACCAATGTTCCAAACACTGCCACACCATAGCACGTGTTTCAGCATCACAACCCAACAAATGCTTTGTTTTGGCTGTTGCACCACATAAATTGGCAAGATAACTGGCAGGAAAATTCTGAGAAAAGAGTTCCTGTAATAAACAGATTACTATGATAGCTTGAAAACTTTAATGCATAAAATACCAGACTTCATAGTTATACATAATTTCATAACAATTCCCAATGCATACTGTATTACTGGGTTGCCCTGTAAAAGGCGGATATCTGTCAGAAACGGAATTGTGGTTTTAGATATAAGAGAATGCAACTGGAGTCGTGAAAACTGAAATTTCACATGTGAAATGACACAACAGTAGAGGGTAGTAACAATAATGTCACAACAGGAATACATCAACCTGATCAGATTGCAGCTGTGTACAATCAAGCAAGAACAAAAATTAGCACAGGAAAGACATGGTAGCAGGCCCACTAAGAACCCAATCAGGTTATCCTGAAAATAAAGCATCATAACGTTGTAGCAAAACAAGAACTTCACAGTATATATAACATCAAACATTTTGTAACTTGTTGACTAGTTTCCAGAAGCTCTCTGCAGTCTGTAAGACCATCACTATTGCACAATTTTGTTAAAATGTTATGCTTATTCTCAGGGGCGCATCTAGGGGGTCTGTTTGGCTGTCATGACAGACCCATTTGCACCGCAGGTACTCAGAATTAAATCTGATAAAATATCAAACATTGACACTGCAGGTCTCAAATGCAGGTGTTTTGGAACAGGCAACAGCTTACATTTCCCTTCTAACATTGCATAGTACTACTACAAAACAACAAAGTCACTGCCTTTCCTAAACAGCGTCTGCGCAGTGACATGAAACAATCCATGTTTTCGAACACCCAAAATTGATATTGCGTCGATTGCACGTGTTTCTGAATTTCTTCCTCTGGCAGTGCCAGCTCTAATGCTGTCAGAATCTCATACACTGCCACGCATGAGTTGTTTTGTAATATTTCGCTTCATGGTGAGAGGACAGTCTCCAATCACAATCATTTGGTTTTGTAGTTTCGGGCTAAATTTTATCTGCTGTTTACACCTACTAGGTTACGACAAAATTACACAAGTTTGGGCTTTACTCGCGGCCACGCCAAGTAACGCACGTTCGTTTCCACTGAAACTATATTTGTATAAGCAACTTCTCAGATTGAAAGGTGCGACAGCTAGCCTCAAAGATTGTGGCCGTATTATAAGAACAAAATATCAGTCAAGCGTCGTATTTCGAAAATAGCCTATTTAGAATTAAGCAGTTGACGATGTTGTTTTCTGTGCAAGAAGTCCCATATTGATTTCGAATAATTCACTTTTACATTACGATGCAAAGTAATCAGAGCAATTGCAATTCAATCGTTTTTCTCCGCAGTGGTTTTGCAAGTACATTTATATCACCATCATCTTGATAGACAGCGTTCCACAGACGCAGTTGTGCAGGTATTTGTCAGCATCAATTTTATAAGGCTTTATTAACAACATTTAAAGTATATGTACGTTTGACTAAACAGCCCTCATTGCTGTATGGCTGACATTTGCTGAATGTTCGACAAGCTAACTATCTTTTCAGCCCCATGTTCGTAGGAAGAAATATCGATTGTGATGTAATAAATGTGCTGTGCCTGAAAGCAATGACAACTTGGAAATATTTTCTGATGTGTTTTGACAATCAGATAGATACCACTATCTGTTCCAAATACAGTCAGACCTCATTTGTCCGAACTGTTATTAACCGGAATCCCTGCATTTCACCCCTTTAATCCAGAAACCTCACAGTCTGACACTGATTCGGAAATTTAGGAACGGATATGTCATATCAATAGAAAAAAAATGCTAAACCAGATTACACCAACTGTTACATAGTTGTTTATAAAATCTTCAATGCACAACGAATGCAACAGTGGCAGACCCTGCAGGATGCAGTTATAGGTCTCCTGCACAGTTTTTTTTGCGTTTAATCTCATTCTGAATGCATGCTAGCTTATGTATATGGATCTGCTAATAAACAAAAACAACTATGAGAGTTTCATTTAGTCATGTTTCA
>JGI24022J15233_10007289_pt1 | contig 12163 bp, 6 predicted proteins | sample Ectturendosymbi2_FD_15233 | JGI IMG/M metagenome (IMG submission 15233)
GAACATGAAGGGCCACATTACGGTTTGAGGAAAAATTTGCGGGCCCCAAAGAGAACTCCATTGCAATTAAGACTCGTTTGCTGTTCTAATAGACCTAATTTTTGCTGCACGCCTAACGCAAGTTTTATTTTATGACAATTTTTGAATTTTCTGTTTGTTTGTTTGCGACTCAAAGTAGAGATTTTCTGCGAGAAAAAAGATACACAACACACCATCAAAATAGCAGAACAATTTTTTGTTTCTTTTTTTGGTTATAAAGTCGATGTCTGTTGTACTTTCCGTAGTTAGCAGACCCAAGCAGGCATGCAGATTTCATCAGCCATTCTATTTCGTGTGTTGCTTTTCAATGGCTTAATAACCGAGAAAGACCTTTCGCTTATTACGAACATGGGGAGCACATCTTCAGCGAAAAATCTCTTAAGCGGGGGCAATTGCCCGTTTGCCCACCTGGTTGTGGGCCTGGTTACTCTTCAATTATTTCAAAATTGCTTCCCTAAATTTCCGTGGTATTTCCCGTATTTTTTCTCGTAAATAAAACTCTTTCGGAACGGATATTACTTGCAACCTCACAAGACACTGCGGTCTGCCACTGTCATTGGCAAAGAAATGCCTTTCCTCCCTGTTAGAATTAAACTTTCTGTTTTCCTCTGACACTTCTCTTTGACACTCAGTAATTTTTGCTATTCTTGAAAAAATATTACTTCATTACTTCCACAGTGCACATCTTCTAATCTAACTCGAAAATTAATTACAGAAGCTATGCTTGCAACAAAGATAAAAAATAAACACATGCGTTTTGTAATCACAGAGTACTGTACCGTTAGCCTAGCCTAGAGGTAAAACGATATTGCTATCCCTAATAGTTACATAGTGACCTGCACTTCAATAATGTGTGACTTGCATTGGCTGTGTGACCATACAATGTATTTATGACTTTGTGTAATATATCTCATACAGAAAGTGTTCGCGGGTCACACAATAACTGTCTGCGGGCCACAAGCGGCCCGCGTGCCAGTGTTTGGACCACGCTGGCATAAACGATCATAGTTTTTGTGTGCTTTATGCCACCTTTGCATATAGACCTACGTTTGTGTTGGCAATCTACTTTATTTATTGAAGAAAATTAATCAAGATTTTTTACAGACATCTTGAAGCGTCCTCTCTTTTTACATTAATTATTGAAATTTTTGTGTTGCGCCATTTCCTAATAAGTTGTCTTTCCCTAGGCTGCATTTTGTAACGGCATGTGTTAACATTTCCACACAGCACGCCTGTTCACTTGGGCTTTATTTTTTTATAACTGGACTAATCTAGAAGAACTGCGGATTAGGCTATGCGGTATGCAGAGCTGGGCAGTAGCGAGCTGCCAAAATAGCGAGCTACTGTAGCGAGCGAATTTTCCAGGAGCGATAGCGGTGGAGCCGCTATTTTTTGAAAAAAATAACACATGCGGTAGCGAGGTATCACCATTTTACCGTTACCGCTATTCGCTGCTTTGGCGTGAGTAGTGGCCAAAGGAAAAAGTTCGCAAGAGCTCTTCCGTCAGTACACGTTGATAGTAACTGCTCTTCTCACTGTTTTGCGCTGATTTTGGATGATTTGTTTGCGGTAAGCTAGCAGCATTAGAAAAGATTTGAATCAGGTTGCTTTTGACCTGATCGATTGGTTCCACGTTAGTTCGGTAAAAACTCAGCATCAGCGACAAACGTGAAGCAGTTGGGGCTTCGAAGCATTGGCTACTGCTACTGCTAAAGCGGCGTACGACTGAATCGAATGCTTGGAAAAATATGGCACTGGATTCAACATTTCACTTCATGTGTTATTTTTCGAAGTAATGCCAATATGACAGTTTTCATAGCATGGTTCGACTTGAATATATTTGGCTGTATGCATGACTTGAAGCAAACTTGTTATTCTGTCTTGAAGACAGTAGCGTAGCCAGGGGGGCAGGGAGACATCTGCCCCCGGGCGCAGCATTTTGAGGGGGTAAACTGAGGTTGGAATTTCACGTAACATTTACAAAATGTCAAACGCCAGCGGATGCTAATAATTACGATTTACAAAATGTCGAATGCCAGTCGCTGATACCCAGTTGCAAAATCTCATCAAGATCACCAATTAAGGTTCGAAAAGAGCAATTATGAACCTTAGTGACGTTTTAAGGTGTTTCCTGTGTGTCCAGCAACAGGGCCGCCATGAAGTTTCACTCACGGTTGCGTCACATTGCTTTCAGAGAGCCAGGGTTGCGAACATTCCCCACTTCGTTCTCATTCCATATTTGCGTCACAATGGACGGGAACCCAGCATTCACAGTGCGTGCAACTGCGCATGCTTTAAGAGCAGCGACAAACATTAATAGTATATGTTGTTACGACAACAGATCTGATATTCAGGAAATTATCAATCTCTGATGGTTTGACAAACTTCATGTTGAAATAGATTTGATGTGGTTCTGAAGGTAATTATGATGATATTTATTTGTTGGATGTTTAAGTAAATCCTGACTACTATTGCCAAATTCCAATTGCAAATGGGCAACAGCGTTGAGTATATTAGTTACAATTGTGTACTCTACAGTTACTTGTGGCAGTCCACTTCTAAAAGAAGAAGACCACTACACATTCAGGACAATTCCACAAGAGCACTGGCCATAAGAATGTCCATGGCACGCCCAAGTTAACAATTGAGAAACCTGGATCCGCCGGTCTCGCTCGACACCGCTCAGTTTATCACAATAAGATTGTATTCACTCATGGTTTTATTAGTATAACTTTAAGCACTGCGATATCTACTACAACAGGGGTTTACAATATACTTTAACATATACAAGCTTACTGCAAGTAATCAAGGGTTAATGCGCCGTTCTATTATAACATAGAGGGAGAGAGTAACCCATAGTGTTAAACAGTCGTTCTACAACCTGCCTAAAGAAACTGGCTATAACTTCGGTGATTCCGTTAGACTAGCCGTTCTAGGATAGTAGCCAGCTACAAGCTTGTTCTGGTTCACGAATTTACCAGACCCCACAAGTTCACCAACTATCTATCCGTCAATTTGGTTTGTTCCAGTTTGGTAAGCACCCTACTGATTTAGGTGAAAAGCTTGGTAAACCCACTGCTTGATTGAACTGAGCAGCGAAGTAGGTATATATCAATTTTTTCATGTATTTTCATTGGTTGATTTCAGTCGCGTGGTCACGCATTGAGCGCGTACGTCTTGTGCAATCGGGCGTCCGTGCCGTCACTTTTCTAGTAGTGAAAGTCATTCGGAATATTTAGTAATTTCGACTACAATTCTTATCATGGTTTGAACTAAGTTTTTCAGTACTATGTTATAAGTTTTTTTGTTACTCTCTCCTAGCACCATTATACAGTAAATGCGTAAGTACGATTCTACACTAAATAATGTCTTCAGTGTTCAGCTTCCTTTGGCTTGCCGTGAATTCGTCAGCAAGCTTCTGAATTACGTTTTTCGGTTACTTTCCTTTTAGTGATCGACGTCTTCTTTTATGATTATTTCAGAATCACAAGGCGTTTCATGTTGAGGAGTAAAAACGAACTCAACATACTCCGAGGGACAACGGAGAGAGGGGGCATTGCTACTTCTATTCTTTCAAAAGGGAAGCAACGGGGGTGGAGGTAACCTTTCATAACAGTATCATGGGGAATTTCATAGTTAACAAGATCTATTTGAAGCAAATTTATTGCAGCTATTCAATCATCCACAACATTCAGAATGGTTTTCTACACTTTGTGTTGTTACTTTTGAGGTCAACAATGTTGCTGAACAGAAACAAACATATTGCTGAGGATATGTTTGTTTTTAATAAGTTTGCATTTCCCTCAACGGTTATACTGTCTCCCTGCCCTACCGCTGCTACCTGTGTCTTATCTAATTCCACCTATAAACTGAGCATCTCCACAGAGATGATTGTCGAAATTTAGGCCACGAAATTGCTAACAAAACTTCTTACATAAAGTCACTGGCGTCACATATTTTCTAGGTTGAATTATGTGACACAATTAAATCATATCAGCTTTTTGACAAAGTAGTGGATACATTTTCACCAGCAAAAGCAAGAAAATTTTGCCCTTGGAATTGGATAATTGCAAGTAAAGCATCAAATTGCAGTGCTTCTTTCATTTTATGCTGTCACGAGCGGGCTGGTGTGAGCGCCTGAACTGAGTTTGTCCCCAGGCGCGGGAAACCCGAGGTGTGCCACTACTTGAAGTGTAGTTTGTTTTTTGCAATGTGCTTTCACGTCTTTTGCTGCAACATGTTACTGTAGACAAAAATGCTGATTAAAATCAACGTAATCGTATTTAATTTCTTTCAAACCAGCATCAAAAAATTGTTGTAACTAACCTTGGTAATGAAATGTCGCGTTTCTGCTAGATTACACGTTATTTTTCTTACAGGCGTCACAGCGTTTCTTTCACATTGCAGTTAATTTGGGGAAACGTTATTTTTGTAAGCGTGGCCACAGGGGTCTTCGCTTTGAGCTTCGTGCCTCGGATTGTGCTAACTAAACTCAAAACAACTACATAATACCTTTTTTTCTAATCTGACGACTTTAGTCTTATGAAAAAAATATCGTTTTTGAGAATCGCGAATGACAATGTTATTACTCCACCTTAATAATAGCGTTGTCTGCTTTTATTACAGTTTGCATTTTCTTAGATGCTTACAACGTTCACAAGCCCAGCAACAAAATTTTTACACCCGTGATAAACAAAACTTTTCGCTGAAAAAAATGCACAGCAACGTTTAGTAAACATCGCCAGTTTGTCTAAGCGATTTCAATCGTGAGCACCATAATCTTTGCGATTACAGACATCTACTGTTGATTTTCAAGTGACAAGATCAGTTGTTGCGCTACGTGTTTTGCCCAAATCGAAATCTTTTTGATACAATTTTACAATTCAATGGTTTAGCTGGGCTACCCTCCTACTTGCAACGAAGCTGCCATATACTTAAGCACCTTGGAAAACGCTCTTCAACACCGACCAAGTTGAAACGAAACGTTGTTTACGGCTGAGAATAAACGCGCACAGAAAGCAAAGCTTTTTTTATTCCAAGGATTGCACTGCTTGTAAGCAAATCTACTAAAAAGGTGCCGGTCACTTTTGTGCCGAAACATCTCGACATGTTTATTGTAATGTGTCAAACCAAAACTGGACATCGACCATCAAGCCTTCTCAATGAATCCAATGCGCAGAACAAATTTACTTTCAAATGTTGATGTTGTCACGCTTTTTAACGTTGTGCACCAACTTTCAAGTTTTTGCGCACTTTGCTCTGCAATCTTCGCTGATGAAGTTGTACTTTTGATATTTGTCTTGCAAACATTTTCCTGAAGACACTCACCAATATATTTTGTTTGCTCCCCTCTTTCTTCACTTGAAACATTTCGAAGCATCTGCGTTACTTTGTGTTGTAAAATATATACTGCTAGATATCGGACGAAATTTGTGACATTCCCTGGTACTCCAACCGCAAATCAGTAATTTTCCCTACTCACTAAAAAATTCTGTCTCCTGTGTGAAATTATTTTCGTTGAAGCATTCTACGCTTTCACTAAACGAGGCAACGAAAGCGCATTGTTTTTGTTTTCTGCTACTAATTCAACTTTCTGCTGTTCAACAAAAATCAAATAAGGCTACTTTTCCAAACACTAAATACTTTTTCAACTGTAAAGCTCGCGTTGTGCGTACAGTCGCTGTGTTTATTGTTTCACAATAATTTTTAGTTTTCAACATCAGTGATAACTGCTCAAAAAGTTCGCATAATCTGTGGACGTTGTCAGATTACAATTGCCAGTCCCCTGAGGGTTTTGGTTTCCAAGCATGTTACAGTGCGTCCACGCAATCTCCCACCGCCCGGTTTTGAAAACTAAAAAACGTTCTGGGTAAACTACAGGAAAGTGTTCTCTATGAGATGAAGGATAAATCACTTCGCGTTAAACTTAGTATCGTGAGTTTGCCTGAACATAATTTAAATCAACAAATATCACTGTTTAATTTTCGTTCTTTTAACTCGACACGCAAAGTTAAAGTTGAAGAAAGTTTTGTTTCATATACGTTTAAACCTAACACATCCCTACCAAACATTACTGTAGGTAGTTTGGCTCTTTTATCATTGTAATTTCGCTGAAATTTTATTTGCCTCAATGTGTTTAGGTAAAAATTACACGATGTAATTTTTTTGGAAGTGGCCATCGCCTGGGCTAAATAAATAGAGTTAGTGTTGAAAAAAGTTTCTTTGGTTATCATTCTTACCTAGTGACACAGCCATACCAAACAGTCAAGTGATTGGTTTCTTTTGTCATCACGATCTTACTGAAATTTTATTCATCTCCATGTGCTAAGCCACAAATAAGATGATGTCGATTTTTGCATGTGACCGTTGCCTGAGTGTAACACCAAACTTGGGATGCTGCAATTCGCATAACAAATGGAACTGTTTGCTTATCGCTTGGCTTTGATTTTCCTCAGTTGTTAAATAAATTATGTGTGGTTCTCAGTGTTTTTTGCATATTTTCATGCAAAAGTTTTTCAAATATTGCGAAAAAATAGCATGGTCATTGAATGCACTGATAGGGAAACTTAACTTCATAAAGGAACAAAAGAAATTTATGATAGGAGTTTGAATATGATTAAGATTTCAGTACTGTGGATGCGTAGTGGTACGTGAAATCGATCTCCTATTAAATTATTTGCATCATTGATTCGCTTGCTTGCCACCTTCGTGGGGAACCGCAACTTGAATAGGCCTAAATATATGTGGAAGTTTAAATCATCGCAAAAAGATAAACGGAAAAAGCAGACCGTCGGCAGATTCCTCGTAAGCTCTTACATCAAAATCGAGAGCTTTCAATGGTTGATGTTAGAAGGGTTATTTTTTAGAGCTAGTGCCGGCTGCTTTATGTGCATTGCAAACCTTTAAAGCTAAAGCATTCAGCACTTTGGCTGTACTTTCAAAAGCTGGAATGTTAAGGAGACGGTGGTTAGTCAATTCGCTCTCGAATATCTAAATAACCATTCGTTGCATGCAAGCTATATAAACTACGTTCTGCACAAAACTGCTATCGCAAATAAACTGAAACATGCAGAAACAAGGAACTCAGCGTAAAAATACAAGTAGTCAGTAATCATAGGCCCGTAATCATCTTGAGACATCAGTGGTGCAATGAGTTTTGTGAGAGGGGCGCAAGTTTCTTAAACTATGTCCAATAGTTTTAACATTTTTCAAGGGGTACGGGGAGAATAATATTCCAGAAGGGCGAGGCCCACCTGCGATCTCTCCTAGTTACGGGCCTGTCAATAGATTTCACATGAAACAGATCAACATAACATTTTTTTAATCCAAAAATATGCATATAACTTTCGTGGGAGGCTTTGATTTCCCGTTTTATCCCCATCCTGGTTGCGGGCCTAATTCAATTTACACGCGCATTAAACTCTGTGTAAAAACAGTTTTGATCTCTTATTGCTTTTCCATTCTCTTGAGTACTGTACACACAGCGCGGAACTTGCATTAATGGGCACTCTATGGACGTTTCTGCAGTCTTTTTTTCCTTTTTTTGTGCATGCACTGCAAAATAACTTTTCCTATATCATAACTGTTCAATGACTATTTTTTCAGATCACGTTTTTTCTTTAAGAACTTCTTTCAGAAAAACATGTCAAGGTTAGGTTTTTCAAAATAGATCGTACGTCAGTAAAACAACACCAAACATTTTTTTAAGTGCAGCAAATGGAGCGGTAGCGAATAGCGGTAGAGATAGCTCGCTACTATTTTTATTCGGCAACAGGTACTAAAATTCAACAAGTAGCGGGAGCGACGCTAATAAACAGCGGTTGCCCACCTCTGCGTATTGGCAACCACAAAGCCATGAAGCGCTGCAACGGATCTTGATCACTGGTGGAATACAAACATTCCGTTATTGTTATTCTGCCAATAGATTTGTGTGTTTGTTTGGCGACGGCGAGCGACAGGCCGGAGCCTGAAAATGCCTTTCGTCACGTCATGCCGAGAGAACAAAAACACGATGAACAGTCAACAAAGAGTCACAATGACACAACAAAGGGCCTAACCCACGGTGAACACTCGACGAAAGTTTTCAACAAAGAAACGAAATGACAACATTGAGTTAATAACTATATAAAAACAAATTGCTATATAGGAAATTGTATAGCAGAGTTTTACAGCAAGGAAAACGTTTTGTTCAAACCAGATACATAGAGACAGCATTGCATATTGATACAGTTGATTTTAAATTTTTGAGCGAAAATGGATAAATAGTGATATAGATGATGCAAAAGTCTTGCACGATTGCGTATTACACTACACTTTGTGGTAAATCTAAGCCTTCTCTCATAAAAATTACCATTACAGACTGGACGAGATCAACGCGCAGTGTACATGGGAAGTGCACAGCTAAGTCGAAGGTGCTTTTTAGTGGCACGACAAGGGTACAGGAACCCATTTAGCTGGGGTAGGCGGAAAAGCTTTGCCCTGCAAACAACAGCTTGCCCTAAAAATAAACAATTTGCCCTGAAACTAACTTTTTTAGTTTAATCCGAATGGGGCCTGAAACCTCTTGGAAACAGTTCTATACAGATAAATTCGTTTATAACGGCTTCGTCTGTAACATCAATTCACCCATAACGTTACATTTTGTTCGGTCCCGATAACATTTTTTACATGCATTTCAAATCACTTATATCGTCAATTCGGCAATAACGTTCTTTATGCGAACCCCTAGAGGTACCCTTATAGGCAAATTCTGTAGTTAACGTGCTTGTTAACTCAAGGGGGTGAAGTTCCTTGCGTGTTGTGTTCTCCCAGAACGTTTTCAACGTATTGAATGTTTTTTTTACCATTCAGGATTTGTAGGCAGCTTTGCCCTTGCCTTGAGAAACAGAGTTTGACCCAGAAATTTTTCAAGCCGGCGGGGGCTCTTGCCTCCTGCGCCCCCCCGCCTCGTACGCCTTATGTGTGGCACCACATGAACTCGAAAGATAAGTGCACTTATTTCGGTTTTAATCACTCTGACCGAAGCGCAGTCTACAGTGTGTAGATGTGAACGCCAGTGGCCCGTAAACTATAGGGCGTTCAGCACTTGTTATTGGGTCGCGTCACACTTGTTGTTGCCGGACGCGTGGTATGTAAGTGCTAAGGTGCTGCGCCGGTTGCATGGGATAAAACACAGACTACTGCAACAACTATACAAGAGCGTTCCTCAAACGTTTTGCATTTTGGGCCAAATTCGTGGACTTATCGACGTTCGCGGGTCGGCTATTCACTGCATTGAAAAGAAAAAAAAAACTAAACAAACAACATGCATAAGATTAGGTGACGTTTTTACTTTTTTTATTTTATTTTTTTGGCAACATGTTTGCAATGTGACTTATGAAACTGCTTTTGTGTTGCATTATTAATGGTTGTACTATTTGGTTCCGTGCTCGCTGCTGCCATGCACAAAGTAACGTGCAAATGTCATCTGTAATTCAGTGTTAACGCTTGGACTTACAATATTTCATCTCAGAAAACAAACAATTATTCGTAAATATAGATGCTTCCAAACAAGGAAATCAATTTTTGAGCACGTTTTGAAATCTTCGGTACAAACCAAACTTGCTTGCAATTAGCACCAAGTATTCCTGTTAAACAATTTACAAATCGTCAGATGACGCTTACGCTTCAAACTCTACATGGCTACTATGACTTACATATTTCGCAGCACTTACGCAAGCTGATGTGAAGTCTACAGTAGTCTAGGCGCCAAGCACATGTACAGTATTAGGGTGCTGGAACGCAGTGACACCCAATGGAAAAGCAGCTATGACATGAAAATTACCCGTGGTTACATCTATTTGGCTTTATTGTTCAAAGCATTACTGTACAAACGAATGGCCCGCAAAATTTTAGAAACTAATTGCCTAGTGACTTACTAGGTCCAACGTAAATCACTTTTATTTCACATGTTGCAAGTACACTCCAAAATTCTTGTAATTGAACTTTTGATCAAAACGGCAAGCTTGGTTTGTTTTGGTTTCTAAAACTCATCGGGATAAAATTCTCAATTAGAGCAAATGCTTTTTGTGTCATTACATCCAGGGTTGCGGAGTCGGAGGTAAAATGCTCCACTCCAATCTTTACAAAATTTCCGACTCCGACTCCTTAACATATTGTGAATGAAGTGTGCTTGTTAACAATTTTGTAGCAATTAACAACCAATCGAAATCGTGGTACACAGCAAGAATCATCTGTTTCTATGAAAGTTTCAAAAGAAATTGTACCATTTCAAACAGGAAATCATAACTTATGATTGCAATCCAAAAAAATTATTCAGTTGGACTTCTACATTCTTAGGAATCCGATTCCACCCAGAAACCTTCGATTTCTTGCGACTCCGACACCTCTCCGACACCTCTCCGACTCCGCAACGCTGATTACATCTTACACTAATTTGTTTGCACTAAGTTGTTAAAACACTAAACATTACTAGGATAGCTCGCGGGTTAGATTAAAACCATTCGCGGACCGGATGTGGCCCGCCGGCCGGACGTAGGGGATCGCTGCTATAGAACATTGATTGTTTGACATTGACAAGGCATTTTCGTTGTCATTATGGTGTTCATGACATTAACATAGCATTGTTTTATTACAGATAACTGAATACAACACAAGATTCCATTTGGGCCATCAAAATTAAGTACGGGCCTTACGTCTGAAAGGGGACTTCGACCATCATAATGAAAGTTTGCCGATCACTGCCGTACTCACTACTATTGAAAAGAGCTTCACCAAGTTGAATTTATTTGAAACGTTTCAGAGATCAATCATGCCTGATGAAAGACTAAACGATCTGGCAATGACGTCTATTGAAAGTGGAACTGCAAATACATCATATGTGACTGAGTTGAGAAAAACATTCACATCTTTGAAAACTTGGAAAAATAATTTTCCCAGCTTGAAATATAGTAAGTGCTAAGGTCTCTCTGACACTGCTTTTTATGTTGTGTTAATGCTGCAAACACATGTTTTTATAAACATTTGTTAAAATAAATCAATGTTTTTGTTTATATAAATAATAAGTATTATGTGTTAAATGCAATATATTGTATAGTGGGGACCCCAACGCCCGGCTCGAGGGGTAAAACACCTAGCGCCGGTCCTGCGCGATGTTACGCAAAACCGAATTCCTATTGAAAATTTGCTGATTGATTCAAGCTCTTCACCTGTGTGGAGACTAGTTGCTTGAATACAGACATGTGCATATTTGAGTTATCGCAGAACGATTAAAGCAGAGACTCCGGTTGATTCTTTCAAAGCTTATGAAGCCTTTTTACTACTACAGTAACAGTACTAAAGAACCATGTGGTTGATGAAGATGGACCGCCTAATGCCGCATGACTAACAGTGTTATTGGTTCTGCACCATTTTGGCATTTTCACTGCACCAAGCGATTGCGAAAGGTTAATCTTTGTAAACAGTGGAAACACTCCGAAATCAGTGTATGTAATGAAAAAAAATATATTATGTCTTTTACTTTTAACACCACATTGTCGCTGCGAAATCGCACATGCGCAGCGAAAGACACTTTTCATATTCATTTTGCGTCTAATAACTTTCCTGGAAATCTATTCATAATTTAAGAACATGTTTGTCTGAAGACCAACTAAAGACTAATCACAATATTGCGCAACTGACCAGGCGTAATATTTCAGTTGATCAGGGATCTGCAAAGATCCCAGCAAAGAAACACCTATTGAAACCTTTTGTGGAATGGGGATTTGATGAGTGAAACATCAGGTATCTATGGTCAAACCTTCTATTGACTTATAGAGGAAAAATGTTTGACAAAACTCTAGCACCATTTGATTCTTCTCCAAAAATTGGGATTTGTCACAATACAATAGATTACTAAGGTCTTTCCTTCTTCTTTCGTTTGAGCGAGTTCTTCTTTTATCCACTGCTTTGCTGCGCTAGATTATGGGGCAGATGTTGAGCAGCCATTCGGTTGTCTCATCGACCAGAACTGTCAGGCCATGTAGTCCCTGGGGAGGTCGATGGATGGTAGACGTTTTTTCTTCTGCGCCACACTCACAGGCCACAGAGGAGGCCATACCTTATGGAGGCGGTTACGCCGGACCCA
>JGI24022J15233_10007291_pt1 | contig 12160 bp, 9 predicted proteins | sample Ectturendosymbi2_FD_15233 | JGI IMG/M metagenome (IMG submission 15233)
CACTCGCCGTTAGAGAATCAAGAGACGCTACGACTTGACTTTTCCGATCGCAACCGAGGTGGACNNTGGACCGCGGCTGATCGGCTTCGATCGATTCATCCGTCAGATTGTCAACAAGCGGTTTACGCAAATCACCTTCTGTAAAACAAGTAACCGCTTATTTGCGTTTTGGCGCGGTCAACGGGCACATCGGGGAAGTTCATCGAAGTAGGAGGATCTGGAATGTACGCCCGGGTGCTCTGTCCATCTAAACGATCCATTTTTTCAACGCACAACTCTCTGTCTTCCGCCATTTGTGTTTCCAGTCTGCAAATGCACAATTAAAATCAAAGCGCTGTATTAATCCAGTTTTCCCCGTTTTTATTGACGTGGTCCAGGTGGCGTTGAAATAAAAAAGACACGTCCGTTTTTTAGCTAGTGTTGTTCACCGAACGTTGTCTTTTGTTTCACGCCATTTACAAACAAACACACAGTAATCTGAAGCAAGAATTAATTCCGAAATCAGCGGTATTACCACCTGACTGGCATTATCAAAGGTGTACCTTCTGCCGAACCATTATGTTGTGTTCAAAACGGAGTGCTAAATTTTTCAAGTAGCTACGTGGCCCACTTGGAAACCAATCAATGGCTCGCTGGTCGGGAAACACCAACAACCCAACAGCTATGTGTCAACATGATTCGAGGCCGAGATAAGACATCCAAGCACAGCAGAACTATACATACTTGAAAAGCTCAGCTCAACCATATGACTTTATGCGACACATTGAGACATCACTGCATTGCAGTTCGTTATTATGCACAGGCTGCGTATGTCTGGTGGTAGAAGCAGAATAGTTTTTTCAACAGAAAGTAACTTATCACAACGCTGAAATCACCGCATTTTTTTCACATTCAATGCTACATTATCACGAAGAACCATGTTACATCCATCTTACTGCTTTAAGTTGGCAGAGAGTTTCCCAAGGACTTGTTCAAGCTCTGTCTTGCTCACTTCGGAACCCATTCGAAAGAAAGCGATCTGAACAACGTTGCGAGATAGTTGGCGCACCAAAAAGTATAATGACGTAATCTGGAGCAGCGAAAGCTTACTTGAGCTTGCAAAAAACCGATTGCGGGCTTTAAAAGTCCGAGCTTCTTTTTACTTTGCAGGTCGTTCAGACAGCAGCTGTATAACATTGACGTCTGCAAACACAAGAAATAAAATCTTGAATTGAATTCGGGTTTCTCACCAACAACGGTTATTGCACGGTGATGGCATGTACGGATAATAGAAGCATACCCAAGCTCCACAAGACTTACGTTGTGAAAAGACTTTCTCGATGCGTACAGTTGGTCAGTCGCTTCTTGCCATGCCTGAAACCATATCGTGATCACAGGATAAAAATACAAAAATCAGGGGCATTGAAACGGATCCTTCTCAGTAAATTATGTAAAACCAGCTGTTTACGATGACAACAAAATAGTGTTGCACATGCCGTATGCAGCAATACAGAATCATAACAAGAAAAAGCGCAGAAGACTGTTCACGCAAAAACGACCGCAGGCAGTAGACGCCACACCTTCTCGCTGTGCTTCTTTTTTGATAATCGCGCGAGTTTCGCTGCAGCTTCCTCATGCAGTTTATCGCTGGTGTGGAAGTTCGATTTCAGACGGAGGTATTCATGCAAATCCTTGTTTAAGAACCTTCGAAGTATAAGCATTTGCTTTTAATCTCGTCGGAGTGCATTCCAACTCGCGAGTCAAATTTCAATTGGATAACTTTTGAACGCCCGCTTCCATCCTGCTATGCCGTGCGACAAGCAGGAGGCCGACTTGCTTTCCAGCGACTGCATTTGAATATGTATGCTACGCAAGATAAAAAGGGGTGAAGAAAAAAATGTGAAGTATAATCACCCAAACTTAATGTCACTGATTGACACAGCAGTCAAGTGCTCACAAGGCCTCAGCATTCACACTTTGAACGAACAAAGCGTGTGTCCATTATCAACACAGTGGGACAGTTATCGTTTGTTTAAAATGGCAAAGGATTTCTGCGAATAAAGCAAGTTTGGTAGGGTAAATACAGCAAGAAATAATTATCATTCAAGGTCCTCGCATATCACTCAGTCGATTCTTAACTTGGCGATGGGCACGTTTATTGCTTCAGCTTCGTGAGAGCTAGCCTTTGGTTTTCTCTGGTTTGTGGTTTCAAACATGTTAGCCATCGTGCAATGACGAAGTTATCTGTGTTTTCAGTTTCTATCACCTCCCAAAACAGACACGCGCGAAAAAAATTGTTAAAACTTAAAATGCTTCATCTTCTTTCGTATGACCATAATGCCCTTTCGCAGTAATGGAAGGCAGAGTTTAAATATATGGAAGATAGGTATCTGAAATTCAGCTCATCGTTGTTGCGCATTTGACACTTCAAGTGGGCATTTTTCTACGTTATACCATATGAAAGTACAGAGTAAGGTCCCTGTTATGTAGCAGAGGTGGCCACGGATACGGGGTCGACTCCGGCAGGATTCTGCGTTTTTTCGGACCCGGGGTAAAAAAATTTTGAAAAACCGGACGGGGAACCACTTTTTGTTTTCGGCAGTAGCAGGAATCTGCGTGGTCTTCGTGAAAGTCATTTGTTAATTACAAAAATCGTTAATTTTGGTTCCATAGGTGGTTTTCGGAGTTTGAACAGGAGTAGGATTCTCAAATTTGAAAAAACTTGAGCCGGATCAGGATTTTAAGGGTTGGCTGACTTGACCAATCCCCGTAATCTTTCATTAAAATGTGACATATTTAGGCTATGCCTCGCAAGAAATACAATCGGTTTATTGATTAAAAACTTTTACAACAGGAGCGGCGTCGGAAAATGTGACTCCGGCCACCTCTGATATGTACCACAATTTCTACATTGACCGTCACCGGCCGATTAATCAGAAAATTTATTGTCCATTGTTGCGTCATTACGAAATTTAGTTTCATTGTTTCTTCATGACCGTGTGCTGCCTAGCGTAGTCAACGACAGGGTTGCCAATTTGACTTTTTTGAAGCCAGACTTGAAATTCTGGCTTTTTTGAACACCTTTGGCTTTTTATGGAAATCAGAAAGAGCCAGACAAAATCTGGCTTTTATCAGTTGGAAACGCTAGGCTCAGGAAAAACATTGTCTGAGCTGCATATTCATTACAAATCTCTTCTGAAAAGAGTCTATAACCGTGCAGGGTGCACAGAATATTGAAAAGATTTTACTGTTGCCGTAAAAATGATCGATATTATTGATGAAACAAATGTACGACAGTGTAATTGTGGGGAAAGAAATTGCTTCTAAAGAGTGCAATTGTATTGTACCGATGTTTCTGACGAGTTTTAATGTCTATTATGTGTTTGGTTATTCATGTTTTATGTGTTAATGCCTTAAAACTACTATCTGGCTTTTTTTGGTGAAGACAGGTTGGCAACCCTGGTCAATGACGAGTGATGATTGGTGAGCGGCAGCGTAGTGAAAGAGTGCAGTTGCTGCTGGAGAAGGTGCTATACTACCGTTACTAGTTGAGTTTGTTGTGTGCGCTACCCGACAGAAGTCACAGCGTTCGAAATTACGCGTTTGCATCTACAGGAGTCGGAGTCGTGGCACCAAAAAAGAGAAATCGGAGTCGAAGATATTTGGTATCGACTCCAAATCCCTGCTCGTAGCAAAAAATGTCACACCACTGTACATACTATATGCACGGAGTGTATTTATACATGCAGTTAATAAGTTAGAGCAGGTAGCAAAGCGCAAGTTTCATACATGATTGCACAACACCTGTACAACACACGTCGCTGAATTACTACAAAACCCATACTGCTAGTGGCGTAACTAACGTGGACAGGAGTGCGAACCGCCCCCCTGAAAACCCGGCCCCCCATTTAGCTTATGCTGTATTGCAGGATTTAGTATTATTTGGTTGTGTTTTTTTATGTGCTTTTCAGAGTGTTTCCCAGGGTTGCGGAGTCGGACGATTTTGGGTGGAGTCGGATACCTAACAACACTGAGAGTCGGAGTCGAATTTTTTTGTCCGACTCCGGATGTCCAATTGGATCATTTTTTACATCACCCTCCTAAATTTGGAATTCCTGCTGAAATGGTACAATTTCCTTTGAAACCTTTGTTGAAACAGATTTCTTGCTGCCCACCACGATTTCCACCGAGCTTAACAGCCAAATTTCATCCCCTGTACGTTAAGGAGCTGGAGTCAGAAAATTTGGAAAAGTCGGAGTTGGGAGTCGGAAATTTTGCAAAGTCGGAGTCGGGAGTCGGAAATTTTGGAAAGGTCGGAGTTGGAGTCGGATATTTTACCTCCGACTTGGCAATCCTGGTGGTTTTGGTGATTAAGGGTTTTAGTATAGACATCCACATCCGGATTCACTATCACTTCTCAACTCTTTTTTCTGAGTGTTGGCTAGTGGCCCCTACAGTGGCCAGTGTTCTCCCTTCAGCTAAGGTTTCCCACCCTGGCTCAAACCTCTAGTTACGCCACTGCATATGCAGCAGAAACCAACTAACTGTGCACTGTGAAACCCCATTCCCTCGGAGAATTGCGTGTGTAGCACAGCGTGATAACTTGAAATCTGGAGAAAAACAAAACCATGAACGCTGAACAACAACAGNCAAGAACACAAGCATAGAAGTTAATTACTTCTGAGAAAAAAGTTTGACAAAAACCGACGAATACACGTAATACAGAGAANAGGGATACTCTGTATTACGCTTAATTCTAAAATCGTGAAATTTACCAAATACCAGGAAATTTGCATATGTGTGACTGTTTTAAGCAAGTTTTCGAATGAGTATACATACTCATTGACTAATGTACAAGTATGCCACCAGGTACCAGCAATCCAAAACAGATCATCTACCATCTGCGTGCTAGAATTTCCGTGCAGAAATGTTGCTATAGAATAAAAAATAATAATGAAACGCTGAAATAGTACATTTTAACTTCAAACGTATATTGAAGAAATAGCGACTGTTTCAAAAAAATGTTTGTAACATGACATGCCTCATCTACACTAGTCACAAGTTGTTCCAGCGTTGATCCAATGATGTTGTCTTTGTCTCCCAGCACAAACTCCTGCCACAAAGAAGAACTACAATAACTTGTGTAACAAAACAGTACTCAAGGGATCAGTCCATCATAACCTTTTAATGGTTATGATTTGAAATTATATATACAATTGCCAATTAGACAACTGGCTATCAGACAATTGCATCTCTTGTACGCACTACGCATCCTGTATGCCTTAAACAACTTCAACCCTATTTCTTCATGCTTTCTGCGTTATTTCAGAGGCTGTGATGAATATGAGTCTTAGTTACGTAAGCTGTTCAGGCATGACGCCCAGAAGATGTTCAACAGTTTTTGAATATTACTTTGCATCCAGACAAATGGGAACAGCTCCAGATGTGTGCTAATAAGACACTTATGACCACAAGTGTTAACACTTAGAGAGCCGGTGTATGATATATTTGTACCTAGATTTCGCATTGAAGGATGATCCTCACAGTATAAGAACTGTTTGACAGTTTCTGTACCGCCAAAAACTTGTTCAAAACATGGAATCTGCTCATAACTCATAAAATTGCAATTTTCGTGGGATGAAAGATAGTTGAGCTGAATTGTCTGAATGAACTTTTTCTTGGGGCAATACCCAAGATAGTCATTTAAATGCATTGTCCTTAAGCCTGTTTTTTTCGTTCGTTTTTCAGTCATAGACTGAATATTTACTTCAATGCCAATGGCTAAGTCCAGCAAGGGCAGAAAGTGTTCTTTGATTAGGATTTCCGGTTACTGTGTCCTGTTTTCACTTACGCTTGGATAAAAAAGTGAAACTATTTTGTCTTTAATTTTCAAAACTGTAGTCAACATTGTTGCTGAAATATTGAAATCTTTTGCTAGCAAATTTTACCACGTTTGCTATTGAGCAAAACAACGATGTCATACTTTTTCCATAATGGAATGCTCCACCAAGACCATTGATCAAACTGACTACAGTTGCAACAATCCCTAATGCTGTGCAGTAGAACTCATGCAATGATTTGCCTCCAATGCTGCTGATGGTGCAGTTCTTGATGGTATACTCACGTAACGGCTCAATGATTGGCCGTTTGACTTAACTGTGTTCCTATTCTGTCAAAAAAGACTTGTGTGGTGGCTCCACATAGAGGAGCTAACACTTCAAACTGTAAAAAAAACTTACAATTGTCATTATAAACAAAGAAACTATTCTGTGGGATTGACAAAAATCATCGCTATAGGGGAAATGACAATATAGTTGAAGTCGTTGTAACCGAACTCTAATGCACATAAACGATGGGAATTTTGCTGGGACTGACAAAAAATCATTGTTATAGGCAAATCCTACTGTATTCAAATCTTTTGCACCTGTATTTCATTAACCAAACTCAGTCACCAGCACAGATGAAACTGCCACTCTGTTTGTCTATTACTTTTTGTTTATTTACTGTAAAGGAATCATTGATCAGTGACGTTTTACGTGGTTTACTGCTTTTGCTAGTTAAGCATGCCCATTTGGTATTGACCTTGATAACTGATGGATGATGGCTTTTGCTAAATCAACTCACTTCACAACAACTGAACTTTTAAAAATACCATGTGGCTCATCACAAAGTTAATTACATTTTGGAAAGTAACTAATACTTTTCTTTTAGTGGTTCAAAAGAGTTGACTTATGCACAAAATTGTTATGGTTTTTTAAAAGTATGTGTAACCTTGCAATATTCCTTGTAGTATGTGCATTTAGGGACTAGTTCCTTCCACGAATTCATTTTCCTGTTGAAGGTATGAAAAACACATGCATACTAAAATCTTAAGATATTAAACCTCAGACTCAAAGACTTGTGTCCGCATTTAACCAAGTCCCTAGCCACTGGGGGCATTCAGAGGCAGTGACTCTTAACACTTTTGAGGCTGTTGGGTTATTTTTATCCCAAGCATTGGTTTCTTCTGTACTAGTCTACATGTATGGGAAATACTATCTCGAGCTACTGGAGCCAGACATCGACATAGGAGAATATGCAATTCAAACCTTCTCATGTGGAAACACTGGCCCTCAATGGAGGATGGCACACATGGGCCCCGACCACAAAACTGATGCGATTTTTTTATTTGTTTTATGAAGTATTTTCGAAACAAAAGTGAAAGCTTTTTTTAAAAACGAAAATAAATTTTTTTAAAACGGAAATGTTTTTATTTAGAAAATATTTTCAAAACGAAAATAAAATTGTTTTTGTTTTTGAAACAAAAATATCATAATTTGCAAACATAACCAAAAGTGTTTCCGAAACAAAAATAAAAATTAAAAAAAATGAAAATGTTTTATTTAGAAAACATTTGTGAAACGCAAGTAAAATTGTTTTAGTTTTTGAAACATTTTTTTGTTTTTTTTTTTCAAAAAAATGCCAGAAACAAAATTTTTTTAGAGTGGCACACATGGGCCACCACAGACCTCCTCATGGACTGCACGGCCTGATAGTTCCGATGATGAGACAATTGAATGGCTGCTCAACACCTTCCCCAATATCTAGTGTGACTAAGCAGTGGTTAGAAGAACTTGCTCAAAAGATGAAGAAGCTTGATGGACTCAAATAAAACCTTGCGTGATACAGAGTTATAACAAATTACATTCTACACCAGCAGTCGGCAATTACAGCCCATGGGCTGGATCCAACCCACTAAGCAAAACCATCCAGCCCGCAGCCACTTTACAAATTGTAGTAACTCTATGGCCCGCCTGCCACATAGTGGTATTATATTTTATGAATATGCCCTCCTGCAACTTCTTGTATTGCATACTTATGAGAAATCGCCCTTTGCTGTAGTGTTTGTTGTATTTTCGGCTTTCATTATAAATTTGAAAATCAAGAGTTAATTTAATTAAAATTCCATAAATTCCTGATTTTTATCAGCATCATATACAGCAAAAAGAACAGAATTGTTGGAAAATTAATACGACCCACCATACCTTGTAGAGTTTGTTTTTGGCCCGCAACTAGGGAAAGGTTGCGGACCCCTGTTCTACATGCATGTACTGGTCTACAATAAAGTCAAATGCCAACATATCCATCTGAAATGCAAGTGCTAGGGGCAGTTTCAAACTTTTGTTTGCAAAGTTTCATTTCAATGACCCCACAAGCTACTTTAAAATTTTACTATGGAGAAAAAGTAATGGACTGCATCAAAAAACATTCATTGAAGTATGATTTGAGTTGGCAGGCGTTCAAACGGTGCACTCGAAAAAGCACACGTGGGAGAACACTTGCCTGTTGCCAGTAGAAAGGAAACAAAGAAGACAGTGTGCTCGATATGCCGCAAGGACAATAGAAAAAAGAATTGGATATTGCGCCAAAAACCAATGTGGACCTGTGCATGGACTACGTTACCCACACCACACATACCTGGATGAAACAAATGAGCTTTGCTGTCGAATGCAAAATTTTTTATTTCTAAAAATTGTCTAGTAACTTTAGTTGATGTTTGTGCAATGTAGACTGTAGGGATATTTTGTCCCAGTTGTTAGTACTGTCTCAGTACTGTTGGGACAAATATATCCTATTTCCAATTTACATATATTAGGCAAAAAAAAACTTAAAACAAAAATACATGTCAGATTTTGTTCATAAAAATTAAGCTTTCCCCATAAAACCTGGGTTCAAAATCGTTATGTTTAAAATCAGTCTCGAAAGGGTTATGGTGCTATAACTACCATGTTTGGTGTTCAGCTAGTCAATTCCAAAAAGTGAAGTGTAGTAGTCTTGCAAAGTACTCACTGTTTCCTTCATGGTAGCAAGTCACTTAATGAAGATCTTGGAAGTGAACATACAGTTTTGGTATTCCACACAGAAGACGTGATGTGAGAATACCATCAAGGATTGTGCCATCAGCAGCACTGGAGGCAAATCATTGCATAAGTTCTACTGGACAGCATTAGGGATTGTTGCAACTGTAGTCAGTTTGATCAATAGTCTTGGTGGAGCAGTGTGTAAATTGAACAAAAGAAGCAACATCCCATTATGGACAAGTATGACATCGTTGTTTTGCTCAGTAACAAAAATGGTGTAAAGTGGTAAAATTTGATAGCAGAAGATTTCAATATTTCAGCAACGTTGTCCACAGTTGCAAAAATTAAAGACAAAATAGTTTCACTTTTCATCCGAGCATAAGTGAAAACAGAACACAGTAACCGGAAATCCTAATCAAAGAACAATTTTTACCCCTTGCTGGACTTAGCCATTGGCATTGAAGTAAAAAGCCAGTTTAGGAATGATTCATTGTAGTTTGGCCATAACAACAGTTCACCTATAACAATGCTTTTTCTCTGGTGCCATGTAGTAAAGTTATATGGAAATTCTACTGTAAATTTTGGCGATAGCCATTTTCTGAGGACTTCTTATCAAATTCCAAGCAAAACCTAGCTTGTCTGCTATTGCTACCTGGACACACATAAAATATACCTTAGAATTTAATCTTGTGTGTTCAGAAAAGTTTTCAATATTACCTGTTTGTGCGCTAAAGAAACACATCAAATCAAACCTTTATTCTGCCTTGTCATAATTAACATGGTATGTACAATAATTACAAGTAGAGAGTTACAGAGGCAGCTTATGGTTGCTGCATTCACTCGACTCAGTAATGGTATTCAAACAAACCACGTTTTCCTCTTAACCTAAAATTGGTTTGTCAGTAGGAGCAAGGATATTTTTGTGTTGTTGTTTTGAAGCAAACTTTTTGTTTTTGTGACCTTTAGGGCTAGGTTTCTGTTGAGTCTATTTTTACATTGCAACGGCAGGTGCAAAGGATAACTCAAAATAAACTTTAAAGCCTATGTAAATGATACAGACAGACACCTACAAAATCTGGCAGTTTTCAACCAACTAACAGCAGTCAACCTTAAAAGTCAAAAGAAAAATTTTTGCAAAAGCAAGTTTGGTAAATACATGTGCAATAAGCAGACTTTTATATGAGAAAATCTTCACTTTAACAACCACAAGTTNTTTTTCAGAGGCAAAATAACTAACGTTGTCTTTGCTTGATAACTAGTAACTGAGGCAATAAATAGTGAAGCCACATATGCCCNCAACGCTTTCACATAGCAAGTCTTCCTTTGATGTTAGTGTAGCACCAATATACTGCCCACACAAGCAAATAGTTAATGATTCAGTACATACAGCCTCTTGATATTCACGTAGCCTTTCAGCAAGGTCTTGGGTGGAATCAGTGAGTTCTTTCTGAAAATATTACATTTGGTTGAGCATTAGCAAGTCCAAGGTCTACTAAAATTCACTGCAGCTCATAATCTTAAAAAACACAAACATAAGCACAATACATTTTGTCAGTGATTGCAGCAGTAATACAACATGGATGCAACAACACAGCATTCTATCGCAAAAATGCTGCTTTGAGAAACGAAAGCATTAATTACTGACCTGAGCAGAGGTGACTCGCATGTAAGCAACATGCAAGTCTTGTGCATATTGAAGAAGGGCATTAGAATCATTTTCGTAAATGCCAATGAGAGCTCGTGTCTAAAAATATTTACATAAATTATGAAAATACTTTAATCATTAATGCACTTGCACAAACCTTTATTGGCTTTTGTGAGCCATTAACCGTATTTTCAAAAAAAGTGTAGAAGCATAATAGAACTTTTATCAAAATGTCTCACATAAATACAGTTTTGTGGTATACTGGTAGTTTTGTGATGAACTAAGTAATGAAGTCTCCAAAAAGCAGGGTTCCCACACATTTTCAAAAACAATTTTCCATACTTTTTCAATACCTTTTCAATACCAAATTAAAGGACTTTAATACCATCAATTAGCTTCATTTTTTGAAAATTTTGTTGATGGAACACAATGCAAAAAACATCTGCAGAACTGTCATAAGCGGTAACAAACAAAATTTGAAACAGCAAATGGCTGAATTTAGAATTTTCATACTTTATGTACATTTTGGCCAAGTTCAATACTTTTTCAAAGTCTTGAAAACTGATTTCAAAATTCAATACTTTTTCAATACTTTCAATACCGCGTGGGAACCCTGAAAAAGGTGACATAGTTGAAGCAGCAAATTTTAACAAAACCATCACTTTTTCATTAAAAGAAATTTTTACTGATTGATTCAACTGAGTCATCTTTGTGGAGACTAATTACTTGAACACATATATGTGCAACTCTCAATCATTGCTGAGTCATGAAAGCAGAGTCCATTCAGAAGATTTCTCGAAAGTTTGCTGCCAGACATGGGGTATCATTTTTTTCGGACCATATGGCGCACTTAAAATTAGAGATCGACTGATATATCAGCCGACTGATATCGGCCGATATTTGGGTTTTACCGATATATTGGTATCGGCCAAAACGGCCGATTTTATTGGCCTCAGTAGGTGTTGACAAAATGCTGTTATATTACTCACGCATCCAGATAATTTGCGCAAGAAAGCATAACGAAGCAAGTCAAGACAATTATCTTACAACAACGCTAGCAGGTGCGGTTTCATAAACAAGCAGACAAGATTAACCATGGAGCATGCGTCCTCTATGGCAGCCGAAACAAAAGCATCATCGGGAAGTTTCACAATGCTTGAAGCTACCACATGCAAGTGTTGTGTACGAATAAACTCCTGTTGTACTTCTGGAAGTTTTCGCAGCACGAAACGTTTGACTGTAACTTAAAGGTGCAAAAGTCCAATCGATACCCAGTTTNGCACAGATTAATTTTTTAAAAGTTTGCATGAAAATAGAATTGTGTTATGTTAAGCAACATTTATGGCGGTATGAATATGATTACAAACGCACTCGCTACTCATTAGTGATGACAACTGTCGCTGTGAAGCAGTTGCACGCTACATCTTGAAAGGATTCTACTTTTCTTAACTTGATGTGTTAGGCCTAGCGCACTGGTTTATAATGTATGCAAGCTAAAATATCGTGTTCGTGGGTCATCTTAACACTTTGAGAACCGGGGTACGATATATTCGTACTTTGATTTCAGCCTAAAAAACAGCAGTTTTCGGTTGCCTTACCAACGCCCTAGCTCCTCCGCCGATTGCGCTAGAGAGTGGTTCAATGGCTCAAACGTATCGGCCAGTCTAGTAGATTGCACTCGAAAAAAAATTTTTGG
>JGI24022J15233_10007293_pt1 | contig 12159 bp, 10 predicted proteins | sample Ectturendosymbi2_FD_15233 | JGI IMG/M metagenome (IMG submission 15233)
TGATGCTGAATTTATGTCAGCCTCGTAAACATTTGTTCTGCTGTGAATACTTTCCAGTTGAAATTTCAACTAAGCTCAACCGATATTTTTATCATTGTAGTTCCATAACCTACTACATTCACTATTTTGTATTCCTTGTGATTCAGGGTCGTGATTCCAGTACAAAGTAGCGTATAGGTGACAAATGGTGGGCTCTTGCCATTAGGCCCAACAAGTGTTAGGGATGTGCATAAAAGTTCAAAGTAACTTTTTAACATAGTGCAATTTGCGGTTCAAACGAATGGTTGCATCCTAAATAAAATAAGGCTCTTACGTTTCCTGCAATGGAAACTTGTCGCAACAATCTTGTATTCATCATTTGAATGAAATAGTTATGTTATTCACGATTGAGCGTATTTGCAACTGCGAAATGATTCCTAAACACGTGACTTGTTCTCTGCAAAATCCCTGACGCTGTCCTGGTGCGTTATGCAGCAACTATGCCCCCTTTTCGTTGTCTGCTTCCATTCGTTTCCACCTACCTCTGTGAGCAGGGTTGGATATTTGGGGAGGTGAACGAGAAACAGTCACTTCAGGTCTCCATTTTTCAAAGATTCCGCGTATACCCTTTGAGAGTTTCGCACTTAGATTTTGCCTGGCTTTTTCCAGTCACCGACCGAATATATTTTGAAAAGACCAAACAAATCAAGTCAAGTCGGTGATAATGTCCATAAAGGTGGGGTAGTGAATACTGTTTCAACAAGTTTTACTACTATTGCAAGACAGACGACCGAAAAGTCTCAGCGAAAAAACAGGTTTTTGCATTGCTCTGTTAAAAAACTCATGAACCAGTCTAAAGCCACATTTTAATAAGATCTGAAACAAGTCACAGGTTTTTCAAAATATAGCAACAATTGTTTGCATATGAGCCAAATTGGGCTCCTCAACAACTGTTTTGGGGAACCTTTCCACGAGTTTGCCTCAGGCCCCTGTCTGTGAGGCTGGATTTCAATCCCTGTCCACATTTGACATTACAGTAAAACAAAAGTCAAAGAATAGACTGGACGTTGAGAATGACATGAGATTAGTTCTCATCAACACCTCCCCCAAGGATTTCAAGACTAGTTGCACAGCTGCAAGCTCAGTCGTTCCCCTGATTAGCATGGGTTCTGTTTGTTATGCATATGAATGTAAATACAGTGAATGCAACATGCAAAATGATGTGTTTTTTTATCTTGTTGGTTGTTATTTGAACCCCTTTAGAGTTGTAGTTAATGGTTGGGGCCGAGCGCTTATGTCATATTTTCGAATGGGGTCGCGAGATGAAAAAGGTTGGGAACCACTGTTTTACAAGAACTTTATTAGCTGCGCAAAGGGGACTGTTTTTGCATACTTTTGCTTGTCAATTTGTCGACCTAATGCAGCTATGTCCAACCCACGGCCCTCGGGCCGCATGTGGCCAAGTCGAAGGTATTGTGCGGCCCAATTAAGGTTTTTGCTGTAGGAAAAGTATCTCAGATATTGACAATCTGTCCTTTTTTGATAGTCTTGAAATTTGACATTTCTGATGCTGGCATCCTCAGCGCCACTTTATCGCCTCTTTACCATTGAAGTTAGAATTCGAACGCTTTCAGTACATTAGCTGAAGCTAAATTTTCTTTGATAAGATCAAAGTAAGCCATTCAATGTGCGACCCTCATTTAATTATGTCATTCAATGTGCGGCCCTGCTTAAGATGGTGACATATTTTTTGGCTCAGTAGGCCATTTGGGTTGGACATAGCTGACTTAATTCAAATACCACGGACATAATTGGCATGCAAATTTCAAGGAACATTGTAAATGGGCAAGAAAGTTATAATTAGGTTTTGGTGGGAATCTGGATTATCGTCTGTATCAAGAAACCATCTCACCACTTTTTGCAGACCTTTCGTACACTACGCATGTTTAAGATTGTGTTCCGCGATAGTTCACTTTATCCAGTAGAATTGTCTTTTTTATCTGCTATGGCTGATCAGCGCAAGCGCTGACCGCATTGGCTTCATTACCATTTTCTGCAGCATGATAGAAACTGTTGCACGAGCTCAAAAACAGCAGTTGTTGACATAGAAGCATTCAGGCATTTGATAATGTCTCAGCAGAGAAAGGAAAACAAAAAGTTTGCTAGACTTCTATACATAACAAAAAATCGAAAGTTTTCTTGCGTACTTCATGCGCATTCTCAATTCTTGTGTAGTTTAGCAAGATGCGATCTTGCAAACCGTGGTGTGCTCCAGCGAGTCCAGCCGCGCTCGGCTGCTCGTATTCGACAAGACATTAGCGCAGCCTCATTTTGCAGTTGTAAATTGCTCCGATGCAATGATGAGTGTGTTTTACTCCCCTGCTTTAACGCGCAGCCTGATATTTTTGCAGTTATGAACTGCTGTGTCGTAGCGTTGAGTTTATATTCCTCAGATATTGTAACTTGAAGCGCTAATAGGAACATTTATATTCAATATATTCTAACTTGGAAATTTATATTCAGTGCAATGACACATAAATTAAGGAGAGTGCGTGTAGAAGAATATGCATATTATGTCAACAAACTTCGCCCAAACGTTGGTTTGGAAACAGGAATATGACGTCAAATTGTGACGTCGCAAACAACGTACATCAAATACAAATGACCATCATATGCCACTGAATTAACGCCTCCCCATGAAAATTTCCCGCGTACGCCACTGCATGGCACAATAAACAAACCACCTCTACACGAAGCATACACCGTTGCTTTTGTCAAACAACCAAGTTGTTACGCTCTGGATATCGGTAAAAATAAATGGTATCACCAACTTAATGCGCAAATTAACATTCAGAACATGATCTTCCCCCATATGAACTGATGCTTGCTATCGGCTATTTTTTGTGTTGTTTGACACAGTCCGACCTTCCCTACGGCTTTATGTGCTGGTTTTACTTCCAACGCAGCGTGCTGGCTCCCACGGCAACGTTAAGGTTTAGGCCAGGGGTCGGCAACCTACGGCCCGCGTGCCGGATGCGGCCCGCCAAGAAAAATCACCCGGCCCGCAGCCCGTTTACAAATTGTAGTAAAGTTATGGCCCGCGTGGTGGTGTTATCTTTTGTGAATTAGCCCTGCTTGCAACTTCTTTTAATGCAAGACTTACTACGATCTAATTATGAGAAACCGCACTGTGCTATATATGTATCATATGTCATATTTTGGGTTTTCGTTATGAACTGTGAAAATCAGGAGTTAATCTGATTGAATTGACATAAATTCCCAAGTATTATCAACATCATAAACAGCAAAATGAACGGAACTGTTGGTGGAAATTAGTAAGGCCCGCCGTATCTTTCAGAGTTTGTGTTTGGCCCGTGTCTAGTGAAAGGTTGCCGACTCCTGCATGCTTTAGGCGAACTCATCGCAGGTTTTAAATGCGTACTCTAGAGCAGTGGTTCCCAAACTGGGGGTAAGGTTATTTAACCCCCGGGGTTAATATGCGATTCTTCCGGGGGTAACGCAGAACCAAACCCACATTTTTCTGTATTATGAGTGATTACTGCAACGGAAATTTTTGGCCTGAAATGCGAAAATCTTTTATTGTGGGCAGTAAGACATAATCGCTACCTTGAATTGCGCAACGGCTCCAACAAGTTTGGGAACCACTGCTCCAGAGATTTGCTGCCTTCGCATAGTTAGCTAAATCTCTCTAGCGTTTTTCTTACCTCCTTAGTCACTTGATAACGAGTTGGATTTATATACAGTCAGAGGAGTTTTTGACCACTGGCGTCAACCACTTGATTTCGAAGTTTTAGTGAAATCATTTATTTGAGTAAACTTTTTTCTAATTTTATAAATCCCAGTTTATTTTTGTCGCAGCTTGTGCTCTTGACGTCAGTCAGTGAGTTAAAAGATGTTTTGATTTTTGAGCTGTGTTATGATTTATTCGATTTCGTTTTGAGGTTGTATGTTTTCTCTGCTCTTACTTTAGCCTTTTAGCTTTTCACCCGTAAGCAGTTTGTCGCCACGGGGGAGGGGCTTAGCCCTCAAGCCCCCTATTGACGACTTTCTGCCCGTAAGATTTGCTTGTAAATTTCAGGACTGAGGATGCGTAATTTTACGTGAAATCGATTTCTTGCTTACCCCATAGTGCAGAGTACATCCATCCAACACATATTATAAACGCATTAGCATAGCCGCAGAAAGCCACTCAGAGCAACAGGCTTTTGCTTAACTTTATCAATCAACGCTCCCTTTCAACTACAGTAGATGTTGCTTCGCTTTAGGACTGCTACCCAAATAACCACTGGTCCTTCCCAGCGCCAATGAAGGCTGGAGGAGGAATTATGTAATTTTGGTGTTTTCTCTATGTACGTCGGGGCTTTTTGGGAGTTGTGTTTGGTTTTCAAACAAAAAAAAAATTTCAAAATACAAGTTCCGTTTTTTTCAGGTCAGGTGAGCTTGAGAATAATTGCTTGAGCTGTTGACAAACGCGTCCGTGCTCCTGAAACGTTTTCTTAAGTCTACGTTGTGGTGGGAACATTTGCCCACTTAGGGTTATGATACCAGCATGGGCGTAACGAGGGGGGCACAATTCCCCTGACGACGAATCACTATGAGGGCGCCGAAAAGCCCCAACAGTGTCGCAAGTACTTTCTTCAATACAGTACATTTGCTTCCGAAAGACCCAAGGTTCGAACACGGGGGCGCCAAATTTGTTTCTTGCCCAGGGCGCCATTCAAGCTCGGTACGCCCCTGAATACCAGCGGTGTTAGATTTTCTTTTAGCCCTGTACAGGGTTAAAACTCTATTCGGCAGAAATGCTTACGTTTCAAATTAAGAAAAAACTTTTGGTGTGCAGCTTTCAGAAAACTGATGCAAAAAACTTTTGTTTTTGTTGCGTCAAGGCAGGCGCTACAACATGACAGCACAAACCGAACGAGTTTGTTTGACGATTCATGCCGTACGACGCACTAATTTATTACTTTCAAATATAGCAGTTTTGTGTTGTGCGTATAAGCAACGAAATAAAACAAGTCTACTTCTGAAGTTTCCACAGATCATGCACAGTATTACAGAAAAACAAGCAATATTTTTGTAAGCGTTTTGTGACGTAATAAAAGTTCGAAGTATTGAAATTTTCTCAGTTCGGTGGCAGTGCGGTAATGACGCTAAAAAAATCGGAAAAAAGGAAAAACAAANCTGAGTAACTTCATTAAATTTTGGAGGAACACAGAAAACTTATAAAACTAAACGTATAAGCCTGAGCAGCATTATCACCGGATACTGCTGCTGGCACCATTCTTGCCGAATATTTTGCTTACTGAAGAGACCCTGAGATTGTGGAATACATGCATTGAACATGAACTTACCACCTCGAGTATAAGTCTTCCTACACCCCAAATGCAAACAGACATTGAGTCGCAGCATCCTAGTTTATTGGAATTTGAACTAAAACACGCTTCAGACAACGTTACGAAGACGCTAGACAAGCGGGCATCACAACATGCTATTGACTTCTTGGGGCAAACGAACACTTACATACGAGGACGTGCGCCGCCAATATATGGCTTGGCGTGTTCAGATCAAAGTAGTCAAATATCAAAGGGCAAGAAAACGCAAGGGTTGTGAAGAAGTAAGCTGACATGTGTGCACGAGAGCCGCTAAACCGCCAACGTAAACATCAGGCTCGTGATGTTGATGCGCGTCGTCGCCATGTCGTCTGACACGCGAGCGAGCGCAGGGCAAAGTGAGTTGCAACGACGGACAGGTCAACGTGAAACTATTTCAGTCGTTTCGGTAAAAACCGAAGGATTCAGGGAGAAAAAAGGTTTTAAAACCACAGAATGAGTGCAAATATGGCGTTGCCACGCGCAACAAATTAAGACGTTTTGTTTGACCGCCAAACATGTAAAGCATAGCATGCAACGAAGTTTTCCTCGCTGCACATCGACTTCGTGCACTGTTGATGAGAACGACAACCGAGTTACCGCGCGTGCGGTTATGTGCCATGACACAGCTACTCAGGTTTTAGCCAGTGCAGTCGCACAGACCTCAGCGCCAGCCTGCGAGATGCCAATTAAAATATAACAAGCTAAGCTTCGGAGATGACGGGCTTTATTTGAGCCAATGTCCATGCGACAACGCCACTAAATAGCAGAAGCTAATTTCTTTGCTGATTCCAACGCTTTCGGCTTGCAACCTGCCATCGCAAGGACAACCCGATAGCATTTCAATGCGAACTGTCTGCCACTGTTTGAAAAATATCGAATTTTTATCAAACAGCGGACTTATCTTGTTCATTGCTGCAGGCCCTTGAGGTTGATTTGCTTTATCTGTGTAGAAGCGCAAGTCGAATGCGTCAAGTAACCGGAATAAGAGTAAATGCGAACAGATCTGGCTTGGCTTGACTTGAATGAACCAAAAAAACGTTTCAAAAAGCCGCACACTCGGTTTTCGACAGAAAATGTACAGCTTGCAACTCACAATTGCACGACAAAGCAACGTACTAAGGTCAACGAGAAAACAAACAATAGCACATCTAGTTGTATCAGGAGCAGCAAAGGTAAGTTCGGAGCTTTACGTCGCTTTCCCGGGCGCATTAATACTGATCAACGAACACAACTCACAGTCATGGACATAAAACGTAACAAAACTTGTGCGAATGAAAAACACACATGACACTAACACTGGATACACCCATACCACGGCCAACGCCCACACACACGCCTACCAAACATGCCGAAGGGTACATGGCGCGGGCAGTGAGTCTTGGAATTTGACGCAACGAAGGAGAGTCAAAGAAGCGGACAGAAGCTTTTTCACTGACGAACAAAATTCAAGGAATCCTGCGCACGTTGGCGATCCGCGATGAAAACATGTTCTCGGAATTTAACTCCGGCTTGGCTGACGAGCGCTAGCGGTGTGGGATCAACGAATAAAAAGTACACGTGGTTGTTTAAAATGTGCTTGATTTCTATTGTCTACCGCGCACGAGAAATAGCGCAACTGGCTAAGATGAAGGCATTCCGGATCTCGATATGTCCGGCTTGAGGAGGTCGGTCGAAAGGAACGCGTACGGGCGAATCCGCAATCTTCATCTGGTGATATTTTTGGGCGGGCGTTGGATTTGAAGCACCGTCAGCGGACTTGACTACGTCACAACGTGCAGCAGCAGAGCGTAAAAACTCAAAAAGATTAAAAGGAGCGCCTTTTCAACGTACAGCAAACGTACGTTGACTTTGCTTAAAGCAATCACCAGCGGCGGAAAAAAGAACACAGTTAAAGTCTTAGGAAGACGACGTCCTAACAGCGGTTGAACGTTGATCAACTAACAACGACAACTTAACACGCATATCTTATTGTTTGACCAACTAGCGGGGAGAATCTCAGGAAGGCGATTAAGGAAATCAGGCTGGCAACCAGAACAAAATACATCGAGCAACGTGCAACCAGTAACATTAAAAAAAGACTAAAACAAATATCATCAGCTGGCCATAGCAACTTCCTGCATTAAATGATCATCTTAAGCCCTGCAAACACGTTTTAACGATACTAACATACAATTTCTATCTTGTGCAAACTCGAAAAAACATTAAACAGTTATTGTTGTATACTGCATTTTTTTGTTGTGTTTTTTGTGTATTTCGGCATGTTTCTTAAAAGTCATCGTCGTCGTCGTCTGTATCGTCGTGCCTGGCTATCTCGACGCACACTCGAGGCGAATGGGATTTCGTGACAGGCTTCAGCTGCTCGTTCTTGTCCAAAGCAGTTTGCTGCAAACAAACACAAAGAAAAAAACGTGTAAACACACCACGTAGCTGGAGCCCGCGATCGGCGCGCTCATCTGGTCATGGACGCCAAACACTTGTGGGGAACGGAAAGGCGAGGGTTTGGTCGTTTCAACTCGATACAGGTCTACGGTGAACTTCAGCTACGAGCTAGATGTCTTCCTTCGCTTGCCGGGAAAAACGATTCTCTGCCGCTCCCCTCAGCTGTTTTTTCTCTCGCTTGCATCAAGATGTTGTTTCATCTTTGCCTGACCAATTAACACTGTCGTACTGGTCTGCAACGAAACGACTTTTGATGGGATAATCAAAAACACGTCTAACAAGCTGATCCTCTGTGACCACCTGCGGCGTGGTCGGCTATTCGCCCTTGCTGAATATCTCTCACCTTGCCGGGTGCGTTTACTAGTTTGTGATGAGTGAGGTATAGGCGCGTGACAGTTCGGTGCAAGAAGACGTTCGAAAAAAAGAAGGCCATTGCACTTACGGTAATTTTACAAGCTGCTTAATGAACTTGAAATTTCCGTGCGTACTGAAGCCAGAGATTCCAATCGGTGGATCAGCTTGCGGCATGCCGCTGATGGGAACTATTTTGTAATTTTTGTTTTACTTTTTTAGGTTATAAAATTTAGACAGAAACAGTGCGGACAATGTCTGGCACACGCAGATGAGTACGAGTGATATTGCTGCAAATGATCAGCCAAGTTTTGAAATAAGGGGTAAAGTTTTGTAATAATGTTTTTCGGACATCCGGACATCCCAGAATTACTGTACAAGTTTTCTGCAGAGAAAGTGAAAATGAGCAGTCAGCTCGAACATGATTAACAGCAGTGGTTGGAGTTCCGATTTCAATATTTCGAATCGGCTCCTAAACAAAGATTGACGAAAAGATTTCCCAACTTTCAACCTAAGCAGTGTCGGCTTCATCTCGTTGGTAACAATCGCATAGATTTTTTAACCCTTGCAAACCGACGCGACCATGCTATACTGAAAATTTTAACGATACTGAAAATTTTCGCCATGACGTGAGGCACGAAGGCATTCGATAGAGTGTACCTAACCAAAGCTCTTTTACAAGAAAAAAGGCACTGTCGTACAACGCGTTGTAATAAAAGTAGGCGAAGCGACAAGCGCAACTACTCAAAACTTTTCGTGAGGATTCCGCTTTGGTAAAAATGCCAATTAGAAGAACACAATAATCGGCACAAATACACCGAAAGCAGCGTATGAAGTCTCGTAGACCCAGCAAGTGAATAGGGTCGACGGTGCAAGCATCATAACCACTCGATTTTGTCTGTAGCTTCATAAAAGCTATGTTTGCAAATTCGGTGTGCCATATAGAAAACTGTATGTTTGCGCTGTTCGTAAAAGACTGCGATTTGTTTCTTTCAATGTTTTTTTTTTTGTAATCAAAATTTTTACTGCTGCATCAATTGATAAAAAATGAAATTTCGCGCCAAACGATTAGGAACCGAAGCGAATCGCGGAGGTCGACTCGTCGCCAGACGGGATTCGAATCGCATTCAAAGCTCCCACTTCGACTCGCTCGAGCTTTCACATAAGTCGATCACGGGCATTGTTGCTGGCAATTGTTCCACACACCGTGCTTTGAGAAATAATAAAAAAACAATGCCATGCAATGCTGAAGGGAATGGGCGCCAACAAAATTAACGCGCCTGCACCAAACCGCACAGGAGAGCGTTGCGGAACGAAATAGAAAGTTCTTATCATGGCACACTTCCGCGTGCCACAGGGAGAAATGTTTCGCCCGTCCCTGTGTAAATGGCTCACAGCTTTTTTCCATACGTTTGATGGCCAAGTACAAGCTCTCGGCGCAGCACTGCAAGTAAACTGACCGGACAGTTGAAAAGCTTATCCACTACAACGCTTTTACCAACATGAACACCAGTTCAGGTGGCACATGTAACTTTCAGCGTTGGAAAGACTGTTACGCATCGTAGTCATCTGACCTAATCCACATCCGGGTACGCGTCAAACGCTTGCACGTCATCAGTGCTGCTGGTGCTGCGAACTAACAAAGGGCTATAGGATGCAAACTCACTTTTCTCGCAGTCTGAACTCTCTGACCTCACCGCTTTCATTGATGCGATATAGAAAATACACAGTGAGACAGGACGAAACAACACGATACCACGCATAGCCACACGCAAGACAGACAGGCTACAAGCGAGCTTTATATGTAACTGCAAAGAGCGTGCACTATTCTACCGGCAAGATAGCTGCATGGGACTACGTTGTTACACTACACAGTGAGAATTTCCTATACCGTGGTGATAGCCACAAAGCTCACGTCATTAAAAACGTGACGTAAAACACATGACGTACGAGCGACTGCACAGTTAATAAGCTGGATAACGGCTAAGTTATGAACTGGGTAGTGGGTGACTATTACTGTATCCGTACAACGACAGAGTAGCACCATGCTTTCTTTGTTTACTCTGATGCAGTTGCTACCGCTAGCTGAAGATGTTCCAAGTGCAGAAGTACGAATATTTTCAATTACCAAAACGGTTAATTACGACCGCGGGCAAGAATGGCGTTAACTTTATGGAATGTTCGCGTAAAAGCCGGCATTCTACATGGCATGTCAGCGGTATGCCAATAACGCATTTGCTACAATGAACCAATCTACAGAAACGGACAGCAGACCTCCGGGTGATATACAAGACTGTGTTTTGCCGAAACCAATATTAACCACCACTCGCTTTGTTCACTTTTAACTTAATCAATCAGTCATCGCTATACCTTCAAGGTGCTGACGCACACCTGTGTGACGTCATCTCCTCGAGTAATCCTGAAACAGAAGCAAATTAGTAACTGCTTTTGTGCATCTTTTCCACACCATGCCCACGTTTTCTTTGTGGCCAATGGTTGCATTGATATCCCGGCTGCGTCGCCAGCGGTTGCTTCCGTCAGGTGTCGTGCTGAGAGACGGTGGTTGTTACGTCACGGCTACGAAGCGCACGATGAGGAAGACGTAAACAAGCGGCGCTTGTTACGTGTCAATGTTAGGAATGCGTGGTTTGTTAATAAGCGTTAGGTGATTCTTGACGTTGTATGAAGGCTGTGAAATACGACCGAGCCTGCGGACGCATTTGAGCAATGGCAAGAGAGTAAGCCAGGCATTGTCACAAGCAGAATGTGTCCGCCGTTTGTTTACAAGTTCATCCGCAGAACAATACAACATCTACACTGAAACAAGCAAAAAACGACGCGCCGCGCTTTTCGCGGCACGTTGGTTTGCAAAGAAACAACATCAACAACAAAAGACCTGAAAAGACAAAAACATCAAATGCGCTGAAACGAAAAAAGATTCGATTCGAAGAACGGTTTCTAGGTCACAACTAACTGTTTATAGTTGCAGCCAACTTCGACAGACCACAGGCAGAGTGAAACTGGGAAACGCCTTCATGACAGGTTGAAACATTGGTGGACTCACAATATTTCAGTTTGGTTCTTAAGTTCGAAACAAACAGCAAGCTAAAGCAAAAAGTACAGTAGCAAATTGCGATCGACTGTTTTCCAAAAAGAGAAACTACTTAACCCCCATGAAGCTGGAACTAAACGAGTGACTCCGCACAAATGCTGTGTCAAGCGATTATAATATTTACGCCCATACTTAACAACATGCAACAGGCGTTAACGTTTACCAACATCCAGTCACAAAATCGCAGCATAGACAATGCAGAGCCACGACGTACCGCCAAAACTCTCGCTCCCACGTTGATGCGCTTGCGTCTGCCGCGATTCGACGGCGAGTTGGATTGTTGCGTCCACGGTTGCATGGCCGAGAGCTTGTTGGACACCGTTTTCTTCATGTCCCGGTCCAGGGCTGCGTCCGCCTGGAGACAGGGATGCTGGGGCAGTGAGACACCGGCACAGAAACAGGAATCAGATGCGCGGGTCACGGTTTACGCGACAGAAACACAAATGCAAGCACAACACAAACAGGAGCTTTCTGCTTTGTTTGAATCTTAACAATTGTGCTTTGTGACGTCAAAGGCGCAGATGGGGAGCAAGCCGACACACTTCGTGGATCGAATCTTGTTCTTAAAAATTGTTAAGAAAAGACTGTTTGGAAGTTACTGAATTTTGCTGGGCAATTTTGCTGCAACCAAAAATCATGTCATTGAAAAAATGCGGCCTGATCAAACTGAAGAATAGCATAAATGTATCGTCGGTTTCGAAGTAACCGGGCTCATTAGCTTTGCGAGCAAAGTTGAAATCCACATCACCACTCTTTCGTCCACAAAAAGCCAAAACCAAAATGCCTAAAAGCTCCTTGGTTTCCATGAAGCAAGAAGAACAGGCGAGTATTCGCATACGGTCACTTAGCAGGCACTTGCGAGCTGTACGAACCGCAACCCAGGGG